>Ga0075479_10000076_pt1 | contig 32922 bp, 29 predicted proteins | sample DEB08_DNA_8_FD_76341 | JGI IMG/M metagenome (GOLD analysis project Ga0075479, IMG submission 76341) | Aqueous microbial communities from the Delaware River and Bay under freshwater to marine salinity gradient to study organic matter... | ecosystem: Environmental > Aquatic > Marine > Coastal ... | reverse complement strand
TTAACTCAGCACTTCGCAGGTCAATTAGAAGCAGCAGGTTTAATTAAAGAAGTTATAGAAACGCAAATTTATTCTCATGTTGACAGAAGATATTTACCAGACCGTTATATCGAGGGAACCTGCCCTGCGTGTGGATTTGAAGATGCTAGAGGCGATCAATGTGACAGTTGCACGAAGCAGTTAGATCCTACAGATCTTATAAACCCGCGCTCCTCAATCTCGGGAGCAACAGAACTGGAGCAACGAGAAACTAAGCATTTGTATCTTTGCCAATCCAATATGAAAGATAGCTTGGAAAAATGGATTGAGAGTAAGGCGGATTGGCCCGTTCTCACAACATCTATTGCGAAGAAATGGCTACATGACGGTGATGGGTTGCAGGATCGTGGAATTACAAGAGACTTGGACTGGGGCATTCCTGTTAAAAAAGGTAACAGTCCTTGGCCTGGAATGGAAGACAAGGTATTTTATGTCTGGTTTGATGCTCCAATCGAGTACATCGCATGTGCACAGGAATGGGTGAATGCGGGTAAAGGGAACAACTGGGAAAAGTGGTGGCGCACTGATAAAGGTGCTGATAACGTTGTCTATACCCAATTCATGGGAAAAGATAACGTACCTTTTCATACTCTTTCTTTCCCTGCCACTATTTTGGGCTCAGGAGAACCTTGGAAGCTAGTAGACTATATAAAATCCTTTAACTATTTGAATTATGACGGCGGTCAATTTTCTACTTCGAGAGGGCGAGGTGTTTTCATGGATGATGCTCTCGACATTCTTCCAGCAGATTATTGGCGCTGGTGGCTGCTGAGCCATGCTCCTGAAAGTTCTGACTCTGAATTTACATGGGATAATTTTCAAAGTAGCGTAAACAAAGATCTGGCAGATGTTTTAGGCAATTTTGTAAGCAGAGTAACCAAATTTTGCCGGTCTAAATTTGGTGAAGAAATACCTGCCGGTGGAGACTATGGTCAGGCCGAAAATAGTCTGATTGATAGCTTAGCAAGCCAAGTAAAAAGTTACGAAAAATATATGGAAAAAATAGAAATTCGCAAAGCTGCAGCTGAGCTTCGCGCAATCTGGGCTTTAGGAAACGAATATTTGCAATCATCGGCACCATGGTCTGTATATAAAGAGGATGAAGGCAAAGCCGCTGCGCAAATTAGACTAGCGCTTAACTTAATTCGAATTTATGCGATTTTATCTCAACCATTTATTCCGACTACATCAGAAAAACTTATGTTGGCCATGGACTGTGATGACTGGAGCTGGCCCGAAAATGTACTTGAGGCCGCCAATACTTTGATCGCAGGTTCTAAATTTACAGTTCCAGAGGTGTTGTTCCAAAAAATAAGTGATGAGGAGTGTGAAAACTGGCGCTCTCAATTTTCGGGGACTCGCTGAGAAGGAGATTAAATTATCTTATTTTGTGCCCACGGCAGGTATAATTCTATTATTAGGATCTTCAGCTTTATTATCTTAATATTACTGTTAATTTCTACTTTTATTACGCAAGCAAAAGCTCTCGAATATTCTGTGCTTACCGGCATAATCTCCCACGTCAGAGACGGCGATACAATTGAGGTAGGGAATATCCCTGTCCGTATAGCGGCATTAGACTGCCCCGAAAATGATACAGCAGAAGGCCAGCGTGCTTCTAAATTTGCCTCGCAATTTAAGAATTCAAAGGTGATCTGTGACTTAACTGGTGCGATGAGCTACAAAAGATTGGTGGGGTATTGTCGGATCAATGAAACAGATTTTGCGACTACTATGATAAACAATACTAGCTGCAAAATATGGCCAAAATATGATGTATGGGGAAGGTATAGTGAATAACCTACAACCAAAAAACTAATATGCTTTTAAGCGAGTGATGGAAGCCAAAGAACAATCGGAGGGAAAGCTATCAAAATAGCTATAGTAAAAGCATCAGCTATGAAAAAAGGTGTGACGCCTTTAAATACATCTTGAACACTTAAATCATCACGCACTCCAGCAACGACAAAGCAATTCAATCCAATCGGTGGGGTGATCAAACAAAATTCGGCCATTTTCACCACCAGAATTCCAAACCATATTGCACACATCGGCCCAGACATTCCAAAAGCACTATCAGTTGCGGAAACGTACTCGCCACCATTTAAGGCCATTACCGCAGGATAAACTACAGGCAACGTTAGTAGCAACATTCCGATAGCATCCATAAACATGCCAAGAATGGCATAGCCGAGCAATATAAAGATTAGTATTAAAATTGGTGACATTTCCAAAGACGTAATCCACTCAGAAAATGCATCGGGCAACTCCGCAAAACCCAGAAATCTTACATATATCAATACACCCCATATTATGGTAAAAATCATTATGGTTAATTTTGCTGTTTCTAGCAAAGCCTCTTTAAGTTGCTTCAACCGCATTCCTCTGTACAAAGCCATTATAAAGACAATGAACGCTCCTATCGCCCCACCCTCAGTCGGTGTCCCCCAAGCGTCTCCAAATGGATTATAAACAAAGAAAATAATGATGATGACGACAGCTACAATTGGGAAGGCTGGAGGTAAGCTTTCAATTCGTTCTTTCCAAGTAAAACCACTCACAGGAGGTCCAATATTTTTAAAAAAAACAGCCATCGACACAATTAAAGCGCCATAGACAACAGCTGAAAATGCACCTGGAAGAAACCCAGCTAGTAATAATTTTCCCACATCTTGTTCAACAATTATTGCATAAATAACAAGAATTGCAGACGGTGGGATTAATGAGGCCAGCGTACCGCCCGCAGCCACTACACCAGCCGCGAACTGCTTATTGTAACCTATTTTGAGCATTTCAGGGATGGCAATTCTAGCAAATACAGCAGCCGTTGCAACTGATGCTCCCGAAACAGCCGCGAAACCTGCAGTCGCAAAAACCGTTGATACAGCCAAGCCTCCCGGCACCCAGGCAATCCAACGCTTAGCGGCCTCAAACAAAGCAGTTGTCAATTTTGCATAGTAAGCCAAATAGCCAATCAGAATAAAAACGGGGATCAAACTTAGAACTTGTGCACTTACTTTTGAGTGTGGGGTCAACCCAGCAATTTTGACGCTGATTTGCAGTGCCTTCGCGAACCTATCTGGGTCATAATCAAAGCCGTTCCAACGTAGCCAAACAAGTCCCAAAAAGCCTGCTAAACCAGCAGCAAAAGCTACTCGCATCCCTGCGAATACGAGGACTAGCATTCCGCCGCTCACCCATAGACCTATTGTAATATTTTCCATTACTTAGCTCTATCAATAGCGTCTGTTTCCAGCCTTGCCTGTTCCCTGGCGTTCAGGACAAGTGGTACAGCCGCCGGCTTCTCTAAACCCAAGAAAAGAGCGCGTGAATATCCAATTCCTTGCAATATAAGACGTAAAGCTAATACTGAAAAAGCAAACGGAACAACCAATTTTGATGGCCAAATTGGTATCCCAATATCAATTGAGCTATCCCGACTGCAAAACGGTCGTGCACAATCAAAAGATCGATCGAAGTGTAACCAAGCACCCCATGTAAGAGACGTAATCAATATGAATATTAATATCACCGATATCAGTTCAAACATCCATAACGAACGTCCCTTTAACAATGATACGAAAAGATCCATTCGGATGTGGCTACCGTCTCTCTGAACATAAGAAACGCCCATAATTGCAATTATCGGCATAGCAGCTTCTATATAGTCGACATAACCCGCCAGCGGTGAATTAAAAAATTTTCGTCCAGTAACAGAATATGCAGCCAGAAACATCAGAGAAAATATTGCCAAGCCGCTTATTAGCGCACAAGCTTTCTCTATTTTTAGAAGGCCTAAATCTAAGCGACTCAATAGACTTGAGTCTTCAATTACAGATACTTGGCCACCCATAAATTGCTCCCAGAGCTAATCGGTTGGGCTGGTGTGAGCCAGCCCAACTTTAAGTTTGGAATTAATTTGACGCTTTAGCTTTTGCTAAGGTGCTCATAACTAAATCATAAAGCTCCTGTCCAGGAATACCTTGGGCCTCCATATCAGCGATCCAAGCATCCCGAATAGGGTCTGCCGCTTTTGCCCTGAACTCCTGTATAACAGAGTCACTTATCTCAACTTTTTTCACACCTTTTTCACTAAGAACAGTATCCCACTTAGCCAATAACTTGCCGTAGTTATCAAGGTAGTGATCAAGTGCTTCCTCAATGGATCCGTCAAGCGCTTCCCGATGATCAGCAGAAAGTCCTTCATACGCGTCAATGTTAACTACAACCGGACAATTCACAGTTCCAGGATTGAGGTTTGCAGTCCACCAATCTGCTTGATTTATTGTTCCAAAAGACAGGTGTGCATGCTGAGCAAACGCAACTGTATCAACGACACCCGACTCCATAGCTTGATATGCTTCTGTGGCCGTGACCGATGTTGGAACTGCGCCTACAGACTTAAATGCTTGACCCAGTCCACCAGTAGCGCGCACTCGCATGCCATTAAAATCTTCCAGCGTATCTCTCGGCTCACCCGTGCCAACGAGATTGTACTGAGGCATGGGTGATGTCATGAGTAGTTTTGCATTCCACTGCGCCATTTCTTCCGTGGCGGCAGGATGAGCATAAACAGCGCTCGACACCGCAACTTCCTGTTCAAGCGTTTCAACACCCAAAAATGGAAGTTCTAACACTGTTACAACCCTATTTTTATCTCTGTGATAACCCGCACAAAACTGTGCCATTTCGAATGCGCCAATGCTTATTCCATCCAAATTTTCCTTGTTTTTTGACAATCCACCATAAGAAATATTCATAGTGAATTCTCCGCCAGTCTTTGCGCTTACTAGCTCAGCTAACTTTTCAACATGCTCGGTAAAGGCTCTACGTTTACCCCAAACGGACACATTCCATTCTTCGGCAAATGTTTCAGTCGCCAATCCTAGAGCAAATGCCGTAACGCTTACTTTAGTTAAAATATTCATAATTTTCTCCCAAAAGGTTCTTGAGCTTTATAATGTATATTTACCCATACTAAAATCCATAAGGTAAATTATTAATTTCGTATTAAGACATGTAATTATTGTACCAACATGAAGTCCAGCGCAATGATACATTAAATATCACAAAGCCATAACTTACACCTTAGCTAACAAAGGCGGCCATAAAATGTCTGACGCGCACTTTCTGATAATGCAATTCCTGGCTCAGAATTGTAAGCTAAGACCACAAGAATCCTTTTTAAATTGCCAATAGTTGGCGTAACCCGATGAATTGAGTTTCGACCTCTGAACAAAACCAGTGTTCCTGGTTTCATATTCAAAATATCCGGAGCAATAGAGCCAGTGAGTAATTTTTCTACACCCCTGAAATTCATCTCATTTTTCTCTGCATTCCTAAAATCTTTTAGATATTGAAATTCACCACCCCCTATCGGGCTTTGCAACAGAAGTGTTATTGCAAACTCTGAATTGTCAAAATGCCAATTCAGTTCCTGCCCAGCGCCAGCATAATGGACATTGATTGAGGAGAGTGGGTCCTCGTATGGAAATAATGATTTCTCTCCAACTACTGCCGCAATAAAGCTTTTAAAGATATTTGAATTATAAAGTTTTTTTAGTTTTGAATCCGACTGAATTTGATCGGTACAAATACAACCTTTTGATGAAACTAATTGTTTATTAATGACATGCTCGGGTTTAAAATTATTATTAATTTTCGTTAAATAAACGTTGTGGGTGGAATTAGTGTAATATGCTTGTGAGACGCCATTTTCAGCCTCTTCCACCAGTTCTTTCAAAGTATTAGCGTTTAAAAAGTTTGATAAGGTCAAAACACCTTTTTCATCTAATTCTCTTTTGCACTGCTGAGAAAAATCAGCGTCTGACAAATCATATATTTGCTCATTGATGATCTCAGCTAACTCTCTTGTTTTTACCATATTATTTAAACCATTTAAAAACCGAACTGGAACTGGATTACAGAAATAGAATTTCAATGACGTTGCAACCAAAAGTCTAATATTAAAATCACATCTAGGGTATAAAAACTTTTTAAAGCTGAAAGAAAAGCGGTCTAAATTAAAAAAATATTTTATCTTGACAAATTTACTCGGAAATATTTAGTTGAGTTTCTAACTTACAGGGATATCGTCCATGAAAAAATTTGCTTACATCACGCTCCTTTTCGTACCTCTTTTTTTTAGTTCGTATGCATCAGCGTCAGAAGTGAATATTTACTCCTACCGTCAACCGTTTTTAATTGAACCCTTAACAACTGCCTTCACTAATAAAACCGGTATAAAAGTAAATACTGTTTACCTTAGAAAAGGTATGATTGAGCGAATGAAAGCAGAAGGAAAGCGAAGCCCTGCCGATGTTGTTCTCACAGTGGATATTTCGAGATTATCTGCCTTGGTAGAGGCTGGACTTACGCAACAAGTAAATAGCGACCAACTTTCTAAAAATGTTCCCAGTAAGTATCGCGATCCTGCCGGTCACTGGTTTGGGTTAACTACCCGAGCTAGAATAATTTATGCAAGTAACGAACGCGTGAAAATTGGTGAAGTTGTAAAATATGAAGAATTAGCAGACCCAAAATGGAAGGGTAGAATTTGTATCCGATCGGGATTAAACGCATATAACTTAGCACTAACCTCTGCGATAATTCATCATCACGGCGAAGACTACGCAATAGAGTGGCTGAAAGGGTTGAAGCAAAACCTTGCCCGAAAACCACAAGGTAATGACAGAGCTCAAGTGAAAGCAATATGGGCAGGTGAATGTGATCTATCTATAGGAAATACATACTATATGGGAAAAATGTTAAAAGATCCTGAGCAGACTGATTGGGCAAAGAGCGTTAACATAGTGTTTCCAACGTTTGAAAATGGGGGAACACATGTAAATGTATCGGGAATAGGGATGGCCAAATTTTCTCCGAATAAAGATAATGCTCTGAAGCTGATGGAGTTTCTCAGCTCCGGAGAAGCGCAAGAAATTTATGCGACTGCAAATTTTGAATATCCAATAGCTCCAGGAACGCAAGTAGACGACTTAGTTAAAAGCTGGGGAGACTTTGACGCTGATTCAGTAAATTTGATGACAATAGCAAAATTACGAAAAAGAGCTTTAGAGCTTACGGAAATCGTTGATTTTGACGGTTGAAGATTATTAGTTTAGCGGCCTGGAATAACACGTTAGCTCAAGCCAATAATAGGATACCTAAAAAAAATGCTAATTCTGTTAGAAAAGCAGTAGCGCCCAAAATGTCTCCCGTTATACCCCCCAAATAAAACTTTGCTCTAAATCCACACCACAGGGATACCAGCACACACAGGAAAATGCCTAAGGCCAGTTGCTCCAATGAGAAAATAAATAGGCATGGCAAAAACCACAGCAATAGGCAAACTATTTGGCGAATATTACTTCCAAGAAAAGAGACCGTTGCCGTCCCAGCAAATTCAGACACTACAAAAAGTCGACGATTAATCATTACGAAGCCTTTTCCAACGGCCAGACCCGAGCCCATTATTACAAAAAGCCAAAGTCCAGTTTCGACTAAACTGGAAACTAGGAGTATACGAACAATAATTGCCAAGCTCAAAGCTGACACCCCATACGTTCCGAGTCGACTGTCGTGAATAATATTACTTATTCTTTTACCGTCACCACCGGCTCCAAAACCATCGGCCATATCCGCTAAACCATCTTCATGATAAGCGCCGCTAAGGTAAATACAAAAAGAAATTGCGATTGCACAACCGAGGATGACGGGTAAATCCATGAGTATTAATATTTGTCCGAGACCGCCCGCTATAAAGCCCAATAACCAACCAGCGAGAGGGAAAGCCCAACAGGCGCGTTTTAAATCCGGTGCCTCATCAGAAAAAAATGACCACTTAATTTTTATGCGCGTAAACTGCATTACAACAGCCATAAAATCTACAAGATGTTGTTGGCGATAAAGACGTTTCATAATCGGGCTTTCAATTTTTTATTTCGAGATGGCACAACCTTATTTGGTAATGACTTTATTCAGATAACTGACAATCATTCCATCGGTCAAAAAAATAACCTCGCTAAGAGACAAGTTATCGAATTGAAAACTTAATGCAGAAGTTCCAACCAGGGTTGATAGCACAGCGCGAATTGTGCCTGCATGTGCCACGATTACAATGTTCTCCTGCTTGTTACTTTTTTTTAGAATTTCATCCACCGCAAGGTTCACACGTACACACACCTCATTAAAGCTTTCTCCTTGAGGCGGCCTAAATTCACCTAATTCTTTACTCGAAAGTGTTCCAATATCTGGTATCTTTTCATACGGGATACCTTCCCAGCTTCCAAAGTTTTGCTCTCTTAACGCATCGTAAGCGGGTGCTTTCATTTCGGGAAATAAGCTGTTGGCCGTTGTCAAGCATCTCTTTGCAGAACTTACATGCAAATTGAAGTCATTCGGCAGACTGGCCCTTATTTTTTTTGCTTCTTGAGTGTTAGGACACCGACAGGCTACATCGCGTGAACCGTAAAATAAGCCATCAGAAATAACTGGCGCATGGCGTATCATTATAAGTTTATTACCCAACAGTTTTCCAAGCCGATTTACTATTAAACTTCCATCTTAACTATGTTTATTATTACTTCATGAGTATTTCATTTTTTATAGGCGGCGCAAGATCTGGTAAGTCCATTTCAGCAGAAAATCACACCTTAAAGTTGGGCAATAATCCCTTTTATATGGCAACTTGTGAAATATTAGATGAAGAAATGGCGCTAAGAGTTAAAAGACATCAGGAACGCCGTGATAAAAATTGGATTACAATTGTAGCGCCATTGGATATTTCTGGTGAAATTCAAAAAATAGGTGCAAAAGGACCTATTTTGATAGATTGCTTAACACTATGGCTCTCAAATCACCTTCTTAAGAAGAATAATTTAGACGAGAAAATTGATGAACTCATTACTACCCTAATAAATTCAAAATCAGACATTGTATTAGTAAGCAATGAAGTAGGCACCGGAATTGTTCCAGATAATTCACTAGCGAGGGAATTTCGGGATAATGCCGGGTTTATGAATCAAAAGGTAGCATCAGTATCGGATGCAGTTTATTGGGTAGTTGCGGGTATTCAGACCCAAATTAAATAGTCTCACTGGAGTTAGATTAATTCATAAGCCTAGTGAAGAGTTTTACCATGAAATGCTTGACCAGATAATTGGCATTTCGCTGTAATGGTTCTAAGAGCAAGTCCAAAATCCTCTGCTAGCCCTGCTAAAACTTGTGCTTTTTCAGGCTTTACAATCGTCATAGCTATCATAAGTGCATCCTCACGGGCTCCTTCCGATGCATATCCTATGAAATTTGCAAAACAAGACTCATCGGCTCCAAAACATTTGCAGTCTAATCCATGCCTCATTAATGGTCGCCGACCATTTTCGACACACAACTTGCAAAGAGCCTCAAAACTGTTTGTTATCTTTCGCCCTCTTGTTTCACCAAATACAACTTGGAAATCTCGTGCGATTGCGTCCTGTGCGTCCACGCTTTGGCACCACAATCGTAGATATGTTATTGCATTAGCCTCAATTGGGCCAAGTTCCGAGAGAAACCCGACTGGCGCTCCACCACGAGATCTTTGAGCAACGTTCATTTTGTTAGGATCAATTTTACTGCTTTCGTAACTCGTAACGTGTACTGCTTCCCGGCAAGGGTTATTGTAGCCACTTTACCACCTTTAGTAAGTTCAAAGGCTTCATAAGTGGGTACTTTTTCAATAACAGCATCAACACCTTCTCCTTTGTCTCTAATGTTTAGAGCCATGACATACCCCAATCTTCATCCTCAACGTGGTGAATTAACCACTCAAATTGCCAGACTTCCGAACCGCCTAGAGCATTAAAAACATTTAATGCTTCCTGGAAATCGGTTGCTAACCTTTCTTCAGTGTTTTCATGGAAATCCATCTCTACGGTACCTCTTTAATAATGTCGGAGAGTAGCTTGCAAAGAATCGAGCTGGCTAAATTTAATCTTTACTGATTTTGTCAGAAATGTCAATCCTGATTATTTTTGTCAGGTTTATTGACAAAGAAAGAAATAAAGTTGATAAAAATAGTCAGTTTTATAGTTTTCGTCAAAATAGGAGAAATAGATGATTATGAAAAAGCTTAAGGTCACTACGGCAATTGTGGCTGTAACATTATCCGGCACGATGGCACTATCTGACGGATATGGACCGTTTCCAGTAACTCTTAAAGGCTACTCTGGAGATAAAACAAATACAGTTTCTTATTCAGGACAAATTGCAAGACACGTATTGGAGCAAAGTCTGAAGAAATTAGCTGGAAAAGGGAACGGTGGTGGGAACGCTGCTGCTCTGGAAGCACAAATGCTTTCCTATTTCAACGGCGCGGATGAAGACCTTCCAATCATTGCACCGAAATCGAAAGACGGCTTCAAAATTAAACAGACATCTTTGCATCAAATCTCAAAAGGCAAAAACATTTCTGGTAAGTTTTATAATGGAGCGATGACAGCATGGCCTGGCAACATGTCCGGCAAAGACGTTGCGTATAACATGATAGCCATGGCAGCTAAATCTACTAACGGTTTTGATGCAGATACCGGATACGACTGGGCTCAACTGATATCAAAATATACTATGGGAGCAATGGCCTATCACCAAGCTGTAGATAATTACCTTGATGAAAAACTTAGTGCAGAAAAAAAACCTAATAATAAACCATATAAGGATGGCGATCACTACACTGGAAAAGAACATTCTTGGGATGAGGCATTTGGATATTGGGGTGCAGCAGCTCACCAGCATGGTTTTAACCCAAATAAAGTTTATGAAATTGCGAAAATGAAAAATCAGGGCGCTGCCGACAAAAATGGTGACGGTATGGTTGACCTTAAATCCGAATATGTATTCGGACCGGCTTACTATGCTGCGGCTTTTGATAGATCGGGCGCAAAATCTACAAATTATACGAGCACAATTTTTGACGCTTTCTTGGATGGACGTAAATTGATCACAGCAGCAGCGGGTAATGCGTTAACAGATAGTGAGCGCTCCCAACTTAAGGCTTATGCTGCAACAATAGAGGAAAATTGGGAAAAAGTGCTTGCAGAAGCAGTATTTAAATACGCTGGGTCAGTCTATAAAGACATAAATAAAATGAAAGATTTAAGCGGCGACGATTTAAATAAAGCGTATCGAGCTTATGCAAAACATTGGGGAGAACTCAAAGGTTTCGCCATGGCCATGCAATCTGGCAAAAGCAACCTGGGAGCAACAGCTACCAAAATGAATGAACTGATGGGTTTTGGACCGGTAACTCTTAATAATTCCTATGTTACTGGTATGGATTCAAATGGTAATTTTGTAATGGACCGCAAGAGATCTTGGTCTGATTATCAGCTAAATATGCTAAAAATACAGCAAATGATGGTTGATACGTTTAGCGTGAAAGCTCGTGCAAACGATGGATTAAATGACCTACAAGCTCTTACAGACAAATTAGATTCTGCGAGCAGTGCGGAAACTGATTAGAAACTAAATTTTGAACGCAAGGGCATAACAATGCCCTTGCCATAGTCAAGTGGTAGCCATCAATGGATGATATTAACCTTATCGAATTTTTTCTTTCGGACTTTATTAATCCAAAAAAAAGAGTCTTCACAGGTTATTTAATATTATCTGTTGTGCTGGCATCTCTTTGGCTTTTATTCGTTAAACGACAAAGCTTGCAGAGTACTTTTAAAAAGATTTTTGATCGAAAGATACTATGGTCAGGATCTGCAAAAGCTGATTATAAACTCTTCTTAGTCAACAGAGTATTTACTTTCTTCATATCACCTTTACTGATTTCACAAGTTGCAATTTCTACCGCGATCTATATGTTTTTGCACAGCGTCGATGGTTTCAATCAAAATTTTTTCGCTAGTACTCCAACCAGTATTATAATTGCCTTGTTTACAATTACTCTGTTTGTAGTTGACGATTTCACAAAGTACATCGTCCACCGATGGATGCACAAAATACCGCTACTATGGGCTATACATAAGGTACACCACTCAGCTACAACCATGACTCCAATTACAGTTTACCGAGTTCACCCTTTGGAAGGAGTATTATTTTCTTTAAGAAGTGTGTTTGCTCAGGGCTTGGTAATCCCAAGCTTTTTATTTTTTTTCGGCAATACTGTCGATCTTTACACAATCGTGGGAGTAAACATACTGGTATTTTTTTTCCACGCAACCGGATCAAATTTACGACACAGTCATATAGATATAGCCTATTGGAAATGGCTTGAGCATATTTTGATTTCACCATCACAGCATCAAGTACACCACTCCATTGCAGAAGAGCATTACGATAAAAATTTTGGGGCTGCATTGGCAATATGGGATTGGGTTTTTGGATCATTACACTTATCAGAAAATAAAGGTAAAGTATTTTATGGATTAGATACCTATGATAGCGGGAAAGAAAGCAGAATAAAGGATCTTTATTTGGAGCCAATCTACGAGATTGCAAAAATTTTAAAAACTTTCTGTATCAAATTAGTGTCTAGACTACTCAATTGGCTTTCGCTAATTAGGGATCTCTTTTTAATTCAAATAAACAAAAATAAATCATAACGGCTTTAACAAATAAAAAGAGTAATATTTAATTTGATTAAAAAGTACAGGTAACGTTGCATTAAGTAAAATTAATGCTATTTGACCAAGCCAAGCAGCTTGATTTTTTATCTTGAAGGACACTCATGAAGAAACTTGATGACTTCGGATTTGGTACTCAAATCCGCAAATCCCCTTTTTTTGATGCTACAATAGAATGGGGTGCTACAGGCTTTTCTGTATATAATCACATGTATATACCAAGAGACTTTGGAGATCCTGAACAAAATTTCTGGAACCTAGTTAATGAAGCGATACTCTGCGATGTATCTGTAGAGCGGCAGGTAGAAATTTCTGGGCCTGACGCCGCAAGATTTGTACAATTTTTGACACCAAGGGATCTATCCAAAATGAAAGTTGGTCAGTGCAAATATATACTGATAACAAATCAAGACGGTGGACTTCTTAACGATCCAGTTCTTCTGAAATTGGCGGATGATCGTTTTTGGATTTCTTTAGCGGATAGTGACATTTTGTTATGGGCGCAGGGTGTAGCTGTAAACACAGACTATGATGTAAATATTTTTGAGCCAGATGCTTCACCACTACAATTGCAGGGCCCAAAGTCTCGGGATATTATGGTTAAGTTGTTCGGGGAGAGCATCTTAGATCTCAAATACTATTGGCATCGAGAATATAAATGGAACGGTATTTCTTTGATTGTATCTCGCACCGGCTGGTCTAGCGAACTTGGGTATGAGATCTTTCTCACAGATCACACAATGGGGAATGAACTTTGGAACCATATAATGTTAATTGGAGAACCCTTGGGGCTTAAACCAGGTCATACATCATCAATCAGGCGCATCGAAGGCGCCATGTTGTCTTATCATGCCGATGCTGACATTACCACCAACCCTTTCGAACTAGGACTCGATCGGCTTGTAAATATAGATACATCTCAAGAGTTTATTGGGAAAAAGGCACTTGTTAAAATCAGAACTGAAGGCGTGGACAAAACTCAGGTTGGTTTAGTAATTGAGTGCGATCCTCTTGGTGGCCCTAATACTAAGTTTTGGCCGGTTAAAAAAGGGGAACAAAAAGTGGGGAAAGTAACATCAGCAGTCTACTCCCCAAGGCTTAAAAAAAATATAGCACTTGCGATGCTTTCCGTTAAATCCATCGATAAAAGTACAAAGTTCCAGGTCGATACATCACAGGGATCATTTCCAGCTCATATCGTTGATTTGCCATTCTATGATCCAAATAAAAGGATTACCAAAAGCTAAGGTGCCTGATTTATAGTAATAAAGTTTAATGGATTACATTGTTTCTTCTGACGATTGAAGAGCTTCTTCTAAACTATCCGCGAGCAAGTCTGTTAGCTCATTTATCTCTGCTTCATTAATAATATACGGGGGCGCTAATAATATATGATCTCCTATTTTCCCATCAACCGTACCCGACATGGGATAACATAATAGTCCCCTCTGCTTTGCAATAGCCTTAATCTTTCTTGCTATAAAATAGGAGGAAGAAAACGGCTCTTTAGTTTCCCTCTCTTCCACAATTTCTATACCATAAAATAACCCTCTACCGCGAATATCTCCAACATGGGTATGTTGACCAAATTTAGTATCCAAAGCATGTTTAAATTGATGTCCCATAACATTTACGTTTTCTAAAATATTATCGTCTAGCAGAACATCCAAAACGGCATTTGCCGCCGCAGCTGCCATGGGGTGACCCAAGTAAGTATGACCGTGTTGAAAAAACCCAGAACCATTTTTAATTGCTGCATAAATTTTGTCGGTACAAATAGTGGCACCTATTGGCTGATATCCAGCCCCGAGACCCTTAGCGATACATACAATATCAGGGGCAATAGCCTCTTGCTCGTAAGCAAAAAGAGTACCAGTGCGTCCCATGCCACACATAACTTCATCTAAAATCAAAAGTATCCCATGGTGATCACAAATTTCTCGGATAGTTTTAAAATATCCATCGACTGCAGGAACTGCCCCGAGTGTTGCACCAACAACAGTTTCAGCAACAAATGCCATTACATTTTGTGAACCCAGTTTCTCAATAGTTATTTCTAATTCGCCAGCCACACGTTGACCAAATTCATAATCCGTTTCGTAATCATGCTTTTCTCGGTATTCATAGCAGGGTGCTATATGATGCGTATCAATCAACAGCGGAGCAAATTGTGAGCGTCTCCATTCGTTGCCACCAACTGCCAATGCTCCCAGTGTATTACCATGGTAGCTTTGTCGACGGGCAATTACTTCCTTCCTACCAGGCTGGCCATCCTCAAGAAAATATTGTCTTGCCAATTTCAAAGCTGCTTCAATCGCCTCTGAACCCCCTGAGACAAGGTAGACTTGGCTTAGATCACCAGGTGCGTTAGTTATGAGTTTTGTTGCTAATTTCTCGGCAGGTTCAGAAGAAAAAAAAGACGTATGAGCATATGCCAAGGCATCTAACTGTTCATGAAGTGCATTGATTATTTTGGGATGCGAATGGCCTAAGCATGAAACTGCAGCTCCACCCGAAGCATCTAAATATTTCTTACCAGACTCATCAAAAAGAAAACACCCATCACCTCCAGAAGCTATCGGCAATTCATCATGTGTATGCCTGGGAAAGATGTGGCTGACCAAATTACGTTCCTACGATTTCTTAATGTTAACTTTCTCAGATGAGCTAGGTACTAATCACAAAATTTTTTACCTTAAATAAGGTTGAGGAACATAATAGTTATTCTGGCCATGGCAATGAGTATGTTTTTACGTTTGTAAAGAACCGCATCGCCTCAATTACACCCTCTTTAACAGCATTTCCACTATCTTTTATTCCGCCAAAAGGTGACATTTCAATTCTGTAACCTGGCTGTTCCCAAATATTACACGTACCCACATCCAAACTGTTTATGTATTTTATTGCTCTATTTAAATCATTTGTACAGACACCTGAAGACAAGCCAAATTGCGTGCTATTGGAAATTCTTATTACCTCTTCATCTGAGTCTGGAACTCTCACGATAGGTATTATCGGGCCAAAGGTTTCTTCCATTACCAACTCACTATTATGGGGAACTTTATCAACAACTATCGGAGGGAGAAGAGCGCCTTGCCTACCAGGATGATATAATATTTCAGCACCTTCTTGCTCAGCCTGTAGCACTCTATTTTCAAATAGTTCAGCGGCTTGATCGTGTATCACGCAACCAAGCTGAGTTTCTGGATCTTGTGGATCTCCAAACTTGATTTTTTTGGCTTTTTCTAACACAAGTGGAACAAAAGCATCAGCTACACTTTCTTGAACTAAAATGCGTTTTATTGCAGTGCAGCGCTGACCAGAGTTTCCAGTAGCTCCCGCTACTGCAATAGTAGCAGCCTTGTCCAAATCGCTGCCTGAAAGATCATTACAAACAATTAACGGATCATTGCCACCTAGCTCAAGCGCCTGCCGTTTGTACCCAGCCTTTGATGCTATCAACTTACCGACGGGCACACCACCAGTAAAAGTTATAATGTCGATGTGCTCGTTTAGCATCATTTCTTCACCAATATCTTCAGGCAGGCCAGTAACGATCTGAAACATCTCTGGAGGCAAACCAGCCTCGTATAAAATATCAGCCAAAGTTATTGCAGTGAGCGGTGTAAGTTCAGTCGGCTTGCATACCATGCAGTTATTAGTAGCAATGGACGGGGCTATCTTGTGGCTTACCATATTAAGTGGGTGATTAAAGGGTGTAATGGCACTAATTGCTCGGACAGGTTCTCGCTTAGTGAAGATTTTTCTTTCTTTTCCATTATGAGTTAAATCACACGAGAATATTTGCCCATCATCGTTCATTGCTTGAGCTGCGGCGAATTGGTAAACGTCTTGTGCTCGTTTAGTCTCATATATTGCATGCTGATGGCATATCCCCAATTCTAGAGTAAGCCACTTGGCTAAGTAATCCTGTCTTTCTGCAATTATTTCACCTGTTCGTTGAAGAATCTGGCTCCGCTCATATCTACTAAGTGACGGCTTATAGTCAGACGCAATTTTAAAGGCTCTTGCTGCGTGTTCAGCAGTACCAGCTGGAACGGTACCGACAACTTCATTTGTGTAAGGGTATTTTACTTCAATGACTTTTTCTGTAAGGATCTTTTCTCCACCGATCCGCATTCCCTCATGACGTATATCGTTTTTTTTCATTCTTTAATTTCCTCTATGATGCTGCTGCTTGTGTTGCGTAGAAAAACGCATCAAAATTTCTTAGTTTAGGTGCATTTGGCAAATCCATCACCTTATTAACAATGAATGGTACGTCTTGTTCCGTTAAACCACCGTGCGATCTAAGTGGCTCTTTTAGCGCTACAAGATCATGCCGGTCTTCACTTGTCCCAATGGTAAGATTTTCAGTTGAAATCATAACTATGTCACCAATGCGATCACCTGGCAGATCGTAATTATTAATTGCTTCATCTTTGCCCATAACTTTTAAAATTTCCGGACACGCTGCAATTCTGCTAATTATGTCATCGACGTCACATTTATCTGGCAAATAAGCTGTTGCAAAAGAACCTAACGCGCCATGATGAACAACGTAAGGATCAGTTATTGGTAAAATGACCCTTGCTTGTCCTGCGCCTAGCCACTCATCCATCTTATCTTGCATGTATATAACCGCAGGCATTTTATTATCATCATGTTTAGGTTTCATTCCATGGTCTGCAGTAACTACGATTGCAACATCAAACTTTTGCAACTCGCCTAAATATCGATCGAACATTGCATAAAAATCTTTAGCGCCCTGCTCCTGTGGGGAAAATTTATGCTGGACATAATCTGTTGTTGATAGGTACATAATGTCCGGCTTCATTTCCTTTAACAATTTGATACCAGCAGCAAAAACAAACTCCGATAATTCTGCCGAATAAACCTCAGGAACAGGCATATCCAACCAATCACTAGCATTTTCAACACCATTATTCGCCATCGATGTTTCATCTGCTCGCTCCGCTGAAAAAGCTATTGCCCGTCCCTCATCATATTTAAGACCAGCACTCAACAGAGCGCGCAACTTGTCTTTCGCCGTAACCATAGCAACGCGAGCCCCAGCCTCATAAAATTTAGAAAAAATCGTCGGTGCTCGAAGGAATCGCACATCATTCATCATCACTTCTTCACCCGTATCAGGATCAAAAAGATAATTTCCACAAATCCCATGTATTGCAGGAGGACGCCCAGTCGCAATGGACAAGTTGTTCGGATTTGTAAAGCTGGGAATTACAGAATGGGCAATTCTATCTGTGCCAGTTTCACGCATAAGTTTTAAATTTGGCATCAATCCTTCAGCTATCGCTACATCCAAATACTCAGGCTCACAACCGTCAAGGCAGATGGCGATAGCGCATCTTTTTGGCATTGAATAGGTTCTTTCGTTGGCAATTACATTGGGTACAAGTGTCATTAAATTTACCTTTTAAACGTTATTTAATATTATGACTGAAGCCGTTTTCTTTCTTCCAAAGCTTTTGACGGAGGTGAAGCATCGGTCACGCCCATCTCGCGCAGGCTCTCTCGTGCTGCATCAACTACTTTAAGCATTATTTGATCATCCATTTGTCCGATACAACCAATTCTAAAACTCTCTACGACAGTTAACTTTCCCGGATAGATAATGAAACCTTTTGATTTCATTAAATCATAAAACTTCGTAAATTCGAAACTTGGATCTGCTGGACAAAAAAATGTCACAATTATTGGTGATAGCCAGCGTTCACCCAAAAGGGTTTCAAAACCTATAGATCTCATCCCTGACACTAGAGCATTTTGATTTTTAGTATATCTGGCACCACGTCCAATTACTCCACCCTCTTTACGATGAGACTCAAGTGCTACTAAAAAAGCGGCAAGGACATGAGTTGGTGGTGTATAACGCCATTGTCCAGTTTTATTCATATGGGACCACTGATCGTGAAGGTCTAAACAAAGCGAATGACTATTCCCTTCTGCCGCCTCCAAAGCAGACTTTCGAGCCAGAATAAATCCAAACCCAGGCACACCCTCAATACATTTGTTCGCGGATGAAACTATGGCTTCAAATTTTATTTTATTTGGCTCAACTAAAATAGCCCCAAATGCCGACATACTATCTATAAGTAGTTTTCGCCCTGCATTATATGTTGCAACTGATATTTCCTCTATTGGATTAAGGATACCAGAACTCGTTTCACAGTGAACTGCAACAACATGCGTTATATCATTGTCTGTTTCCAGAATTTCAGCAACTTCTTCCCCACGAGGCGGAAGATAATCGCCTTTATCAAGAACAATATGATCACGTTTTAGATACTTTAAAGTTTTTGCTGCTCTTTGACCATATGCGCCATTAGAAAGCACTAACACCTTTCCATCCTTTGGTACAAATGAACCTAACATAGCTTCAACTGAAAATGATCCACTTCCTTGCATTGGCACACAATCAAAACTTTCGTTACCGCTGCCCAACATTTCTATAAGTTGATCTCTCATTAGTTGGGTCATTTGCCGAAAATCGCCATCCCAACTGCCCCAGTCTTTAAGCATAGCTGACTTAGTATCATATGACGTTGTAAGCGGACCTGGTGTGAGTAAAAAAGGCTCACCCAATCGCGGCGCTTCAATTTCTGATTCTTCCAATCGCATAAAAGATCTCCATTTTAGAGCTGTACTAATTATTACTTTTGAACCATACATATGTAAAATTGATAATAATTATAAATATATAAGAAAATCTTATACTTATTTAAAGGCATAGCTTGAGACATAATCAATTAAGAGCATTTCATTTTGTGGCTATTCACGGCAGTTTTTCGGTTGCAGCTGAAAAACTCAAAATTAGTCAACCAGCTGTATCCGACCAGGTTAAGAAATTAGAACAAAATTACGATACTCTTTTAATTCGAAGACATAATAAAAAAATTACATTAACTGAAACTGGGAAAAAAATTCTAATCCTAACAAAACAGTTGTTCGAAGTGGAACAACAAATTGAAGATTACATTTCGGAAACTGGACGAGAATTAGCAGGCAGCATTAGGATAATCGCGGACTCTGCATCACATGTTCTTAACATACTAAGTGCTTTTCGAAAAAAGTATCCAAAGGTAAAGGTCATTCTTAAAGCTGGAAATTCTGAAGAAGTTGAAAATGCTCTTCGAACCTTTGATGCAGATATCGGCATCATGCCAAACTTAAGCAATAAATTAGACATTGGTATGAAGTTTCTTGGCAGTAGTAACATCCTAGCTTTTGGTCAACCAGAATATTTAAATCCAAATAAACCGATACTTAAAATGGCAGATGTGAAAAAGCTTCCAATTATTTTTAGAGAGAAAGGCTCGACCACTAGAAAGATTGTTGAAGAGGAGGCAAAAAAGCAAGGCGTGCGACTGAAACCCGTAATAGAGGTTGAAGGCCGTGAGGCAATGCGAGAACTGGTAGCCTCTGGTGCTGGAATAGGTTTCATCTCTGAAGCTGAATTCGTCACCGATAATCGGGTAGTTACAGTCAGTCTTCAGGGAGAAGGTTTGATTATGAGCGAGACCGTTGCTTTTCTCAAACAACGAAGCAACGTCCGTGTAATTAAAAACTTTCTATCAATGGTAAACAAACATATATCAATGAATACTTCTTAATGTTTCAGACATTTTCTTTACCAATTTTGGCATGCGTTTTCGCGGTACCCCAGAAAAACCAAGAACCAAGGCAGTTCTCTCAATAGGTTTCAGGCAATATACTGATAAAGGTAAACTCTCTATACCTTTGCCTAATAAAGCCTCATAGGCTATTTGATCATTTATTCCACTTTCGATATCAGCGATAATATGCATTCCCGCATCACTGCTTGTAAAACTCAGCAAATCAGAACAATTTTCATTTAAACACTCAATAAGAGTATCTCTTCTATCTCGATAAAGACGTCGCATCTTTCTAATATGCTCTGCAAAGCGTCCATCATTTATAAATTGGGCAAGTGCAGCTTCTGTTATTGGAGAAGCATTCTGACCCAGCAGATTCGTCGCTTTAGCAAAGGTTTCAATTAACCATTCTGGAACTACCACATATCCTAGCCGAACCGCTGAGCATAAGGCTTTTGAGAAGGTGCCAACGTAAAACACCCTCCTCTCTTCATCCAAGGCGCTTAAAGCCGGCAATGGACGTCCTCTATATCTAAACTCGCTGTCGTAGTCGTCTTCAATTATCCAAGAATTATTGTTACCTGCAAATTTCAGCAAAGAAAGTCTTCTGGCCAAACTCATTGTGATACCTAGTGGATGCTGATGCGAGGGAGTAGCAAATATTAACTTTGGGATGTCAAAATTATTTTTGGCGTAGTCTAAATCAAGACCCTCCGCATCAATTGGTACGGGCATTACATTTGCACCCATTGCCGTCATCACATCTCGCCCAGCAATATGACCTGGATTTTCATACCAGACGGTATCGCCAGCCTTTAAAAGTGCAAACGAAATTAGAACAAAAGCTTGTTGGGCTCCCGAAGTTATTACTATTTGCTCTGCATCCACTCTTAGGCCTCTCGCATCAGCAAGATGTTGAGCTATTGATCTTCTTAAATCTCTAGACCCATTTAAGCTTCCATAGCCTAAATTGTAACGATCGCTTTCTGACATGGCATTGAATAGATATTTGTTCCAACTTTTTATTGGGAATTTATCAAGTGCAGGCAATCCAGGTCTAAACGGCGCTGTCTTTCCGTATCTAATTGTAGCCTGGGACAAATTGATCGGGTCTACCCTATCGGGCAGTTTACCCTCCACGTCTGCGGGCTTCACCATGACGGACTTTAATTTTTTATAGCTAAAAAATTCAAGATCTTCACTTACAAAAGTGCCAGAGCCAGTTTTTGATTTTAGATATCCCTCTGCTATTAATTGCTCATAAACAGACTTAACTGTTATACGAGAAATACTTAAATCTTCAGCTAGCTCTCTTGAAGAGGGCAATTTTTGTTTAGGCTTTAAAATACCATCAAGTATTAAGCCTCTTAAAAAATTCTCTAATTGTTTGTATAATGGTACCTTTAAATTTCTGTCGATTTCAACAGTTGATAAAAGTGCTCCACTTGCAGACTTAGACATAAAAAATCATTAATTGGGTATAAATTTGATTGAAATTGGGTCTATAAATTAATCCCACTTTATTATAAGGCCTTTAATATGGAAACCCTTTTCTTACGATTTGAGAAGTTTCCGAATATTTTGAGGCAAATTGGATTTTTTTTAATGTTCGAGAATTTTAGCTTATTCAAGCGAACTAGTGAATTAGAAAGTAAAATAGATCAATTCTTTGATAAACTGGCAGAAGCATCGGTAATTTATCGCCTAGCCGTTCGAGGTTATCTGCGTGAGGGTGTATCCGAGGAATTTAAAGAACGTTTAGACACAGTGGGAGAACTGGAGACGCAAGCAGATAGTTTGCGCCGTGATATTGAACAAAAATTATACAAAAACATACTTATCCCAGATTCTCGGGGAGATGTTCTTGGGCTAATTGAAACGGCAGATGATGTTCTAACACTATTCCAAAGCTCACTTTGGGCTTTTTATATAGAAAAACCCGTGATTCATGATCAGTTTACAAGTGGGTACAAGCGGCTAACAAATATGGTAATCAAGGCTGTTGATGAGTTAGCCCTTAGTTGCAGGGCCTTTTTCCGAAATCCACATGCAGTACCCTCTCACAATGCAAAGGTCACTCTTTATGAAAAAGAGGCTGACAAGGTCAGCAGTGATTTAAAAGTGCAAATTTTTGAATCAAAAATTAAGTTAGTTGAAAAACTTCACCTTCGAGACTTTGTAAACGGAATAGACGGAATTGCAGATCATGCTGAGGACGTGGCCGATAGGCTATCTATTTACGCCATAAAAAGACTGACATAATTGTGATCGATCCAATCATTTTACTATTCCTGTCCAGTGGTTTGTTTCTGGGTTGGGCACTTGGAGCTAACGATGCAGCCAATGTTTTTGGCACTGCAGTTGGAACAAAAATGGTCAGCTGGCGTAACGCTGCAATAATCTGTTCAATTTTTGTAATACTTGGCGCTGTTATTTCTGGCGCCGGCACATCTCAAACATTGGGCAAACTTGGCGCTATAACGGCTCTGCCTGGCGCATTTATGACTGCACTTTCAGCAGGATTTTCAGTTTTTATGATGACCAAGTCTGGTCTTCCAGTCTCTACATCTCAAGCAATAGTTGGCGCAATAATTGGATGGAATATTTTCTCAAATCAGGCAACTGACACATCGACATTAACGAAAATTTTAAGTACTTGGATCATTTGCCCCCTTTTAGCGGCAGTAATAGCAATCGTATTGTTAAAAATATCAAAATACTTTGGCAGAAAATTAAACATTAGTTTGATACGATCAGACGCCTATAAAAGAATTGCACTCATTTTTGCGGGAGCTTTAGGAGCCTACTCTTTGGGTGCCAATAATATAGCAAATGTAATTGGTGTCTTTATACCTGTGCAACCATTAGCTGAGTTGACCATAGGATCTATAAATTTTTCATCCAGCCAACAGTTATTTCTTCTCGGAGGTTTAGCAATCGCACTTGGCGTTTGTACTTACTCTAAAAAAGTCATGATGACTGTGGGGAGTGATTTAGGTCAACTTTCATCTACATCAGCTTTAATTGCAGTTATTTCTCATTCTATTGTTCTATTTCTTTTTGCCTCACAAGGACTTGAAGCCTTGTTATTAAAATATGGACTTCCAACAATTCCATTAGTGCCGGTTTCAAGTTCACAAGCAGTCGTTGGGGCAATTTTCGGTATATCCATCTTGCAAGGTATTACCGCAGTTAAATGGCATGTTTTAGGCAAAATAATAGTTGGCTGGATAATTACACCAATTGTAGCAGCTCTGGTATGTTTCATCGGTTTGTTCTTTTTGCAAAATGTTTTTGGCCTCGTTGTGATCTAATTTTCATAAATATTTAAATAAAGTGGGCTTAATATATTTTATAAAATGGGTCTAGATAATACACCCATTAAGCATAGATATATTACATAAATTGCGATTATTTTCGGTATCTTCGGCCACTAGAATATAACTAAAAACATTTAAAATTGTAGGTTGCATTTATATTAATGATAGAAAATTACACATATCCCAACGGGTTAAAACTACTTTCAAGTTGGCAATCGGGTGATCCCAAAGGTCGAGAGACCATGAAAGAAATTTTTGATGCTGCGATCCAAGGTGAATTTGATGAAAATTTTTCATTGTTAGCACCCAATGATGAAATCCACTCTACAGCATCAGTTCACATGCTCGCTCTGTCAATCCTGCATGATCTCTATGGGGTGCAATCAAAAGAGTATTACTGCACTGACCCATATCGATATGTCCGGGCAAATCTAACAGTAGGTAGATTGCTTGGCGTAAAAAAACTATACATGACTTGGGCACTTTATGCTTTTACATGTGAAGCAGTTGGTCAAAAGATGATGTATCCAGACAAGTTTCCTCCGGGATCAGATCCTGATGAACCCCTCATAAATAAAGAGAATTGTTTTTTGCTGGATACGCCAGATTTTACTTCCGGGATACCAAAAATTGTAGATGATATTTTAAGGGTGACTGAAGAATTGACTGGTATGGAGCCATTGTTACAAATCTCGGCACCATATAGTTTAGCAGCCGATATTTACGGTCAAGAACCCCTACTTGCCGATGTTGTGAATGATCCAGAACATGTAAACAAATTATTAGATCACTTAGCAGACCGAATTCTAATACCATGGATAGAACACCATTTGGCTGTATTTCCTAATGGCTGGGTTGAATTATCTGATGCCTCTGGGTCTCCATTTTTTATTGGCCCGGAAAATTGCAAAACTATGTCGATTAGGTCAATACAACGAATGGATAACGGTGACTTGTGGAATGACCGAGTATTTGACTGTAATTATCGAGGCGACCATGTTGCTAATGTTGCAAAAAAAGCCAGAGGGTCACGCCGTAAGTCAAGTGGATCTACCAGTATTTCAAAGGTAGATCTTGAGGAATTAACTGAAATAAAATTCAGTGTTTGCAGAAAATTCATGATGCGGCTGGAGGCGGATAAAGTTGACGTTAGTTTTTATAAAAACCAATCTCTGATGAGGAATATACCTCTCACAACGGGTATTGGATCAGCCGAAGTTGATAGGAACAGCATAGAAGACCTCGAATTGGCAAAAACACTGCTCAGTTCAGCAGCAGCTGCATATGTGGCGGCAATTCGGGAGGTTTGCGAAGGGATAGAACTCCCTAAAAATAATTTTGTAAATGAACCTTGGCCAAGTCATTTATATTTTGAGGACGTAAATGGTGAAACACAATTTGAATTAGTTGAACTGATCCTGAAGGAAGTTTACCGACAGCCAAAATTTAAGAAAAAATTATCTTGGCATTCCTAAAACTATTGCAAGATTAAATAAAAAATTGATCGGCCGCACGATTTTCCCCAAGTGTCTCTCGGCATACAGTGGTAAAAGTTTCTATCAACTTAGTTGGTATGGCTCTACTTGTCATAGCAATACCGTACTGAGCGGTTGGTACGTTTTCAACTAGAGGAAGATATACTAGCTTCTTTCCATCATAGGCACGTTCAAAAAGTGGCCTCATTATAAATATCGCATATCCCTCACCTGCTGCTACTAAACTTCGGGCGAGCTCATAAGATTTAGTTTGATACCGTACCTTTGGGCGAAGGTTAAATTTGGAAAAAAAAGATAAAAAGAATTGCTGGGTAATCGGTAAGCTCAAGGAGATCATATCTCTGTCTACTAAGTCCGTCAGAGAAACAGCCTGTTTTGATGCAAGAGGATCATCTTTGGAAAGTAAAACATAGGGCTCTGCCTCTATAAGAGTTTCAAATTCAACAGAAGGACTGGGCGACATATTATAGGCGAGTGCCAGATCAATACTGCCTTGTGATAACATAGTATTCAGCTCTCCTAAATCCGCCTCATGTACCTCCAGTGAAATATCCAGACCTCGATCTTTAAGCGCCTGCAAAATTAACGGAATAATGAAAGCTGCTGTAGGAGTAAAACAGCCAAGTTGGATCGTTCCGTTTAATGTGTTACTTAAATTCCTAACATTGTCTTCAAATTCTTCGGCTCCTTCCATTAGAACTTTTGCTCTGGCTATAAATCGCTTTCCATCCGGGGTAAGAACTAATTTATTTGGCCGATCTCGAAGAAATATTTTCAAACCATAATTCTGTTCAACCTTTTGAATTGCGGCACTGAGCGCAGGTTGGGAGATCGAAATACGATCAGAGGCAGCTTGAACACTTCCGTGTTCTGCGACCGCAAGGGTGTATATTAAATGACGATATGGGATCAATATAGATTTTCCTGATATTAAATCCAAATTTATCTGACTTTACAAATAATCGTTACAATTGCAACCTAGATTACGAATCGTGTGGTAGCACTTTTGAAAGTGAGTTTCGATTCTCCACTGATACTTTTAATCAGTGAATATGGGGGGAGACAATTTGGCAGGAATAACACTTAAGGGTGTAACTAAGACATATGGGTCTCAAAGTGTCTTAAATGACATTAACCTGGATATAGCTGATGGTGAATTCCTCACACTTGTAGGCCCTTCGGGTTGTGGAAAATCTACTACATTAAGAATAATTGCCGGTTTGGAAACACAGTCTACTGGTGACGTTTTTATTGACGGTTCTATTGTTAACGAAACAAGGCCTAGCAAACGTGATTTAGCAATGGTTTTTCAATCCTATGCTCTTTATCCCCACCTGACAGTACATCAAAACCTTATAACCCCACTGAAGCTTAGAGATTTAACGGCCCTTGAGAGAGTCCCTTTACTCGGACATCTCATGCCTGAGCGTAGTAAGAAAATGTCGACTATTTCTGCTGAAGTGCACAAAGTTGCTGAAATTTTAAAAATTGAGCCACTCTTAGATAGAAAGCCAGGTCAACTATCTGGAGGTCAAAGACAGAGGGTTGCTTTAGGACGGGCGATGGTAAGAGACCCAGCGGCTTTTCTCATGGACGAACCCTTGTCAAATTTAGATGCAAGCTTGAGAGTGCATATGCGCGCTGAGCTTTCCGAATTGCATCGGGAACTTAAAGCTACGTTCATTTACGTTACTCACGATCAAGCTGAAGCACTTACGATGTCGGATCGGATAGCGGTTATGATGGATGGAGATTTATTACAGCTTGGGCCTCCCGACGAGGTTTACGAAAACCCTACTGATATAAGGGTAGCCGAGTTCATTGGAAGCCCTAAAATGAATATTTTACCGGCCTCCTGTGATGACAAAGGTAAAGTAGATTGTCTTGGTCAGAACATAAAAATTGCACTTACAAAAAAAACAAAACAAACTTTATCAATAGGTATCCGGCCGGAGCATTTGATGCTGCAAGCTGGTACCAAAAGCTCTTTTTCAGGTCGGTTAACCTACAAGGAAAATCTCGGATCGGATGTGTTTCTTCATCTGGATATGGGATTGGATAATCAAAAGGTAGTTATTCGCACCGATCCACAAGACGCTAATTCTGCAAAAATTGGTGAGAAAATTTCTTTTGGTGCTAACCCAAATAAATATCTCGTATTTGATGCTAACGGCAAGCGAATTGATGCAAAAGGAAAGGGCAAGGATTAATGCAAAACTCCAAAGTGCATTTTTGGTTCATCGCGCCTGCACTATTGCTCATGTTTATTTTACTTATCTTGCCAGTAATTGTAGCTGCAACGCTTTCAATGACAGATTACAGCTTAGGCAATAGCTCCTTTAATTGGGTTGGCACAGACAATTATGAGAAATTATTTTCGCGACGAAGCTATGCGAAAATGTTTAGTGCTTCCCTCACATATGTTCTCATAGTTGTACCAATATCAGTTGCATTGGGCTTAGGATCAGCCTTGCTTATTTCGAGCCTACGAATTGGTAACGAATTGTATAAGGCAATTTTCTTTCTGCCCGTAATGGCGACGCTACTTGCTATGGCAATCGTTTGGGAATTTGCGTTAAATCCAATCATGGGTGTCGTTAATGACATCCTTCGATCAGGATGTGACAAAAGGCTAATTTACGGCTTTTTTACTGGTGCGTGGTATGGTGCCGATCCGTTGCAAAGTTGGTATGGTGCAGCTTGTGAAGACAAGTTTCCTATATGGTTAGGCGACAAAAGGTATGCTTTAGGGACAATCGCATTTATAGGAATTTGGCAAGGATTTGGTTTCAACATGGTTCTATATCTTGCCGGCCTTACATCAGTGCCACGCGAGCTTTATCAAGCAGCTCACATGGATGGCGCCGATAGTGCTTGGGAACGTTTCAAATTAGTAACTTGGCCGATGCTGGGTCCCACACATGTTTTTGTAATAACCATATCCTCTATAAGATCATTTCAAGTTTTTGATACCGTCGAAGCTCTAACTGAAGGAGGGCCTTCTAAATCAACATATGTGATGGTTTACGCCATGTTTGAAAAAGGCGTCCGTCAAAACCTTTTAGGCATTGGATCAGCGATCACAATTGTATTTTTGGCGTTTGTCTTAGTCCTGACACTAATACAGGTCTATTTTGTTAACAGGAGGGTTCATTACTAATGGAATTAAGGGCTTCCTGGTTAGGTGAATTTCTAAAGCACAGCGTTTTGATAGCGGGGGCAATTGTTGTGCTTCTACCCTTTTATTTGATGCTTTCATATTCTCTTAAGTCTCCGTCGGAAATCGAAACAAATACAGGAGGTTTTACGGGCGCGCAACAAATCATGACAGATAGCCGCTGTGTCAAAGCAGGCAATGCAGAAGAAGACTGCTTAATGAGGCCAATTGTATACAATTATACGGCGGCATTTAAAGAAGCTCCTCTCGTGCGCTATATGTTAAACGGCGTTTTTGTAACTGTTTCTATTTTCATTATTCAGGTAATTGTAGCGCTCCCCTGCGCCTACGCACTTTCAAAACTAAAATTCTGGGGTCGAGACGTCGTTTTTGGATTGGTGATTTTTTGTTTATTAATCCCAGTTCATGCGATTGCCTTGCCACTTTACATCATGCTAGCAAAGGTAGGACTTACAAACACCTACGCGGCCCTGATAATTCCTTGGACTATTTCTGTTTTTGGAATTTTTCTGATGCGGCAATTCTTTATGACTGTACCCGATGATCTAATTGATGCCGCTAGAATGGATGGCATGAGTGAATTTTCGATCGTCTGGCAAGTAATGTTACCAACAGCCATTCCAGCATTGCTAGCGTTTGGTATTTTTTCTGTGGTCGCGCATTGGAATGATTATTATTGGCCTAGGGTAGTGGTAACCGGCAACAAAGATTTAATGACGCCTCCACTCGGCTTGCGAATGTTCAAATCCGATATGGACGGCAATGAATATGGCCCGATGATGGCAGCCACAACAGTAATAGTCCTCCCCCTCGTAATAATTTTTCTAATGGCGCAAAGACGCTTTATCGAAGGCATAACAATGACAGGAATGAAATAGAAATAGGTCATACAGAATACCGGCATGACAGTGAAGTCATATGTTCGGTTAAACGCGGAGCCAAGACAGAAATAGGGATATGACTGGCTTCAAAACCAAGGAGGTAAAGATGAAAAACTTAACTAAACTTTCTGCAATTGCTTTGGCAGGTAGTGTCATGATGACATCTGCTAAGGCAGTTGAGATCGAAGTAGGATATGCATACTCTTCTCTCTTCGATGTTACTATGGAAAGACTAATACCTGAGTTTAATAAGGCTCACCCTGATATCACAGTCAAATTCAGGGCAACTTATGAAAACTATGAAGACGGTACAAACACCATTTTGCGTGAGGCAGTTGCTGGTGATTTGCCTGACGTCACTTTCCAAGGCTTAAACAGACAAGCTATTCTGGTTGAAAAGGGAATTGCAAAGTCATTAGAGCCATTTATTGCCAAGGAAGCAGACTTTGCAAAAGATGGATATCACCAAGCAATGCTTGATTTGGGTACATTCAATGGTGAAGTATACGGCCTTCCATACTCGGTATCATTACCAGTTGGTTACTACAATATGGATAATTTACGGGCAGCTGGAATAACTGAACTACCTACCACTTGGGACGAAGTGATCGCGGCCTGTAAAACACTTATGGCGGACGGCCACAAAACACCTATGTGGTGGGGCTGGAGTGTCACAGGTAACTGGTTTTTCCAAGCTCTAATGTGGAGCCAAGGCGAGCCAATTCTTAAAGATGGTAAGGTTAATTTTGATGGTGCAGCAGGTCTAGCAGCACTTGAGCAAATGAAAAAGCTATTCCGTGAGTGTGACATGCCTAACCTATCTGCTGGCGACGCAGGTGTGCCGTTCAATTCTGGTGAGGTATCAATGTACTTCTGGTCAACTTCGGCAGTTGGAGCGATTGAGCGCGCTAAAGGTGACTTTGAATTGAAAACAGGCAAATATCCTGGCATGGGCAAACCACCAATTAGTCTGCCGGCAGGTGGAAACTCAGTAATGATGGTTTCAACTGGATCTGATGAAGAAGTGGCAGCTGCTTGGAAATTTGTGAAGTTTGCGACATCTGGCGTGGGAGCTGCATTAGTAGCAGAAACCACTGGTTATATCCCTCCAAACAAAGCCGCAAATGACTTGTTGACTGATTTCTATGCGAAAAATCCAAATAAATACACTGCCGTTGAGCAGTCTGGCTTGTTAGCTGATTGGATTGCTTATCCTGGTGATAACGGACTTGCGATTACACAAGTGCTTTATGACGGAATGGAAAGCATCGTAACTGGGGATTCAGACGACATGAAGGCACTCCAGGAGGAATTAGTAGAGGAAGTAAACGATCTGCTTCCTTAGTTAGTTAAATAAATAATAACCAGGGCAAATTTGCCCTGGTTTTAAAAACGCTTTTACACAGGTCAAAAAATGCACACTAATCAAAGCCTTGAACATAGACGAGATACTGCCGTAGCAAAAGCAATCGCTTACTCAGCAACTTTTGTTGCTGCACGTGCAGAGAATGCAGAAGTCTGGGATGTAGAAGGAAACCGTTATATTGATTTTTGTGGTGGGATTGGTTGCCAAAATATTGGTCACCGACATCCCCTAGTTGTTAAAGCAATCAAAGATCAATTAGATACTCTAACGCACACGTGTTTTCAGGTAACGCCATACGAGAGCTACATCTCACTTGCTGAGCGTCTAAACTCAGTTTATCCGGGCGATTTCCAAAAAAAATCAATGTTTTTTTCTGCGGGCGGCGAAGCTGTAGAAAATGCTATAAAGATCGCGCGCTATTACACAAAACGCCCCGCATTGATCACTTTTACTAATGGCTATCATGGGCGGTCATATATGGGTATGGCATTGAGTGCTAGAATGGTACCTTTTAAACAAGGCTTTGGACCGTTTCCTGCTGATGTATTTCGTCTACCGTTTCCCGATGATTTTCATGGTGTTAGCTTAGAGGATACCAGAAGAGCTTTCGAATTATTATTTAGGAGCGACTGCGCTCCTGACCAAATAGCAGCAATATTTTTTGAACCTGTCCAGGGAGAAGGCGGCTATAATATAGCGACGAAAGAATTTATAGAATACTTGAGAATGCTATGCGATGAGCATGGTATAATATTGGTAGCAGACGAAATCCAATCTGGCATGGGCAGAACTGGGAAAATGTTTGCTATGGAACATTTCGGTATTGACCCAGACCTAACTTGCGTTGGTAAGAGTATTGGAGGAGGTCTCCCCATATCAGGTATAGTCGGTAAAGCGGATATCATAGACAACATCCCGCCTGGTGGCTTGGGTGGAACATTTGGTGGAAACCCAATGGCTTGCGCAGCTGCTCTTGCAGTCATGGATGCTTTTGAAAACGAGAACCTACTGCAAAAAGGGCTAGAAATGGGCGAACTGATTGACCAATACCTGAATAAAATGGCGACCAGAAACTCATTTGACTGCATAGGGGATGTAAGAGGTCTCGGCTGCATGAACGCTATTGAGTTGGTTAAGGATAAAGAAACAAGGGAACCCGACGGTGAACTTGCAGCCAAAGTTGCTCAAATCGCACTTAAAAACGGTCTGATCCTTGTAACAGCTGGTCCTACCAGAAACGTCATAAGGTTACTTGTACCGCTAACCGCGTCGAAAGAAGTTGTTACCGAGGGCTTAAATATACTTGAAGCGTCGTTAGAGGAAGCTTGCTAACCAATTGGAGGCATATCAAAAATGAAAATGAGAGCCGCCGTCCTCCGAGAGTCTGGTTTACCCAGGCCCTATGCATCCTCAAGACCACTTAATATAGAAGAAATTGATATTGAATCACCCAGAGAGGGTGAAGTCCTTATTCAGATAAAGGCAGTTGGCCTTTGCCATTCCGATCTTGTGGCAATTAGTGGTGAACGCGGAAAACCTATGCCCATAGTCATTGGTCACGAAGCGGCGGGGGTAATTGTTGAGTTGGGAAAAAGTGTTGATCAATTTCAAATTGGTGACCATGTGGTGCCATCTTACGTAGCCAGCTGCGGACAATGCGAGATGTGTGAGAACGGTCGACCGGCACTTTGCGAGCCTGCAACAGTAACAAATGCCAAAGCCGTGCTTCGGGATGGAACAACACGATTAAAAAAAGATGGTGAGATAATCCATCATCACTCCGGGGTTGCAGGTTTTGCAGAATATGCGGTTCTGCCCAAGGAAGCACTGGTTAGGATAGATAAACATATTCCTTTCGAGCATGCTGCTCTTTTCGGTTGTGGCGTAGTGACTGGGGTAGGAGCTGTGATTAATACTGCAAATGCAAGAGAAGAAGATAGTATTGCTGTTGTAGGGCTTGGAGGGGTTGGACTAAGCGCTCTACTTGCCTCGATGGCCATAGGATCAAAAAAAACAATTGCAATTGACCTAAGCAATGAAAAATTGAAATTGGCACATGAATTAGGAGCTGATCATATTTTAAACCCAAATGATGCTAACTTTCTAGAAAGAATGCGAGATCTTACATCTGGAGGGGCTAATATTGCGATTGAAACTGCCGGATCTGGGCGGGCTCTAAAAACAGCCTACGACATCACAAGACGTGGAGGCACTACGGTGGCGGCAGGGATGCCAGGGCCAAAAGTGGATATAACATTATCTCATCTAAGTATTGCAGCAGAAGAGCGCATTATAAAAGGGTCGTATATGGGAAGTTGCATTGCGCATCGTGATATACCGAAATATCTGGATATGTTTCAAACAGGGAAATTGCCTGTAGACCGTTTGCTG
>Ga0075479_10000073_pt1 | contig 33337 bp, 14 predicted proteins | sample DEB08_DNA_8_FD_76341 | JGI IMG/M metagenome (GOLD analysis project Ga0075479, IMG submission 76341) | Aqueous microbial communities from the Delaware River and Bay under freshwater to marine salinity gradient to study organic matter... | ecosystem: Environmental > Aquatic > Marine > Coastal ... | reverse complement strand
ACCTCTCCCGGTTCCTCCGGGCACTCCTCTCGTCCCCGTTGCGCAGCTGGAGGATCCCCGTGCTTGTGAGACGGGGGGCGAGGGCGGCGCGAACTCGCTCCTTCTCCTCCTCGGAGAGCGCGGATGAGGCCAGAGGACGCCAGATCAGGCTGACCCGGGTCGCGCTGCGGTTCGCGTGCTGACCGCCGGGTCCCCCCGCGGCGTCCTGGCGGAAGGTGAGCTCCGACCAGGGGATCCTCCGGCGCCCACGCCAGACGAAGCCCTCCGACTCCGGAGCGCGTCCTCTTTCATCGTGCGTCCCCTCCACGGTGGACCTCCTCCGGGGGCAGGGTAACCGGGCGGGACATCGAGCACAGGGGAAAGGGCGGGGCCCGGTTGTCAGCGGCCGCGTGCCCCTGCACGATGGCGGCAGGCCGAGCGGCATGGAAAGGCTCCCGTGCGTCTGAATCTCTTCAACTCTGGCCTCCTCCTGCTCGTCCTCGGCGCGCACTCCCCGTGCGGCGCCTCCGACGAGGGACCGGTCGTCTTCGAAGTGCACGAACGGACCATCGAGTGCGGGGGGATGCCGATCCGGGTCGATCGAGGCAGCCCGGACGGGTACCGGGTCCTCGACGCGGACGGCTCCCAACTCCTCCTCGACGAAGCGCTCTCCATCGTCGGGAGGGAGCTCGCCTCGGCTCCCGTCCGCTGGCGGCTCCTCGAGCCCCTCCCGATCCCGGACGGCCATCGGACCCGGGCGCCCCTCCCCGCGGCGATTCTGCTTCCCCGACGCTTCGGGGCGCGTCCCGGCTTCTTCGCCCACCCCTCCGCTCTCTTCCGGACCTCCCAGGGGGATTACGTGGTCGACACGGCCAACCACCGGATTCAGGTCCTCGACCGGGCCGGGGTCTTTCGGGGGAGGTTCGGGCTCCACCAGATCGAGCCGCGTCAGGGGGCCGGCCGTCTCCACTACCCGACCGATGTCCATGTCACCCGCGATGGCCTCCGCGCCCTCGTGGCCGAACCGCTGGAGGGACGCATCCAGGTCTTTCGGGCCCGGCGGGATGGGGATCCACCGCGCGACCCGGCCGCCACCTGGGACCGCGTGGATCTGCCCGCCCACTACGGGGAGCACTGGGCGCTGGCGGGGGAGTGGCTCCTCGTCTCCGAGCCGGACGCGGTGCGGGTCGCGCTGCTGCGCGTCCGAGAGTCCGGAGTTCCGGTCCGGGTGTCCGATCTCGGGGGGGTGCCGGGGTCGGAGCTGGGACGCTTTCAGCGTCCCCGGGAGGTCGACTCGCTCCCTGCGGCCGAGGACGGTCGGGCGCGCTTCCTCGTTCATGACCCGGGGAGTGGGCGCGTCGTCCTCCTCGCCGTGGACCCTCTCGCCGGGGAGCTCCGCTTCGACCCTCGTCACTTGAGCGTGCTCGGTTCGATCGAGGTCGCCCCGGGAGCGGTGATCGCCGCGGCGGGGGGAGACGGAGGCCCCCCCGGGCTCTGGGAGGGGAGCGGCGCGGAGATCGTGCGGCGGGACCTGCGCGGCGAGAGACGGGGGGAGCCTCTGCCGGTCGGGGAGGGGGAGCTCCTCTCTCTCCACTCCGATCCGATGAGCGGCGACCTCGTCGCAATCCTGCTTCGCGACGGGGCCCGACAGCTCCTCCTCTTCGAGGCCGGGGACCGCGTCCCGAAGGTGCTCGCGTCCTCGGAGCTCGCGGAGGCGGAGCCCGGCAGCGTCGCGTTCGCCGCCGATGGATCCCTGCTCGTCTGCTGCCCCCGGCTCCACCAGCTCGTGCGCATCGACCGCACGGGGCGCTCCCTCGGCACCGTCGGCGGCCCCGGGATCGGGGCGGCGGAGTTCCACCATCCGCAGGCGGTCCGCGTCGACGCCCGCGGACGGATCTGGGTCCTCGACCAGGGGAACCACCGCGGCCAGGTCCTCGATCCACAGGGGCGGGCGCTCCTCGGCTTCGGCTCCCGGGCGTACCTCACGGAGCTCCGGCGGCAGCTGCAGGAGCGCGCGGGGAAGGAGTCGCCATGACCCGCTCGATTCCCCGGGACCTGCTGCTCCTCGGGCTCCTCTCCGTGTTCTGCTCCTCCTGCTCGGGCCCTCCTCGGACTCCCACGCGGGTCGAGGTCGAGTCTCACTTCGCGCAGGTGGTCGGCGGGCTCGGGCTCCACCGCCTGGGGTGGACCCTCTCCGGTGCGCCGACGCTCGACACCCCCCTCACGCTTCGGCTGACCCTCGAACCGCTGGAGGCTGCGAACCCCCTGGAGCCGGCGTGGGAGCCGCTGGAGGTCTCCTTCGATGCGACGATGCCCCACCATCGGCACGGCATGAACGTCGTTCCCACGGTGCGGCGCGTCGGTCCGCGGGAGTTCGAGATCGAGGGAATCGAGCTCTTCATGGAGGGAGAGTGGCTCTTCGCCGTCGATGTCCGGCGAGGGGGGCTCACCGAGCGACTCCAGTGGTGGGTGTCCACGACATGAGTCGACGCCGACCGCTGCTCCTCCTGCTCCTGACCGCTCCCCTCCTCGCGGGCTTCGCCCCCGCCGGCAGGGAGGGGACGACCCCGCCTCCCCTCCAACCCACCGGAGGCGCCGCGGACACCGCGGCCGAGGACTTCACCGCGGAGGAGTGGCGGCGGCTTCGACGCATGTCCCCACTCTCCGTCCCTCCGGAGGATCCGACCAACGCGGTCGCGGATGACCCCCGCGCGATCGACCTCGGGCGGCGCCTCTTCTCCGATCCGCGCCTCTCCGGCTCGGGTGAACTCTCCTGCGCGACTTGCCACCCTCTGGATCGGGACACGATGGATGGCCGGACGGTGGCGCTGGGAGCGGCCCTCGGGACGCGCAACACGCCGAGCCTCACGAACGTGGCGTGGCTGCGTGCCTTCTTCTGGGACGGGCGGGCGACCACTCTCTGGGGGCAGGCGACGATCCCGATCGAGTCTCCCATCGAGATGGGCGGAGATCGCCTCCTCCTCCTGCGGAGCATCGAGCGGGACGCCGCCCTCCGGGGGGCCTTCGTCGAGCTCTTCGGGGAGCCCTGGCCGGACCTCCGCGACCTCCCCGCTCGCGCCACCGTGAAGATCGACCCGTCCACCCTCGCGCCGGGCCTCCCCGAGCTCGGGGTCCGCCCCACGGAGGAGTGGCTCGCGCTCCCCCCGGGGGAGCGGGAGGAGGTCGATCGGTGGTTCTCGCGGGTCGGCAAGGTGCTCGCCGCGTTTCAGCGGACGCTGCGGAGCGGGGAGACCCCGTTCGATCGGTTCGTCCGCGATCGTGAGGCGGGAAGAAGCTCGGAGGCCCTGACCGATGCCGCGCGGCGGGGGGCCCGCCTCTTCGCCGGGCGGGCCCGTTGTCACCTCTGCCACTCCGGGCCGCTCCTCAGTGATCATGGCTACCACCGCACCGGGGTCGCCCCCCGGGCCGGGTCCGCCGCGGATCCCGGCCGATACGAGGTGGGAAGGGAGGGGCGGGGTCTCGGCTCGAGCTTCGCCGTGGACGGGGCCTTCAGCGACGCCCCGGAGGGGGCCCATGTCCGGCGCGCCCGCGGGCGTCCGGTCGGACCGGATGACTTCGCCGCGTTCCGGACTCCGGGGCTCCGGAATGTCGCGCGGACCGCGCCCTACATGCACGATGGGCGCTTCGACAGCCTCGCCGCGGTGCTTCGGTTCTACTCCGACCGCGAGGGCGCCCTCCCCGCCGATCCGGCTCATCCCGAGCCCTTGAACGAGCCGCTCCGGCTCTCGGCGGAGGAGCTCTCCGACCTCGAGGCGTTCCTCCGGGCCCTGAGCGACGCGCGGCCGGGGGAGTCTGCGGGGCGGGGGCGCTGAGGTCCTCGCCCTTTCGAGGGTTGGAGGGGGAGGCATTCTCCACTAGACTCCAAGGTGTGCCCCCGCGCGGGCACTCCTGCGAGGGCCTCGCCCCTCGGGGGACGCTGCGATCGACAGCCCCCTCAAGGGAGATCCCCGATGATCCAATGCCCATCGGTCCGTTCCCCAATGCTGCTCGTGCTCGCCACCATCACCATCGCGGGCGGGCTCCTCGCGCACCAGGATGACCCCAAGGCGGTCTACCGCCCGCAGCCCTACTCGGGCCTGGGGTACCACACCGGCGTGCCCTGGGCGCCCGGCGCTCCCTCCGCGCTTCCGGGCGTTCCCGGTGGCATCGCCGCCGGTCCCCTCGGGGGGACGGCGATGGGCGGCTCCTTCGATGCGTCGGGGATCAGCCTCCTCTCGTGGCTCAGCCTCCCCGAGCTCGGAGCCGGGATCACGAGCGGCTCCGACTGCTGGGGCTACACCTCCCCGAGCGGTCGCGAGTACGCGCTGATCACGCACTCCGCGGGGACCACGATCGTCGAGATCACCACCCCGACCCAGCCGGTCGTCGTCGCCGTCATCAGCGGTCCGACGAGCCTCTGGCGGGATGTGAAGACCTACCAGAGCCACGCCTACATCGTCTCCGAGGGGGGTGGGGGAATCCAGGTCGTCGACCTCTCCGGCGTCGACGCCGGCGTGGCGACCCTCGTGAACAGCATCAACACCCCCGCGGGCACGACGGCCGCCTCGCACAATGTCGCCATCGATGAGGTCAGCGGGTTCCTCTATCGCTGCGGTGGGGGCTCGAACGGACTGCGCATCTACGACCTCTCGAACCCGGCGAGTCCCACCTACGTGGGAGCCTGGGGAAACCGCTACGTGCACGACGCCCAGATCGTCACCTACACCACCGGCCCCTACGCGGGGATGCAGGTCGCCTTCGTCTGCGGCGGGCTGAACGGGGGCTGGGTGGACACCGGCCTCGACATCCTCGATGTCACCAACAAGACGAACATCACGACGCTCTCCCAGACGATCTACGCGACCGGCCAGTACTCCCATCAGGCGTGGCTCTCCGAGGACCGGCAGTATCTCTTCCTCAACGACGAGCTCGATGAGGATGGCGTGAACGTGCCGACGAAGACCTTCGTCTTCGATGTCTCCAATCTCGCCGCGCCGGTCCAGCTCGGAGACTTCACGAACGGCAACCCGGCGATCGGGCACAATGTCTACACCGTCGGCAATCTGCTCTTCGAGGCGAACTACCGAAGCGGCGTGCGGGTCTTCGATGTGTCGAATCCGCTGTCGCCTCCGGAGATCGCCTACTTCGACACCTACCCCGACGACGACGCCGCCCAGTTCAACGGCCTCTGGGGGGTGTACCCCTACTTCCCGAGCGGCACCTTCATCGGGAGCGACCTCGAGCGAGGCCTCTTCGTGTGGGCGCTCGGCGAGCCTCTCCTGCTCTTCGACTTCCCTCTCGGTCAGCCGGTGACGATCGACCCCTCGGGGGGAACCTCCATCGTCGTCGATGTCCTCGGGAACGCGGGAGGGATCCTCGATCCGGCGAGCGTGACCCTCTGGGTCGACGCGGGCGCGGGGTTCTCTCCGGTCTCCATGGCGCCGCTCGGCGGCGCGAGCTTCCAGGGGGACTTCCCGCCGGTGGCCTGCGGGACCGCGGCCACCTACTACATCTCCGCCTCGACGACCGCGGGGGACACGGAGACCGCGCCGAGTGGCGCGCCGGGATCGCTCTACGAGACCTTCTCCCAGCTGGGGGAGACGATCGCCACCGAGGATGCGATGGAGACCGATGCGGGCTGGATCGCCGGGATCGCGGGGGATACCGCGACGACCGGCGTCTGGCTGCGCGGAGATCCGGTGGGGACGGGCGCACAGCCCGAGGACGATCACACCCCGGCCGGCAGCCAGTGCTGGTTCACCGGTCAGGGCCCGACCGGCGGCGGGCTCGGCGACGCGGACATCGATGGGGGCCTCACCACGCTGATCTCCCCCGTCTACGACCTGACGACCCTCTCCGATCCCCTCATCTCCTACTGGCGCTGGTTCTCGAACAACGCCGGCGCCGCGCCGGGGGAGGATGTCCTCGAGGTCTCCATCAGCGGGGACTCGGGGGCGACCTGGGTCCCGGTCGAGACGGTGGGCCCCACCGGCCCCGACAGCGTCGGCGGCTGGCGCGAGCATTCGTTCCGCCCCGCAGCCCTCCTGCCGCTGACCGCGACGATGCGGCTGCGCTTCATCGCGGGGGATCTCGGCTCCGGCTCCGTGGTCGAGGCGGCGATCGATGACCTGATCATCTCCGATCTGCTCTGCACCGACTGCAACGGAAACGGCATCGACGATGCGGCCGACATCGCCTCCGGGACGAGCTCGGACGCGAACCTCGATGGCGTCCCCGATGAGTGCGCGCCCCCCTGCCCCGAGCTGTTCATCCGGGGGGACACGAACGCGGATGGGGGGCTCGATCTCTCCGACGCCATCACGATCCTCGGCTACCTGTTCAATGGCGGGGCGACCCCTTCGCCCCTCGCGCGAGCGGACCTCGACGGGGCCGGGGTCGTGAACATCGCCGATGCGGTGCAGCTCCTCGACTACCTCTTCCAGTCCGGGCCTCCTCCGGCCCCGCCCTTCCCGAACCCCGGCTGCCCCTGATCCCCGGAGCGGATGCCGGAGACGCGAAAGCCCCCCGAAGAGAGGATCCGATCCTCTCTCCGGGGGGCTTCTTCGTGTCCGTCGTTCCGCTCAGCGGATCATGATGTCATCGAAGCCGAGGCGGACATCGACCGTGGCGGTGCCGAAGGTGGTGATCTCCATCTCGAGCTCCACCAGTTCGGAGAGGTCGAGGAGGGGGTTCGTGATGGTGAACTCCGAGAGCGGCACCTCGATGGTCGTGAAGCGCTGGTACTTCAAGGGGACGACCGTCCCCACCGGATGGGTCTCCGGGTGGAACTCGACCTGCGGGAGGAGCGGGTCCAGGGGGACCGCAGCGGAGCGACCGATCCCGTCGGTCAGCCGCACCTGCAGGTCGAGGTGGCCGTAGCCGGAGTTGTCGGGCACCCCGTGGATGTCATGGTTCTTCAGTCGCAGGGAGAGGCTCTTCCCGCCGACTGCGTCCAGGGGCTCGCCCTGCTGCGTGACCGGGATCCGGAAGCTGGTGACACCGTTCGGGTCGGCGATGAGGACGAGGTTGGAGATCCCCTGGATCGGAGAGGGGATCGGGAACGGCCAGTCGTAGCAGGCCCCCTTCAGGAAGAGCAGAGTCCCCGTCGAGGTGATCGTCCCGCCCCCGTTCGCGAGCGGGAAGTCATCGAAGTCCGCGAGCATCCGCTCGCCGGAGAGGTTCCGTCGGTGGGCCACCGTCACATACGGGGAGCCGACCGCCTCCCCCCCGTACAGGAGTCCCTCCACCGAGAGGTCCCCGTCGGCGTAGCGGCGGAGGAAGCCGAGGATGTAGTGCCGGGTGATGCTCTGCTGGAGCTCACGGGTGATGTAGCGACAGCTGTCGACCATCGAGGGGCTGGCGCTCCAGGTGCAGGGATCACAGCCGGCGAGGCCCGCATCCGATGTGTACCCGTGGCAACCGCCGTGGATGGTCACCATGGTCGTCGGGCCGCGGAAGCGCTCGAGGACCCGCTCGGAGTAGGGGTAGAAGACGTCGGTGTCCTGCTCGGCGGTGATGCTCAGCACCGGAACGTCCGGGAGCGAGATCCAGCGATCCGTGTTCCCGATCGTGGAGTCCTGCCGCGCGTCGGTTCCCTGCAGCATGATGATGCCCCGGACATCGCGGTCATGGAGCTCGTGGGCGATCATCGCGGCGGCTCCTCCCCGGGAGTGTCCCGAGAAGAAGACCTTCGTCGGGTCGATCAGGCCGAAGACGGGGCTGCTCGGGTCCGCGGCGATCTCCTCGACGACCTGACGCGTCCGGGCGAGGACGCGGGCCGCCTCGTCGTGTCCACCCCAGCAGTAGTGGTCCTCGACCTGATTGAAGGAGAACTGGTCGTTCACCGAAGCGACGACCACGCCCTGGGAGGCGAGCCCCGTCAGCAGCTGCTGATAGCCGGCGTGGCCGAAGCCCGCTCCGTGGTGGAAGACGATGAGGGGGAGCGCTCCGGTCGAGCTGATCGGATAGTAGATCCGCACCGTCTTCGACTCGGTCACCTCCGGCGCGAGGGGGGGATTGCCGGTGCAGCCGAAGAGCGGGTAGGCGAAGGGCCACGGCAGCTCGTGGATGTGGTCGAAGGCGATCTCGATCGCTGCGACCAGGGAGAACCCTCCGGTCTCGAACTGCTGATTCGGGACGACGATGCTCTCGGCGGCGGTGAACGCTGGCAGCTCAAGCTCCAGCAGGGAGAGCACGCCGTCCGAGCAGCGCGCCCAGAGATCGAAGCGGTGGAGCCCCGGCGGGATCGTGGTCCCGGTGAGCACTCCGCTGACCGGGTCGAGCACGAGATCCCCGGGCAGGGTCGCACCGGCCGGGAGGCCGTACTCCGCGAAGTCGACGGAGTCCTGAATGAGCCCCCCTCCGGAGCCATCGTCCCACTGGATCGACTGCCGACGATTCCGCGGCAGCTCTCCCCGGAAGGGGAGCCCCGCTCGGTGGGTCTCCATCGTGAACACGCGGACATCATCCGCGGGGATGGTGCAGGGTGGGTTCGCGCAGCCGAGTGGATCGGGGGTCGGATCGAGGCCGCACTGGGTGGATCCGAGGGGCATCTGGGACATCCCGAAGACCCACTGAAGCAGGGTGATGACATCCGCGATGTCGAGGGCGCCGTCGTCGTTCGAGTCGCAGGCGTCCTGACAGGGCGGGGTCTGTCCGCCGACGCCGAACAGGGACTCGAGGAGAAAGACGGGGTCGCTGATGTCGAGAGGGCCGTCTCCATTGCAGTCGGAACGGACGAGCCCGGCGACCTCCTGTGCTCCCCCGGTCGCTGGGAGCAGCAGGGCGCATCCCAGAATCAGGGCCCGCAGCGTCCAGCGGAGCCGCCGTGGGAGAGAGTTCGACATGGAGTGGGCCCCTCATCCGGTGCATCCCAACCGAGGAGGCTCGCGCGGTCCGCGGTCGCCGGTGCTGGACCGACACTGCGTTGGGGGACCGCTGCACCGGGGGGGTGCCGCACCTCGTCTGGGGGGAGAAGGGGGAGTCGAGACCGGTTTCAGGGTCACGGGCGAGCCTGCCTCGAAGGGTTCCGACCCCACGCCGGAACGGACTCGAGGGGACCACGGACTCCCGGGATAGCAGGCCGGGATGGTCGTTCGTGGCCAGGCGAGCGCGGCCGAGCGATAGGGCGCACTCCTCATCTCCATCCCCGAGGCTACCGACCGCGGAGAGCGATACAAGTGACAAGGTGAAAGCACGATTTCGTCCGAGATTCGGGTGGACCCCGGCCCCCGGGGCGGTAGGATCGTGGTTGGCGTAAGTCTTAACTTCGTAACGGTTTACAGAGTTTCTAACCTGTCAGCCGGCGCATTTGTTTCGGAGTTGCCAAACGCGACACCGCCCTCTGGAGGGGGCTGCGTGACCTACGCCCTGGAAGAAGTGTGCGGCTCCCGCCCGTTATCGCGGGGGCAGAACCCAACGGCCCACTGCAGCCGTCGCTCCTCCCGGAGCGATGTCCGCTGCCTCGGGTCTGAGGAGGTGTGTTGTGTCTCTTTCTCCCGCATCCGGGCTCCGCGCGGCCCTCTCCCTCGTTCTCCTCGCGCTGGTCCCCAGCGCCGCGGACGGACAGCTGGCCCCCACCGGTCTCGTCTGCACCGTGGTCGGACAGACGGTCGAGATCACCTGGTCGAACCCCGAGCCGTTCGACTTCATCGAGATCCGTCGGAACGGCTCGCTGATCCAGACGATCCCGGGCTCGGTCACCAGCTTCCTGGATCCCGGGGTCCCCGCGACCTTCCACTTCTACAATGTCCACGGCGTCGTGGGCACGGTCGTCGGACCGGGAGCTCCCTGCTCGGTTCAGGTCATCCCTCCCCCTGACGAGCCGCCGCTCGAGCCCCCGCCCTCCCTGAAGACCCTCCTGCCGCCGATTCCGTCGGAGCTCTTCAACTACGTGAAGGACTTCGAGGCGGCCGTCCGGCTCGGGAAGACCTTCTTCTGGGACATGCAGGCGGGCTCGGACGGCGTGACCGCCTGCGCGACCTGCCACTATCACGCGGGAACCGACACCCGGACCAAGAACATCCTCAATCCGGGTCCCAACGGGGTCTTCGAGACCGGAGAGCCGAACCGGAGACTCCGGGCCGCCCACTATCCGTTCCACCGCACGACGGACCCCCTCGACGCGAATTCTCCGGTCCTCACGACCAGTGACGATGGATCGGGCTCCCAGGGGGTCCACCTCGGGCAGTTCAACGATGTGATTCCCGGCTCCGATGTGGACGACACCACCGATTTCATCGATCCGAGCTTCACCGTGGATGCCCTGAATGTCCGCCAGACCACGAGCCGCAACGCGCCGACCATCATCAACGCCGTCTACAACATCGAGAACTTCTGGGACGGTCGCGCGAGCTTCTGGTTCAACGGACGGAATCCGTTCGGACAGAGGGATACCGGCGCGACCGTGCTGCAGGTGCAGCCGGACGGAACCGTCGCCCAGACGCCGGTCCTCATCGAGCGCGCCTCCCTCGCCTCGCAGGCGGTCGGACCGCCGAGCGGGGGCGTGGAGATGTCGGTCCACGGTCGGGACTTCCTCAAGCTCGGCAAGAAGCTGCTCAGCCTCGAGCCCCTCGCCGGCCAGGAGGTCAGCCCGACCGACAGCGTGCTCGGCGCGCTCGTCGATGTCGATGGCCTCGGGTTGAACACCACCTACGAGGCCATGATCCAGGCCGCCTTCCAGAACATCTGGTGGGAGAGCGACCGTCTCTTCGACTCGGCCTACCTCGAGATCGGGCAGGGAACCCCCGCGAACACCGACCAGTTCACCCTGATGGAGGCGAACTTCTCCTTCATCTGGGGCCTCGCGATCCTCGCGTACGAGAGCACCCTCGTCTCCGATGACAGCCCCTTCGACCAGTACATGGATGGGGATGCGGGCGCGATGACCGGGCTCGAGCTCCAGGGGCTCGACGTCTTCTCGCGGAGCACCTGCCTCCTCTGCCACACTTCGCCGGTCTTCACCAGCGCGGTCGCGACGAAGCTCACGGTCGTCCTCGAGCCCGAGGCCTCCGCCCTCGAGGGGATCCTCGAGCGGATGCCGATGAAGGACGCCCTCCTGAGCATCTACGACGGAGGCTTCTACAACATCGGGGCCACCCCGACGACCTCGGACATCGGTCGGGGCGGGGTCGACCCGTTCGGCAACCCCCTCAGCTTCGCCGGCATGGTCCGGGACTTCGGGCTGGAGTCCCTGCCCTTCCAGCCGGGCACCGTCATCCTGAACCCGCCGGTCCTGCCGAGCGAGGATGTCGCCATGGCCGGCGCGATGAAGACCCCGACCCTCCGCAACACCGAGCTGACCGGCCCCTACTTCCACCACGGCGGCTCCTCGACCCTCGAGCAGGTGGTGGAGTTCTATGCCCGCGGAGGAGACTTCGCGGCGCAGAATGCAGACACCCTCGCGCCCGAGATCCTGCCTCTCCCGTTCCTGAGCACCTCACCCGAGCGTCGCGCCGCCATGGTCGCGTTCATGGAGGCCCTCACCGACGAGCGGGTGCGCCAGGAGGCGGCGCCGTTCGATCACCCGCAGCTCTTCATCCCGAACGGCGCGGCCGGGGACCACAACACGGTGATCCCCGCCTTCGCCGGCGCCCTCACCGCGGCCGATGACTGGAAGATGATCCCGGCGGTCGGCCAGGAGGGACGGGCCGCCGCGGGCCTCCCGCCGCTGCTGGAGTTCCTCCAGCCCCACGCGGTCGAGGACATGACCTGTGAGAACCTCCCGGGGGTCGGCATCCTTCTCTCCTGGACCAACGCGGACAGCTACCCGCTGATCCGGATCGAGCGGGACGGCTTCCCGCTCATCGTGGTCCCGGGGGTCAACGCCGCCCACACCGATCCCAACCTCACCCCGGGCCGCTGGGAGTACGACATCCATGCGATCGAGGGGACCCAGATCGGGCTCCGGACCGTCTGCGTGGTCGACATTCCCCCGCCCGCGCCCTCGACCGTCAGCGCGAGCCAGCTCGGGGCGGGTGTGATCGTCAACTGGACCAACACCTACTCCTACGACGGGATCCAGGTCCTCCGAAACGGGGAGCTGATCGCGACCGTGACCGCGGGCTCGACCGTCTACTTCGACACGGTCGCCATCCCCGGGGAGCACACCTACGAGGTCATCGGCCTCGTGGAGTCGGTGCCTTCGGTGCCGGTCGCCGCCACGACCTCGGTCATCCCCGCGCCCGTCTTCTCGGTGAGCTGCACCGAGGCTCCGGGTGGAGCGGGGGTCGACATCACCTGGGGGAACTCGGAGGAGTACGACAGCGTCGAGGTCCTTCGGGAGGGGGTGCTCCTCGCCTCCGTTCCCGGTGGCTCGACCCAGTACACGGATGCGTCGCCGCTGAGCGGGATCACGGAGTATCAGGTGATCGCCCGCACGAACGGCATCGACTCCCTCGCCGAGGGCTGCGTGATGACCATCGCGCCCGCCCCCCTCTCCTCGCTGACCTGCGCCGACGGCGGAGGCACGACCCAGCTGACCTGGACGAACGGGGACACCTACAGCGCGATCGAGCTCCGTCGCGGCGGACTGCCGATCGCCGACCTGCCCGGGGCGGCGACGAGCGCCACGGACCCGGAGCTCGCGGCCCTCGGGCCGGGAATCCACATCTACGAGCTGGTCCCGTCGACCGACGGGGTGACGGCGCTCTCCTCGATCTGCCAGCTCGATGTCGCCCCGACCGGCGTGTCCGGCCTCACCTGCGGCGTGATCGGGCTCGGCAACCTCGTCTCATGGACGAACACCGGAGCCTATCCGACGATCGAGGTTCGTCGTGACGGTGCACTCATCGCGACCCTCGCGGGGAGCTCGAGCTTCCTCCTCGATGAGCTGGTCGTGAACGGGACCTTCACCTACGAGGTCACGACCCTTGCGGACGGGCTCACCTCCGCTCCGGTCGCCTGCACCCTCTCCCGGACCCCGGCTCCGGTGACCCAGCTCACCTGCTCCGACACGGGGGCGGGGATCCAGCTCTCCTGGTCGAACGCCGAGCTCTACGACTCGGTGGAGATCTTCCGCAACGGTCAGGTGATCGCGGCCCTCCCCGGAGTCGATGCGACCTTCCTCGACGCGACGCCCCCCGCGGGCCTCGTGAGCTACGCCGTTCGGGCGATCAGCAACGGCGAACTCTCCGCCGGCGCCCCCTCCTGCCTCGTCAACATCCTCCCGTCCCCGGTCACCGGCCTCGGCTGCGTCTCCACCGGGCCCTGCGGGGGTGAGATCCTCCTCGACTGGAGCAATGCGGGTGCCTATGACGAGATCCGGATCGACCTGAACGGCCTCACCGTGGCGACCCTCCCCGGGGGCAGCACCACCTACACGGCGACCGTTCCGGGGGCCGGGAACCACAGCCTCGAGGTCGTCGCCCTCTCCGGCGGCATCCCCGCGGCCCCGACCGCCTGCGCGGTGACGGTCCTCGATGACACCGCGTCCGCTCCGACCGGGCTCGTCGCTCAGGTCGTGAGTCCGGTCAGCTGCACCGTGGAGCTCTCCTGGGCGCTCGGCGGCACCTACAGCGCCCTCGAGGTCCGCCAGAACGGCGCTCTCCTGCAGGCCCTGCCGGGGACCGCCACGACCGCCACGGTGAACGCCACCGGATCCTCCGAGCAGCTGCTCGAGCTGGTGGCGACGACCGAGTGCGGGACCGAGCTCCCCGCGGTGACGGTGACCATCATCTGCGATTCCGAGTTCCTCCGCGGAGATGCCAACGCGGACGGAGGTCGCGACATCTCCGACGCGATCTTCCTGCTCTTCGCGCTCTTCGTGAACGGGGCTCCCCCGGTCTGTGAAGACGCGGCGGATGCCAACGACGACGGGGTCATCGACATCGCCGATGCGACCGCCTCCCTCGCCGCGGTGTTCGGTCAGGTCACGAGCCTGCCCGCCCCGTTCAGCAGCTGCGGACCGGACAACACGAGCGACACGCTCCAGTGCACCGAGTTCTCGACCTGTCCCTGATAACGGGATGGGCGGGATTCGCCCAAGCGGGCGATACTGAAGACGGAGGGGGTGATCGAGGAATCGGTCACCCCTTTCGTCACCCTTGAAGACCACCCTGAGGAGGACCGAGACGATGCAGCCCCCCCTCTCCCGACCTCTCCTGATCGCGCTCCCGCTCGCCGTGATCGCCCTGATCGCTCTCCTGCCCTGGTGCGCCGACCGCCTCCCGGTGGCGAGCGGGGCGGCTCAGGACGGCGCAGAGGGGTGCTGTGAGGCCGCTGGGGAGAAGGAGCCCGCCGGGGACGGCTGCTGCGCGGAGGAGCCGAAGAGCGACGATGAGAAGCCCCCCTGCTGCCCGACCGCGGAAGAGGCGGGCCCCTCCTCGGAGCGGACCGTCACCATCGAGGAGATTCCCGATGTTCGGGTGGTCGATCAGGACGGGGTGGAGCACTCCTTCCGGACCGATCTGGTGGCGGACCGGACGGTGGTCATCAACTTCTTCTTCACCACCTGCAAGACGATCTGCCCGCCTCTCACCGCCACCTTCGCCAAGGTCCAGCAGGAGCTGGGCCCGGAGCTCGGTGACGGCGTGCGTCTCCTCTCCATCAGCGTCGATCCCACCAATGACCGTCCCGCCCGCCTGAAGCGCTTCGCCCGGACCTTCGGCGCGGCGGAGGGATGGAGCTTCCTGACCGGGGAGAAGCAGACGATCGACCGCCTGCTCGTCGCGCTGGGGTCCGCCACGCCGGACAAGTTCGACCACACTCCCATGGTCCTCGTCGGCAACCTCGCCACAGGCGAGTGGCGGCGGACCTACGGGCTCGCCCCCGCCTCGGAGATCGCGGAGGTCGTTCGCGGGGTCCACGCCCGCGCTCAGGTCGGGATCGAGTCGCGCCTCGCGAAGGACTACTTCCCCAACCGCCCGCTGATCGATCAGCACGGCACGCCAGTCCGTTTCTACGAGGATCTGCTGCAGGGGCGGACCGTCGTCCTTCATGTGATGTTCACGCGCTGCACGAGCATCTGCCCCCCCATGCTCACGAACATCTCCAAGGTGGCGGAGCTCCTGGGAGATCGCCTCGGAGAGCGGGTCCAGATCCTGAGCCTGACCGTGGACCCGGAGTTCGACACGCCGGAGAAGCTCCGGGAGTACTCCCTCGCCTTCGGCTCCCGGGAAGGTTGGCGGTTCCTCACCGGCGATCGTGAGGATGTCCGGGCTGTCCTGCAGAAGCTGGGGGCCTGGGTCGATGATCCCGAGGCGCACAACGCCTGGCTCATCGTCGGGAACGAGGCGACGGGGGATTGGCGGAAGGTGCTCGCCACCTCGCCGCCGATGCAGATCACCCACCTCGTCCGGTCGATCCTCGGAGAGGGAGACGCGCTGGAATCCCCATCGGAGCCGAGAGAGCTGGAGACCAGCAAGTCCAACCCCTGAAAAGAGTTGAGTGTCCTTCTCGACTCTTCTGCCGACTCCTCGTTACCGAACATCCCCCTCAGGGTGGTACTCTTCCACAGCGTCGATTCCTGAAGGTGGGTCCGCCCCGCGCGGACACCGTCGACGCCGCGTCCGCCCCTCCCGCCCGGGGTTTCGCCGGTGCGGGAGCCCCGTCCCCTCCTCCGCTCCCGGCGGGGTGAGGCGGGGCTCGGAGGGTGTGGAGGCCGGAAGACCAGTCCCAGAGTTCCCTGGAGGCCTCGTGATCCCATCGATCCCGAACCGACCGTCCCGCGGAGTCTCACCGAGGCTCTCGCTCTCCGCTCTCCTCGCCGCCTGCTTCCTGCTCCTCGGTGCGACCCTGGTCGCCCCGGTCTCCGCGCAGGATGATCCGCCCGTCCTCGGACCGAAGCTCCGCGTGGACTCGCCGAGTCACGATTGGGGGAAGCTGATCAAGGGTGAGAGCCACGAGCACGTCTTCATCGTGCGCAATGTCGGAAGCGAGACCCTGCTCATCGAGCGGATCAAGTCGACCTGAGGCTGCTCCGCGGCCGAGTTCGACCGCGAGATCGCTCCCGGCGGGAGCGGTGAAGTCACCGTCAAACTGAACACCGAGAAGATGAACGGCGCCGGGGTCAAGAAGTCGGTGCAGATCATCAGCAACGACACCTCCGCTCCGGAGTTCTCCCTCGATCTCACCGGGGACATTCTCTCGGTGCTCGAGGTGGACTCGAAGCTGCGCAAGGTGGAGCTGCGTGGACTCGCCGGGACCGAGCTGGTCTCCGAGTTCGTCCTCAAGCAGGGGTCGCACCTCGAGGTGGAGATCCTCGAGTCCGAGGTCTCGAGCGGGAATGCGCGGGTCGATCGCTTCGAGCCCGTGGAGGGAGAGCCCGGGTCCTGGAGCGTTCGCCTCGTCGCGGACGCGGTGGATCGCCCTCTCATCTTCAATGAGAAGTTCAAGATCGCCGTTCGGACCAGCGACGGGCAGGAGCGGGAAGTGAGCTTCCCCTTCCGGGTCGAGCACAACGCGAGGGTGCAGGCGACCCCCAAGGGGCAGCTCAAGTTCATTCCTCGCGAGATCGCGAAGCTCTACGGCCCCAATCCGCAGCCGATCAGTCGGGCTGTCCTCCTGAACGCCGGCGGGGAAGGGATCCGCTTCAATGTCCTCGAGGTGCGCCTCGATGAGAATCTCGAGGGAGTGGTCAAGACCGAGGTCACGGAGCAGCGCCCGGGAGAGCAGTTCGCGGTGCATGTCCGGATCGAGGAGTGGCAGGAGAAGCGCCAGATGATCGGTCGCATGACGATCGTCACGGATGATCCCGAGTGCGGGGAGATCTCCCTCTGGGTGATGGCCCTCTTCACTCCGCCCGACGGCGGAGGTGGCTCCCGCTGACCGCAGGCCGCGGTCGAGAGGAGCGCAACCCTCCTCGCCCATTGCCGGGAAATGCAAACAGGGGTCTGCGGCCATGCCGCAGACCCCTGTTCTCTTGGGTCAACGCCCTCGCTCACGAGGGGGGTGATCAGCGCTGGGAGAGCCGCGCTTTGGTGACAGAGACGGTTGACACGCTCCTCAGTCGGCTCTGACGCGAGGCCGCCGGCTGCGGGCCTGGGGCGGTGAGGGCGACGAGGATCTGCCGAACGGTTTCCTCATCGAAGACGATGGGCAGCTCCTCCCAGCAGATCGGCTCCTGGCGATCTGCGGGCGGATGAGATGTCGGATCAGGCGCCATAGAAGAACTCCTCTAGCTTCTGTAGGCACTCGGGGCCCGACTGCAGAAACGGCTCGCACCTGTGCCGCTCGGGACCCTGTTATTCCTGAATAGTAATCAGGCTCGCGGAGCGATGAAATCAGGGGCGGCGCAAGTCATGAGAGACAGGATAGAGAGGAGGGGGAGGTGGCGGGTGTATCCCCGGCCCGATCAGCCGAGTCGCCGGGATCGAGGGGTCTGCGGACGGACCCGGATGCGAGCGGGGGTGGATCCCGATCGAGTCGGAATCCACCCCCGCAGGGTCGAACTTGTTCTCCGCCGTCGGTCCGGCGGATCAGGCGCCGATCTCCGTGCCCGCGAGCTGGAGAACCTTGGCGGCCAGGTCGCTCGGGGTGAACGGCTTGGGGAGGAACTCGTCCGCGCCGAGGCGGATCGCCTTGTGCAGGTCCTCCTCGGGGAGGGCGGAGATCACGAGGATCTTGGTGGTCCGCAGCTCGGGGCTGAGGCGGACATGCTCGATGACCTCGTAACCGGAGACGCCCGGCATGTTGAGATCGACGGTCATCACGCACGGCAGGTGCTCCCGGAGCAGGCTGCCCGCCTGGAAGCCGTCGTCCGCGGAGTACGCCTCGAAGTCGTGGGTCCGCAGGATGCGCTGGATCATGCGGGTGACCTCCTGGTCGTCGTCGATGATCAGCACCTTGCGAGCGAGGTGAAGGAAGTCGCGCGGGATCGGGATCTGGTTCTCACGAAGGAACGCGATGAAGTTGTGGACCTCGACGCGATTGTCCCCGCGACCCGGAAGCTGGTAGGCGCGGAGCTGCCCCCGCTGAATCCAGCGGATCACCGTGCGGAAGTTCACTCCGCAGTAGTCGGCGATCTCTCCCGTGGTGAGAGTTCTCTTGTGTTTCATGAGGCCGTGCTCCAGTTCACCGGAGTTCTTGGGCTCCCTGGGGAGCCCGGGATGGTCGGCTTCGCCCGCGTCGTCGTCGGCAGCGACGGTCTCCGCGATCTCACGACGGAAGGGGAGTCTCGGAAGGGGACTCGGACTTCCGCGCCCGCCTCCCGCTCCACGCAGGAACGGAGGGGGCTCGCACCCAGTCGGCCTCTTGGGTCCGACGGTGAGTTTCTCGGAGCGCTGGCTTGAAGCCAAGGATTGCCTTGGGAGCGTCGAGCACTCTCAAGGGGGATGATACACACTCCCGCGGGCAGAGGACCGTGGTGTCTGCGTCCCCGGGCGGAGCCCGAGGACAGTTCCGGGCGGCTCGTCGCCCAGAGGGATGGTCTCGCAGGTTGTCCTAAACAACCGCGAGGCAAGTCCCGACTTGTCCCGCGCGAATGTCAATATTTTACCGCGTGGGTGAGTTTGGACTACCCTTGAACTGGATACTCTTCGTCAGTTCCGGCCCTGTCGCCCTATCCTGCCATTCAAGAGCTCAGGGCGGTCATCCGTTCAGGGAGCGGGGTCGGGGAGGGGAGTATTCAATTCAGGGATTGTGCGGAGTGTGTCGAGGGTTCAGGGGCAGGCCGGTGAGAATGAACAGGTCAGCGGGTCGCCGAAGGTCGGATCCGGCCCGCAAGCCCCGGGCCCAGGGGCCTGGGGGAGCGGCACGAGGCCGAAGATGGCTCCGAGGAGTTCGATCGCGTCGGTGAGCTCCAGAAGACCGTCGTCGTTGGCATCCGCGGCATCCTCACAGAGGAGCGATCCTCCCACGAAGAGGTGGGAGAGAAGCACCAGGGGGTCCGAAATGTCGAGCTGGCCGTCGTGGTTCGCGTCTCCCCGGATGAACCGAGCGAAGTCGAGCCCGCAGTCGTGAGTGCAGGTGACCGGGGTGAGGGGGTGCTGAGAGCAGTTCGCGACTCCATCGACGGAGATCGTCGTCAGCCCTTCCGCCGGGATGCCGACGATCGCCGTCGTGGTGGTGCCGGGGAGGGTCAGAGCGAGCAGGCCATCCACTCGGATCTCGATGACCTCGTAGGCCTCCGGATTCTCCCAGGAGAGGGCTGTGGTGCAGTCGAGGGGATTCAGGTCGCAGGCGAGGGCCTGCACCGGTGGTGGGGGGGGAGGTGCGGGGATGTCGAGGAGACAGCAGCGCGGGTCTCCGGAGAAGGTGAGGTAGTGGGGCTCCACGCAGAGTTCGTGCTGTCCGGGGGGAAGCCCATTCAACTCAAACACGACCGCTGAACCCGCGAGGCTCGCGATCGGGAGTCCGTCGTGGCGGATGATGATCTCGGTGTAGTCATCGGCGATCCCCCAGGTGGCGGTCACCGCGCCGCTGCAGGGATCGACGACCACGCAGGTCAGATCCTCGAGCGGCTCGGCCCTCTGGTCGAAGGGGAAGGCCCCCAGGTCGCGCGTGGTGCCATCGGGGTCCGGAGGGTCGAGGGGGTTCCCCCTGTCGATCATCGCGGAGCCGGGAGCGAGGGTGAGGTCCCCGAGGTCGGGGGCCCGGAATCCCGGCAGAAGGTCGACATTCCCCGTCCCGGGGGGAGGGCCGGGGGCGTTGGTGAAGCTCACGGTGCCCAGTCCGTTGTCGAGGAAGGTGGGGAGCGTGTTCTCCCGCGCGATCGACCCGTGCATCGTCCAGGCGGAGGTGCTGTTCGACGGAACGAAGAGGCAGCCTCCGGCGGTGGCGGAGTTCTGCAGCAGGGTGCAGTGGGAGAGAGAGAGCTCGAAGGCGTTGCTGCTCAGCGCCATCGCTCCCCCCTCCGCGTCGGCGGCGTTGCCCAGGAAGGTGCAGCGCTCGAGCGTGGCGCTCCCCCCATCTCCCCCGAGCCCCGCGCCGTTTCCAGCCCCGTTCCCGAGGAAGTCGGAGGCGGTGAAGATGGCCTCCGCACCGAAGACCAGGACTCCGCCTCCGAGGAGGATGGCGTCGTTCTGGACGAATCGACAGCCGACGGCGAGGACCGGGGAGTCCTGCAGGAGCACGCCGCCGCCGAGGATCGCTGAGTTCGATCGGACCTCGCACTCCTCCAGCAGGACTTCGGCCCCCTCGATCATGAGCCCGCCGGCGGCGGTGCTGCTGGTGTTCTCGAGGAAGTCGGAGCGCCGGATCACCGAGGCACCGGTCTGAAGGCGGAGGTGGGTCCCCGCCCCCTGCAGGCTCGAGTTGAGGGAGAATCGGCAGTCCTCGATCAGCAGCCCACTCCCGCCGTCGGCGAAGAGCCCGCCCCCGAACTGGGCGGTGTTCGCCGTGAAGTGGCAGTTGCGGAGGGTGGGGGAGGTGCCGAGGGCCAGCAGTCCACCGCCCGCCTCGAAGACACCGGTCGAATTCCCGAGGGCGTCGAGGATCGTCTCGCTCCTCCCCGATCCGCCTCGAATCGTGAGCCCCTCGATGACGGTCGAGGGGCCCTCACCGCTCTGGGCGAGGATGGTGGAGCCTTCACCGGGACCTCGCGTGAGGAGGGAGCCATCCACGATCGTGGCCTCCGGTCCGGCGATGCCGATCAGTGTCACCGCACGGCCGAGGAGGTCGAGGTTCTCGAAGTAGGTGCCGGGCGCGACCTCGATGCGGTCGCCGGGCTGTGCGGCCTCGATCGCCTCCTGAATCGTCGGGAACTGCGAAGGGACGAGGAGGTCCAGGCCCCGGACCTGCCCGATCGGGCAGAGGAGCAGGAGGAGAAGGAGAGAGAGCCTGCTCGTGAGTGGGCCCGCGGTGCTGCGGATGCGATTTCGCACGGGGGACCCCCTCTGGTCGGAGCACGGCTCCGGAGCGACGAAGACCGGGGGAGCCCCGGTCCGGGATGGGAAGAAGAGGGCGGCAACAGCGCCGGAAGCTCCCCCGGAGACGGAGGGGGAGACTCAATCGGCCGGGAATGACGGTCGGGGACGGAGTCCCAGACCTCCAAGGCTCCTCCGATTGTACAGGTCGGCCCGAGATACACGTGGGCGGTCAGGTAAGTCGTCTTCGAGATGTTTATTTACAATCTCTCGATGGGGTCGTTCCGCGTCCTCAGTCAGTGGAGTCCTTCCTCTGAACCGAAGCTCTCTCCTAAAGGCATGTATTGTTGGGACTTGTGGGGGTGCGCTCGTGGCTGCCCTGTCGGTCTCGCAAGTCAGAAGAGTGACGCCGCGAGACCTTTTCCCACTTGTTAATAGCGAGGCCTCCCGCCGGTGCTAAGATTGACTTCGAGTCGGCTTCGGGCCATCCCCCCGATGACCGCCCCCGCACAGCCCCACAGGGCACCGGCGGGGCCGGAACGGCCGTACTGGAGCCATCCCTCCCGTACTCCCCCAACTCCAGTGTCGCTGCTCCTCTCAGGAGCTGCGGAGACATCCCTTGAGACGCGCGCGTGCTCGGAGCGCGTCGTTGGTGCCGTGAGAAGCGCCGAATTGGAGGAATCATGTTCAGCCCCCGCGGTGTTGCCATCGCGGTCGCGATGACCGCTTCCCTCGTCCTGTTGAGTGGCTGCTGGAACCGGAGTCACCGGATCCAACCGCCCTCCGCGCTCAGCTATGCGGATCTCGGATCGATCGTCCTTCAGGGGATCGAGCTCGAGGCGAAGCCCGAGTACAGGGGCGACCGCGCCACCGAGTTCCTGGTCGAGCCGCCCCTTCCGGCCGGTCTGACCCTCGACCCGGTGAGCGGGCGGATCCACGGCACTCCTCTCGAGATCACCCCGACGGCGGACTACGTCATCACCGCGTGCAACTCCGGGGGCGAGGACGAGCTGCTCATCACGCTGACCGTCAATCCCCAGGCCCCCTGCGACCTCTCCTACAGCGAGGAGGACGCCCTTTACGTCGGTCTCGTGACCGCCGTGGTGAACATGCCGAGCGTCTCCTGCGGTCCCGGGCACCTGTGGGTGATCGAGCCCGCGCTGCCGGAGGGCCTGACCCTCGATGGTGAGACCGGGATCATCGCCGGCGTCGCCACCGAGCTGATCGCCCGCACCGAGTTCACGATCACCGCGTCGAACGTGACCGGCAGCACCACGCGCACGATCTTCCTCGAGGTTGAGTCCCCGGCGCCCTGCGGCCTCTCCTACGCCCAGGAGAACGTTGTCTACCCGCCGTCCGTCCCGATTCACCCGAACCTTCCGACCTCCGACTGCGGCGCGGTGGAGCTGTTCACCGTGACCCCCGCCCTGCCGAGCGGCCTGAGCCTCGACCCCGCCACCGGGGAGATCAGCGGGACCCCTGCGGTCGAGCAGGGAGAGTCGGTGCACACGATCACCGCCTCGAACAGCTACGGCTCCGACTCCACCGACCTCACCCTGCGCATCTCGCCCGTGTTCCAGTACATCGCCGGGAGCGCCGCGGCGGAGTTCGATCCCGCCACCGGCGAGGGCGCGCTCCAGTCGACCCTGCGCCTCCTCGAGGGCTCCGACAACGCGACCTTCCCGACGCCGATCATCGGCCTCTCCTTCGCGATCGAGCACGACTCCGCCCTGCTGGTTCCCTCCGACGTCCTTCCGGGTGCGGACCTGCTGACCCTCGGCGACGGCTCCGGCCCGGACTTCTTCGAGCCGTTCTTCCACGATGGAGCCGTGACCGTCGGGATCGTCTTCAGCTTCGATCTGATGACCCTCCTGATGGCCGACTCGCTCCGTGAGGTCCTCGTCATCGAGTACCAGACCCGCCCCGAGGCCTTCCTCGACGGCGCCGAGCCGGTGAGCACCGCCCTGACCTGGGGCTCCCCGGCTTCCTCCGCGGTGGAGAACGAGGTCGCCCTGAGCGGCACCTACTCCGTGGATCCGATCCTGATCGACGCCACCTTCCTGCTCACGCCGGCGGCCCCCGCGCCCGCCGAAGAGCAGCCCTGATCCCGACCCCGGTCCCCGGGAACGTGTCCGGATCGCCTCCGTTCCCACCGGCCTCGCGGCCGGTGGGAACGGTGGGCGAGACGTCCCTCGGTCCGGCCCTCCGCTCAGACTCCACTGACTCCCCCTGGAGGAGAACCATGTCCGGCTTCCGCGCCTCGATTCCGACTCAACTGACTCGCGCGATCGTCCTCGCCCTCCTGACCATTGTCGGGTGCAACAACGGTGGGGGAGGATCTTCGGTCACCGCACCGACGGGGCTCTCCTATCCGATCCCGGCGCCCTTCGTCGTCGGTGAGGTGGTCTCCCCGCTCCAGCCCGCGCTCGGAGGCGGCTCCGCGTCCCTCTACGAGGTCGCGCCGGAGCTGCCCGGTGGTCTTGAGCTCGATGCCGCGACCGGGGAGCTCTCCGGAGTGCCGACCGAGGTCACCCCGACCGCGGACTACACGATCACCGCCTCGAACTCCCTCGGCTCCACCGACTTCGTCCTCCAGTTGACGGTCAACCCTCCCGCTCCGTGCGGACTCTCCTACAGCGAGCCCGTGGCGGCCTATCCGGTGGGGGAGGCCATCGCGCCGAACACGGCGTCGGTCGGCTGTGGCGCGGTGGAGACCTGGACGATCACCCCCGCCCTTCCGGACGGGCTCTCCCTGGATCCGCTCACCGGTGAGATCTCCGGAACTCCGACTGCGGTCGTCGCGACGACGATCCACACGGTCGTCGCCTCGAACATCACCGGCGCGGACAGCTTCGACCTCGAGATCACCGTGAACCCCGAGGTCCCCTGCGGCCTCGCCTTCACCGATCCGGCCCCCACCTACAACGTCAACACGCCCATCGCCCCGAACGCGGGCTCCAGTGCCTGCGGACCGGTCGCCGCCTGGGCGGTCGATCCGGCGCTCCCCGCCGGCCTCGTCCTCGATGCCCAGACCGGGATCATCACCGGGAGCCCCCTCGCGGTCCTCGCTCCGACCGTCTTCACGGTCACCGGATCGAACGCCTCGGGGAGCGCGAGCATCGACCTCCTCATCGAGATCCTCCCCGAGGTCACCACGGGGATCACCTACGGTGACACCGCGCCGACCTACATCCGGGGGATCGCGATCACCCCGAACGCCCCGAGCATCTCGGGTGGAGCCCCGAGCGACTGGAGCGTGGATCCGGCCCTGCCCGGCGGCCTCCTGCTCGATCCGTCCACGGGGGTCATCTCCGGGACCCCGGACCAGATCACCGCGACCCTCGACCACGTGATCACCGGGAGCAACGCCGCCGGCAGCCTCAGCACCACGATCTCGATCACCATCGCGCCCCAGGCCCCCTGCAACCTGAGCTACACGAGCACCGACGCCGTCTACCTCCAGGGGATGCCGATCACCGCCAACATCCTCGATTGGGGCTGCGACGCGCCGGACGCGATCGTCATCTCCCCCGCGCTGCCCGGCGGCCTCTCGCTCGACCCCGCCACGGGGACGATCTCCGGGACCCCGGCGGACGTCACCCCGACGACCACGCACACCGTGACCGCGAGCAACGCCACCGGCAGCGAGAGCATCGCCGTGACGATCACGGTGAACCCTCAGGCGCCGTGCAACCTCGGCTATGACGCCGAGGTGGTCACCTACCTCGCCGGTCTGCCGATCGCCCCGAACTCGCCGGCCTTGGGCTGCGGACCGGCGGCGCAGTTCGCGGTCAGCCCCGCCCTCCCGGCCGGGCTCGACCTCGACGCAGCCACCGGAGTGATCACGGGAGTGCCGACCGTGGTGGCGCCCGCCTCCACCCACACCGTCTCCGCGATCAATGTCACCGGTTCGGCCAGCGTCATCCTCGAGATCCGGATCGATCCGCAGGCGCCCTCGAACCTCTCGTACTCCGAGCCGAGCCCCGTCTACCAGCTGGACCTCCCCATCACGGCGAACACGCCGAGCGCCTCGGGCGGAGCGGTCGACGGCTTCGCGATCACGCCGGGCCTCCCGACGGGACTCACCCTCGACCCGGTCACCGGGGTGATCTCGGGGACGCCGACCGTCCTCGTCGGCCCGACGCTTCACACGATCACCGCCACGAACGTGACCGGCTCCGCCGCCACGACCATCCTGGTCGAGATCGTGCCGCAGCCCCCCTGCTCCCTCGCCTACGGGGATGCGACGCCGGTCCTCCTGCTCGACATGCCGTCCGCGCCCAACCCGGCGAGCTTCGCCTGCGGCACGCCGGATCTGTGGGAGATCACGCCGGCCCTGCCCGCCGGACTCCAGCTCGACCCCGTCAGCGGGACGATCAGCGGGACGCCGACGGAGCTGCTCCCGACGACAACCTTCTTCGTCACCGCCACGAACGACACGGGGAGCTCGAGCGTCTCGATCATCCTCACGGTCAACCCGCAGGCCCCCTGCGATCTCACCTACGCGTTCCCGAGCTCGCTGTACCTCGCGGGGATCCAGATCCCCGTGAACCCCCCGAGCTGGGGCTGCGGCGATCCGGCCAGCTTCACCGTCAGTCCGCCGCTCCCGGCGGGACTGCTCCTCCACCCCGCGACCGGGGTCATCTCCGGCACCCCGAGCCTGCCGACCGGAGCTTCGACCCACACCATCACCGCCTCGAACGTGACCGGGAGCGACTCCTTCCAGCTCTCGATCGCGGTCGACCCGCAGGCCCCCTGCGACTTCGAGTACGCTTCGGCGAGCCGGACCTACGTCATCGGCACGGCGAGCGCCGTGAACATCCCGAGCTGGGGCTGCGGCGACCCGCAGGGCTTCTCGGTGACGCCGCCCCTGCCGGCCGGCCTCTCCATCGACCCCGTCAGCGGAGCGGTGCTCGGCATCCCGACCGAGCTCCAGGAGCTCACCGTCCACATGATCACCGCCACGAACGTCACGGGGACCGACACCACGACCATCGCGATCACCGTGAACCCGGAGGCGCCCTGCGCCCTGACCTACGCCGACCTGACGCCGATCTACGTCGTCGGCAGCGGCATCGCCCCGAACTCCGCCAGCTTCGCCTGCGGCCCGCCGGACCTTTACACGATCTCGCCCCCGCTCCCCGCCGGCCTCATGATCAGCGCCGCCACGGGGCAGATCTCCGGGATCCCGACCGAGATCGTCCCCGCCGCGATCTACACGGTCACCGGGACGAACCCGACCGGCAGCGACTCGGTGGACCTGCTCATCACCGTGAACCCGAAGGCCCCCTGCGACATCGCCTACTCGGATGAGACCGCGGTCTACCTCGTGGGGACGCCGATCGCGGCGAACCTCCCGAGCTGGAGCTGCGGCGACCCGGAGAGCTGGACGATCACTCCGGCCCTGCCGAACGGGCTCCTCCTCGATGCGTCCACCGGGGCCATCACGGGGACCCCGGCGGTCGTCAGTCCGCTCACCGACTACACCGTCACCGCGACGAACGTGACCGGGAGCGACTCCCGCGTCTTCTCGATCCAGGTGAACCCCCAGGGGCCCTGCGGGCTCGCCTATCCCGACCCGAGCCCGCTCTACACCCAGAACGTCCCGATCACGCCGAACGTCCCGACCACCTCGTGCGGCACGCCGACCGGCTGGATCGTCACCCCCGCCCTCCCGGCCGGGCTCCAGCTCGATGCGATGACCGGAGTGGTCAGCGGCACCCCGACGATCCTCGTCGAGGACTCCGTTCACGTGGTCGCCGCCTCGAACATCACCGGCACCGAGACCTTCACCCTGACGATCACCGTCCAGGAGCAGGCTCCCTGCAACCTGCAGTACACCTTCATGGCGCCGACCTACCATGTCGGCACCGCGATCGGCGCGAACGTGCCGAGCTGGGGCTGCGGAGTGCCGGGGAGCTTCTCGGTCAGCCCGGCCCTCCCGGCCGGTCTCTCCCTCCATCCCGTCACCGGGATCCTCACGGGGACCCCCCTCGCCCTCGTCCCGACGACAGACTTCGTCGTGAGCGCGGCGAACCTCACGGGCAGCGCGGAGGCGATCCTCACGATCACCGTGAGCGATCCGCCGCCTTGCAGCGTCGCCTACCCGTCGGCGAACGCGGTCTACGAGCAGGGTCTCCCGATCACTCCGAACATGCCGAGCTGGGCGTGCGGGGATCCGGAGTCCTGGTCGATCGCCCCGGCGCTCCCCGCCGGACTCGCCCTCGATCCGCTCACCGGGGTCATCAGCGGCACGCCGCTCGATCTCCTGCCCCCGACCCTCTTCCTCGTGACCGCGGAGAACGTCTCCGGCGAGGACAAGGTTCAGATCTCCATCGAGGTGGTGGAGGCCGCGCCGTGCGCCCTCTCCTACGCCGACAACCCCGTCACCTACCAGATGGGGCTGGCGATCACGCCGAACCCGGCTTCCCACGGCTGCGGCGCCGCGGACTCCTTCACCGTGACCCCCGCCCTCCCCGCCGGACTCCTCCTCGATCCGCTCACCGGTGAGATCTCCGGGACGCCGACGACCCTCGCCGCGAGCACGGTCCACACCATCACGGCCTCGAACGGGACCGGCAGCTCGAGCACCGACCTCGTCATCGAGGTCGTCCCGCAGCCGCCCTGCGGCATCGCCTATGACGCCTCCGCCTCGATCTACCTCCTCGGAGACACGATCACCCCGAACCTCGCGAGCTTCTCCTGCGGGGCCCCGGAGAGCTGGTCGATCAGCCCGCCCCTCCCGCTCGGCCTCACCCTCGACGCGACGACCGGCGCGATCAGCGGGGCTCCCCTCGCGCTCGCCGCCGCCACCGACCACACGATCACCGCGGTGAACGTCACCGGTCAGGACTCGACCGTGATCTCGATCGCGGTCCACCCCCAGGCCCCGGCCGGGCTTTCCTACGGAGACGCCGCCCCGGTCTACGTCGAGGGGATCGCCATCGCCGCCAATGAGCCGAGCTCGACCGGCGGAGCGATCGATGCCTTCTCCGTCACCCCCGCGCTCCCGGTCGGGCTCGCCCTCGATCCCGCCACCGGCGCGATCAGCGGGACCCCCGGAGCGGTGCAGGGCGCCGTCGCCTACACGATCACCGCCAGCAACATCACCGGCTCGACCGACGCGACGGTCACGATCACCGTCAACCCGCCGGCCCCGGCCGACCTCGCCTACGGCGAGGCCGCCCCGATCTACCTGCTCGGGGACGCGATCGTCCCGAACGCTCCCACCTCCTCCGGGGGGCCGGTGACGGCGTACTCGATCGATCCGGCCCTCCCGGCCGGACTCCTCCTCGACCCGACGACCGGCGTGATCAGCGGGACCCCCGCCGAGCTCGCCCCGACCACCGCGCACACCGTCACCGCCTCCAACGTGACCGGCTCCGCCACCGCGACGATCATGGTCACCGTGAACCCGCAGGGCACCGGCACGCTGACCTACACCGACCCGGCGCCGACCTACCTCCGCGGGGTCGCGATCACTCCGAACGCTCCGATCTTCGGCGGCGGCACCCCGGACAGCTTCTCGATCTCCCCGCCGCTGCCCGCCGGACTGCAGATCGACCCGCTCTCGGGCGTGATCTCCGGCACCCCGACCGTCCTCCAGGCGGCCACGCTCCACACCGTGACCGCCTCGAACGTGACCGGCTCCGCCAGCGCGACGATCATGATCACGGTCAACCCGCAGGCTCCGAGCGGCCTCATGTACCGCGAGCTGGTCTCCCTCTACCTCGTGGGTGACGCGATCGTCCCGAACACCCCGACCGTCAACGGGGATGTCGATGCCTTCAGCGTCGCGCCCGCCCTGCCCGCGGGGCTGAGCATCGACGCGCAGACGGGGGCGATCTCCGGAGTCCCGACCGCGATCACGGCCGCCGCGACCTACACGGTGACCGCCTCCAACATCACCGGCTCCAACTCGGTGAACATCGTGATCACCGTCGATCCCCAGGCCCCGGCCGGGCTCACCTACCCCGAGCTCTCGCCGACCTACCTCCTCGACCTCGCGATCACCCCGAACGCCCCGAGCTCCACCGGCGGTCCGATCGCCGCCTTCGGGATCGCGCCCGCCCTGCCGGCGGGGCTCTCTCTCGACCCGTCGACCGGAGTCATCTCGGGCACGCCGACCACGCTCCACGCGACGACCGTCCACACGGTCACGGCGACGAACGTCACCGGCGCGACCACCGTCGACATCGCGATCACGGTGAACCCCCAGGCTCCGTCGGGGCTCTCCTACTCCGCGCCGAGCGCGGTCTACCTCCTCGACCTCGCGATCACGCCGAACAGCCCCTCCGCGGGCGGCGGCGCGATCGATGCGTTCGCGATCACCCCGGCGCTCCCCGCCGGACTCGCCCTCGACCCGGTCACCGGAGTCATCTCCGGGGTCCCGACCGCGCTGCAGGCCGCGACGACCCACACCGTGACGGCGACGAACGTCACCGGCACCGCCACGGCCGAGGTCGTGATCACGGTCGATCCGCAGGCGCCCGCCGGCCTCACCTACGGCGAGCTCGCCCCGACCTACGTGGTCGGGACCGCCATCGGCGCGAACCTCCCGTCGGTCGGAGGAGGGGAGGTCGCCGGGTTCTCGGTGGCCCCCGCCCTGCCCGCCGGTCTCCAGCTCGATCCGCTCACCGGCGGGATCACGGGGACGCCGACCACCATCACCGCCGTGGCGACCTACACGGTGACCGCGTCGAACGTGACCGGCTCCTCGAGCGTCGACCTCGTGATCACCGTGAACCCGGCCGCGCCGGCGGGCCTCGCCTACGGCGAGACCGCGCCGACCTACCTGCTCGGCGACGCGATCACCCCGAACCTCCCGACCTCCACCGGCGGTCCGATCGCCGGCTTCACGATCTCCCCGGCCCTCCCGGCCGGCCTCGCGCTCGACCCCACCAGCGGGGCGATCACGGGGACGCCCGCCGCCCTCCACGCGACGCGGACCCACACGATCACCGGCTCCAACGTGACCGGCTCGACCTCCGCGTCGATCACCATCACCGTGAACCCGCAGGCTCCGATCGGCCTGACCTACACCGAGCTGTCCCCGACCTACATCACGGGCAGCGCGATCACGCCGAACCTGGCCGCGGTCACCGGTGATGTGGACACCTTCACGGTCGTCCCGGCCCTCCCGGCCGGCCTGACCCTCGACCCCGCCACCGGGATCATCCTCGGGACCCCGTCGGCGGACACGCCGCAGGCGATCTACACGGTCACCGCGACGAACGTCACCGGGACCTCCTCGGTGGACCTCACCATCACGGTGAATCCGCCCGCCCCGGTCTCCGTCGCGTACCCGGCGGTCAACTCCACCTACCTGCTCGGCGTCGAGATCACTCCGAACGTCCCCGTGATCTCGGGGGGCACCCCCACGAGCTGGGTGGTGAACCCCGCCCTCCCGGCGGGCCTCGCCATGGATCCGGCGACGGGAGTCATCACCGGGACGCCGACCGTCGTGCAGAACGCGGGGATCTTCGTGATCAACGCCGCCAACGTGACGGGGAGCGCCTCGACGATCCTGATCATCGCGGTGGAGAACCCCGCCCCCTGCGGCCTCGCCTATCCGATCCCGAGCCTGGCGCTCCTGACGGCCACTCCGCTCCCGCCCCAGGTCCCGACCGTCGGGTGTGGCGTCGCGGACAGCTTCGCGATCTCCCCGGCCCTGCCGGCCGGACTGACCCTCGACCCGGCCACGGGAGCGATCCAGGGCACTCCGACCACGCCCGCTCCCTCGACCATCCACACCGTCACGGCGACGAACGGGTTCGGGAGCGACAGCGCGCAGCTGGTCATCTCCGTGGCCCTCACCCCGCCGACCGATGTCGACTTCGGCGCCACCGCCTTCGACTTCGTCGTGGGTGATCCGATCACGCCGATCACGCCGACCGCCGCCGGCGGCCCGGTCGACGGCTGGTCGGTCTCCCCCGGGCTCCCCTCCGGGCTCACCCTCGACGGGATGACCGGGACGATCTCCGGCACCCCGACCATCGTGGATGCCGGGGCGACCTATCTCGTCTCCGCCTCGAACTCCGCGGGCAGCGCCCAGCAGGCCCTGACGATCCGGGTCGTGACGAACGCTCCCTGCGAAATGGCCTACTCCGAGCCTCTCGCCGTGTACCCGGTCGGTCACGAGATCGCGCCGAACACGCCCATCGTTGGCTGCGGCGGCGCGACGAGCTTCACGATCGACCCGGTGCTCGCCACCGGGCTGGCCTTCGACGCCGGCACGGGTGTGATCTCCGGCGCGCCGCTCCTGCGGACCGGGCGGATGCTGCACACCGTCACGGCGACGAACGCGTTCGGCAGCACGACGGCCACGGTCGAGATCCAGACCTCGCCCCGCTACACCTATGACGCGCCCGACACCACCGTCACCCTCGACGCGACGGGAGCGGGGAGCTTCACCCTCCCGCTCACCATTGACGAGGATGTGCCTGCGAGCGCGTCCCCGACCGAGGCGGTCGGGCTCTCCGTCGCCCTCGCCTTCGATCCCGCCCTGCTCCAGCTCAGCGCGGTCACGCAGGGACCGGGACTCCTCGACCTCAACGGGGTGGACTACTTCTACCCCGGCCTGAACAACATCGACGGGCAGCTGACGATCGGCGTGATCATCAGCTTCTCCTTCACGAAGGTGCTCGTGGTGCCGGATCCGACCGTGTTCGCCGTGGCGGACTTCGAGGTCCCGGCCGCCGGTGCTCCCACGCAGACGACAGAAACCTCGATGACCTGGGCGAACCTCGTCGGTTCGCCTCCGGTCGACAATCTGGTGGTCCTCGACGGCTCCGCGGGTGGGGGGATCCAACCGCTCTTCGAGGCTCCGACGATCACGATCGTGCCGACCCCCTGATCCTGCACGATCCCTGATTCGTCCGATCGACCCCGAGGCCCCAGATGGCCCCGGACTCCCCGGCTTCGGCCGCGAGGGTCCGGGGCCTTTTCCTTGGGCTCGGTCGGTTCCTTCATGCTTCCGCGCGGGTTATCCTGTCCCAGTATTCTGACCGCGAGCCCATATCGGATCTTCCCCCCTTGGCGTCCGGGCCTTGTCGTCCGGGCCATGGAGTCGGGACGCTCGCTCCGAGCGGAGACTTCGCGGTTCCGGGAGGAGCCCGCTTCATGCACCGCTGCACGTCCACTTTCCTCGGCATCTTCGCCGCCCTTCTCGTCGTCACGACCACCGCGTCCGCTCAGAGTCATGACATCTCCCCGAGCCCGGCGGAAGGGGTGCCCAGCGAGGCGGGGATCCTCAGCTCGATGCTCCTCGACAACAGCGAGCCGGTGCGCGGCTTCTCCCTCGGCGTCGCCCACGACGGCGCGGTCCTCACGCTCATCTCGATCTCCGAGGGAGCGGACCTGCTCGCGGCCGGAGCCGGAAACTCGTCCGGGTTGATCGCCTTCTGGACCGCGGACATCAACCCGCCCAACGGCCCGGGGGGTACCTGCGGCGCGATCATCAGCTTCAGCCCGCCGCTCCTCGACATCCCGGTCGGGGTCGACCATGAGATCGCCGTCTACAGCTACACGATCAGCCCCTCCGCCGTGCCGGGCACCACCACCGCCCTCACTCCGGTCAGCACCCTCGGCAACCCCCCCCTCGCCACGGCGGTCAGCGTGAACGGCGTGACGAGGATCCCGACGAGCACCCCGGGGGTGATCACGGTGAAGCCCTTCCCCGTGACGGGGCTCACCTGCACCCTCAGCGAGGTCTGCACCTGCGAGTTCGAGCTCAGCTGGACGAACAACGGCACCTATGACGAGATCCGGATCCTCGAGAACGGGGTCCTCGTCGCCTCGCTCGCCGGAGGGGCGACCGCGAGCACCGTGACGGTGGGGGCCACCACGATCGGGGGGCCGGCGAGCGCGGTCTACACCGTCGTCGGCGTTCAGAACGCCACGGCGGCCGATGGCCTCAGCTGCACCGCGGACTGTCCCGATGTCCCGGACCCGATCCCTCCGTCCGCGCTCTCCTGCGTCGTCGATCAGGCGACGCGGCAGGCCGTCGTCAGCTGGATCCTCAACGATGTCTACTCGGTCCTCGAGGTCTCCGTCGGTGGCGGCGTACCGACGAGCCTGGCGGGGGGCGAAACCGCTGTCGCCGTCCAGCTCGGCGGGGCCGGCGACTACGAGATCTGTCTCGCCGGCTCCGACATCTGCAGCGTGAGCTTCGCGCCCCTCTGCTGCACCGCCACGGTGGAGACCCCCCCGGTCACCAATGTGGTCTGCACGCTCACCGACCCCTGCCTCTGCGACTTCGATGTGACATGGACGAATGGGGGCGTCTACGAGGCGGTGGATGTCTATCAGAGCGGGATCCTGCTCCAGACCCTCGGGGGCGCCGCGACCTCGACCTCGGTGACCCTCGGCTCCACGACCATCGGCGGCCCCCTCAGCGAGGTCATCACCATCGTGGGACGGGAGAACGGGATCGATGCGGTCGGGGCCGATGGGACCGCGACCTGCCCCGATGTCCCCGATCCCGTCGCGCCGGTGAACCTGTCCTGCAGCGTGGACCAGACCACCCGGGTCGCCACCCTGGTGTGGACCAACCCTCAGCTCTACTCCTCCCTCGCTCTCAGCGTCGATGGCGGCGCGGCCACGGCGCTCTCCGCGAC
>Ga0075479_10000070_pt1 | contig 33415 bp, 29 predicted proteins | sample DEB08_DNA_8_FD_76341 | JGI IMG/M metagenome (GOLD analysis project Ga0075479, IMG submission 76341) | Aqueous microbial communities from the Delaware River and Bay under freshwater to marine salinity gradient to study organic matter... | ecosystem: Environmental > Aquatic > Marine > Coastal ... | reverse complement strand
CCACACGACTCGATGGGCTATCCGCGACAGGCTTTCCATCGCCTCGGCCAGGTCCTGTGGGTCCCCGCGATCCAGGCCATCGGAGCAGACCACCACGATCGCTCCGCGGCCGAGTCGAGCCCGCCGAGCCTCGCGGGTGAAACTCTTGATCGACTCACCGATTCTCGTTCCGCCATCCCAGTCCAGGACCGCTTCTCCCGCCAGTCGCATAGCCTCGTCGGGGTCCCGACGGTCGAGTGCTTTGGTGATTCGCGTGAGACGTGTCCCGAAGCAGAAGACGTCGACCTTCGCGTTGACGCGCCGGGCGGAATAGGCGAACTGCAGCAGGTTGCGCGAATAGTCAGCCATCGACCCGGAGACGTCGAGGATCAACACGAGGGGACGCAACTTGTGTTTCCTGGTCTTGTAGTGAAGATCTTTCGGTTCTCCCAAGTGACGCATGGAATCGCGAGCCATGCGACGCATGTCGAGTGTGGATCGGCGGCGGGTGGACGTTGTGCGGTGGGTCTTCTTCTTCGGAGGAGTCACCCGCATCCTCGACATGAGTCGACGAAGTTGCCGCATCTCGGCATCCGAGCAGTCGGCGAATGCCTTGTGCCGGTAGATGTCCGACGTGCTCGCGACATATCCCAACTTGACTTCGTCCGGGCTCAAATCTCCGGGGAGCCCCTCCTCTGTGTTGGGAATCTCGAGAGTGGCCCCGGCCGTCGAAGAAGACTTCATCGTCTTTTTCAGGGCTTCTTCCGCCTCGGGGTGGAAAGCCAAGAAATACCGCTGGAATACCTCGTTGTAGATCGGCACCTGTTCGCGGCGCCGGACCAGTGTGGCGCGGCCGCTCCAGTAGACATCGAGGAGATCTGTTACGTCGAGTTCGGCAACCGCCGTGGTGAAGGTGAGGACGTCGTCGGTCCCGACCGTGATCGTGGCGTCCCGGAGAGCCTGGCCGAAGCCAACGAGAAGTTCATCCACGCTCTCGGTGGGAGCGTCAGGAGAGGACATCCTGAATGCTTCGTGAGGTGTATTCGAGATCGTCGCGATCCTTGACGACGGTACCGAGCGTCTCGAGAGCGGACTGCTCGTCGAGGTGCGTGGCGCCGACGGCGTTGAGCCCCTGAGCCCAGTCGATGGTCTCTGCAACCCCGGGCAACTTCTCGAGGTCCATTTCGCGAAGGTGGTTAACCGCGGCGACGACCTGGGCGGTGAGGTTTTCCGAGACGCCAGGCAACCTCGAGCGAACGATGTCAATCTCTCGGTCGGGTTCGGGGAAGCCGATCCAGGTGTACAGGCAGCGGCGCTTCAACGCGTCGTGCAGTTCGCGGGTGCGGTTCGACGTCAGGATGACGATCGGCCGAGACTCGGCTTCGACGGTGCCCACCTCGGGGATGGTGACCTGGAAGTCACTGAGGAGTTCGAGCAGGAACGCCTCGAACTCATCATCCGCGCGGTCGATCTCGTCGATGAGCAGAACGCAGGAGTCGCCTGCTCGAACGGCCTGCAGGAGAGGTCGCTCGATCAAGAAGCGTTCTCCGAACAGATCGTCCTCAGTGCTGTGGGCCCCCGCGTCACCCAGCGAGCGAACGTAGAGCATCTGCCGGGCGTAATCCCACTCATAGACGGCGTGGTGAATGTCGATGCCCTCGTAGCACTGGAGTCGGATGAGTTGGCGGCCGGTCATTCGCGCCACGGTGCGCGCCAACTCTGTCTTGCCGACTCCCACTTCACCTTCGAGCAGCAGTGGCTTACCCAATTGAAGGGCGAGAAACAGCGACGTGGCGAGCCCTCGATCGGCGATGTAGTCCTCTGCCCGCAGTTGGGTGATCAGGTCACGGACTCCACCAGCACCCTCGGCCTCGGTCATCGGGCGACGCTAATTTTGGTCGCCGTTTACGAGGTCGGCGAGGCTGCTGCCGCCGAGCTTGCCCTCTTGGGCGAGGGTGTTGCGCCAGGCTGCCTTAACGTCTCCGCCCTCGTCTGCATACCCGTCGAAGGTGACGTCCTTCATGTTCCGGCACACCTTGGTCGGGCTGCACTCGGCGTCGAGATCCTGAAGGTTTGCGGTGTCTTGCTGCCAGATGCCGCGGAGCACGTCGGCGGACGGGTCGCTGGTCTCAGTCATGGGGTGCTCCTTTATCGGTCATGGACCTGCGGTTTGGTGCGCGCCCACTTAGGACGCGAGTATCTCACGATATCAACGGTCCTGGGTCGGTGCAGCCTCGAAGGGGTGGTCGAACCTGTAGCATGGGGTCAGGCGTAATCAGCCGTCTCGGGAGGTTCCATGGACATCGTCTACGACGTCATCCTCATCCTGCACTTCATCGGTCTCGCCAGCGTGGTTGGTGGATTTCTCGTCCAGATGAAGTCCACGGAGAGGGGGGTCAATCCCGCCATGGTGCATGGAGCGCTAACCCAGTTGGTGACGGGTCTGCTCTTGGTCGGCCTGCCCGAGATGGGAGTCGCTACCCCTTACACCGGCTGGGAGGCATGGGATCACACCAAGATCGCCATCAAATTGATTCTCACGGTGATCATCACGATTCTGGCGTTCGTCGGGCGCCGCAAGCCAGCACCCCAGACGGGCATCTGGGGTGCGATCGGCGGACTGTCGATCGCGACCATCATCATCGCCGTCGTCTGGTAGCCCGCTGGAGCAGGCACGAGCGTCTCGGATGCCGTGCAGATGGGTAGCGAGAGTCGACGTGAGCACACGTGTGATGCATGAGGCGCAGTTGGAAGGCGCTGTCAGGAAATCGTGACGACCTGGAAAGCCTCGGCCAAGCGGCCCTCGGGTAGCCCCGCCTCGGCCGCGGCGGCGCTCAACCACTCGCGCACCTTGTCTTCGACGATCTCCGGGGCAGGTAGCTGAGACACGTGTGCACCGATAGCCCGCATCTTGTCCTCGAAGGAGTCCGTGACATCGACGAAGTGGTTCGGGTTCGGTGACGCCATCATCCACACTTCGGGCACGATCCAGTCTTCGAGACCCTCGTCCTGAAGCAACGTCGGATGGGCGAAGGGGTTGCGGGCATCGGGATAGACGGCTCGAATGGCAGCCTCCCCGGCGGCCATGTGGTCCGGGTGCGATGCGGGGATGTGCTCCCACTTCCGATCGGGCGACTGAATGAGCATGCGCTGGGGACGAACCTGTCGAATCAGCCGACTGATGTCACGACGAAGGTCCTGCGAGGGGTTGACGTCACCGTCCGTGTATCCCAGGAAGTGGACATCACTCACCCCGACGACGGCCGCGGCTGCCCGTTGCTCCCGCTGTCGGATCCCGGGAATCTCCCCGCGGGGGATGGCGGGGTCGAAGCCACCGGCATCGCCGTCGGTCACGACGCCGTAGGTGACCGAGATTCCCGCCCTGTTCCACAGGGCTACGGTTCCGGCTGCACCGAAGTCGACGTCGTCTGGGTGGGCCATCACGACGAGGGCGCGCTCCACCTCAGAATCCTCGAGCATCACGGACCTTTCTGAGAGAAATATGCGACGCACCCCGCCCCGAGTGCCTCGTCGTGACCTTTTCGTGACACAGTAGGGAAATGCTTCCCCGGCTTCCCCGGAGCGCGTGCCATTCTGCCGCGTCTCCCCCCCAACGACGCTCACGGGTGGCCCCTCGGCCACTGTGGCGCGTGGGGGCGGTACTCGCTGCGTCCTCGGTGATGGCGTCTTCCCTGATCGCTCCGGCGCTGGCGACCCAAGGGCAGGTCACCTGGCAACCCACCACGTGGACCGGCCCCGCGGCGGGCCCCCCGGTTCCGGGGGAGAGCCTTCCTGCGGCACCGGTGCCCGCACCACTTCCGCCGCTACCGCCGGATGTGCCGGTGACCATCGAGTACGAGCCGCAAACAACATGCGAAGACTCACCCAAGCCCGGTGCGCTCCGGTTGGAACAGATCATCAAATCGACGTACGGCGCGAATCAGTACACCTGGATTCCTCGCGATTGCGATAAGGGTGGGCGCAGCGAACACAAGGAAGGCCGGGCGATCGACTGGATGGTCGACGTGCGCGATCCCCAACAACGCGCCAACGCCGAAGCTTTCCTTGGGTGGCTTCTCGGCCCTGACGCAGGCGGCCGTCCCTACGGCAACGCGTTGCAGTTGGGAATCATGTACATCGGGTGGCACGACCGGTTCTGGCGTGGGTACTCGATAGATCGAGGGTGGACGGAGTTGAAGGGCTGCTTCTCCAAGACCGAAGAGAAGTACGACAACTACTGCCACCGCAATCACATCCACATCTCGCTGACCTGGGCTGGTGCCCGCGGCGAGATCCCAGGAGTTGCACCCGCCCCGGCGCCGGATGCTGCTGTACCTGTTCAGCCCGCACCGGAAGAGCCGATGCAGGAGCAGCCGGCACCTCCCGAGGCGGCCGAAGAAGGCTTCTACGGAATCGGATCCGAACTGGGTTACGAATCGTCGACCCTTGGTGCGCTGCAGCCAGGGGAGGTGCGAACCGTCTCGCTCAACGGTGTGATTCCGCAGGCCACCAGCGCGCTCGTCGCTGTCACGACGCGCGAGGCAGACCGCAAGGGTCGCCTTCGCATCGGAGTCGGAACCGACAAGACAAACAGCGCTGCGGTGAAGGTGCCCAAGCGCGGAGCGCGAACGACGATGCGCGTGGTCCCTGTCTCCGGTGGTGCTGTCCAAATCAAGGCGCCGAACAAGTCGCCTGTGCAGGTGCGTGTAGACGTCCTTGGCTACACCGTTGGCGCGGAACCAACGAATGCGCAGGGTCTGCCTCCCACCAAACTCCACAGGGGACGTTTCCAAGCAGGTGAGGTCAAAGTCGTGAAGGCCCGTGGTGTGGGCCGGGTACCAAAGAAGAAAAAGAAGGTCTCGGCGGTGATCTTGCAGGTCACGACCAAGGGAAAGGGTGAAGCCGGGAGATTCGCGGCCTACGCAGTCGGTGGCGTGGACCGGGGGACTAGATCGGCACCGGTTCCCGTCGAAGGTAAGCACTCGACTCTCCTTGTTGCCGACATTGGGGACAAGGGACTCATCGCATTGGCGTCGTCGGCGAAGACGAAGGCGAACGTCACGATCGTTGGCTACATCCGTCGCTAAGCGACACCGACGCGTCGTTAGCATCGCGGCCATGGCTCGAAGAAGAGGGTGGCGTTCCAGTAAGCCGATAACACAAAAGTCGTGGGCGGTTCTGAAGGAAAATCCCTACCTATTCGCGTTTCCGATCGTCGGCGTGGTCCTCGCTGCGATTCCGCTCGCGGTTCTCGGAGTTCCGGCCCTGTACTTCCTCGACACCGACAGCAACTGGATTGCGCTGGTCTTCGGGATTGCCCTGGTCTTCGGTGTACAGGCCGTGATCACTTTCCCGGCTGCCGGACTCGTGGCGGCGGTCGACGAGGAACTCCACGGTCGTGATGCGTCCTTTGGTAAGGGGATGTCGGCTGCCTTCGGTCGTTTCGGGCCGCTGGTCGCGTGGTCGGCGATCCAGACGGTCGTATCGGTCCTCATCGGCCTCGTGCGCGGGAACGGTCAGGGAAATGTGGTCGGTGTCCTGCTTCGCAACGTCATAGCCGCCGCCGCTGATGTCATGTGGCAGTTGATTACCTTCTTCGTACTTCCGGTCATGATGATTGAGAAGGCTTCACCGATCCAGGCGATCAAGACGTCAAGCGGCCTGTTCACGAAGCAATGGGGAACCCAACTAGCGGGTGGAGTCCGGATTGGCGCCATGGTCGCTCTCGTCGTCATTCTTCCCGGTGCGCTCATCCTGGGGTTTGGGGTAGCCCTGGTGCTGGCGGATTCGACCGCCATCGCGATCGCGGGGATCGCTACCGCTGTGATCGGATTCCTGGTGGTCATGCTGGGAGCTCTGATCATCAATGCGATGCGGGGCATCTACTCGGTTGCCCTCTACCACTACGCAACCGATGGTGAGGCCCTCGCCGGCTTTACGGGTGAGGAACTCCAGGCCTCGGTACGACTCAAGGACTGACGAGCGACGTTCCTTCTCATGTCGCAGCGTCTGCCTAGGATGCCGTGGTGATGGAGACAGGACTGTTTGCCGGGCACGACCTCGTGCACGACCTGAATCCGTCGCAGCAGGCTGCGGTCGAGCATCGAGGTGGACCACTCCTTATCGTCGCCGGCGCCGGTTCGGGCAAGACCCGCGTGCTGACCCGTCGAATCGCACACCTGCTCGCCACGGGTGACGCCAATCCCGGTCAGATCCTCGCCATCACCTTTACGAACAAGGCCGCCGCTGAGATGAAGGAGCGGGTGGCCGAGATCGTGGGTCCTGCATCAAGGGCGATGACCGTTTCGACTTTCCATAGCGCCTGCGTTCGGATCCTTCGCAAGGAAGCCGGAAGGCTCGGGATGTCCACTTCATTCAGCATCTACGACCAAACCGACTCGTTGCGCCTGATGCAGATGGTTATTCGCGATCTGGATCTCGATCCGAAGCGGTACCCGCCGCGTTCCTTCCTGTCCCAAGTCTCATCGGCCAAGAACGAACTCATCGACCACGAGACCTTCGCATCACAGGCCGCCAACCACATGGAACAAACCGTCGCCGAGGCCTACGCCGAGTACCAACGTCGACTATCGCGTGCTTCGGCTTTCGATTTCGACGATCTCATCGGATCGACGGTCGCACTCCTGCAGTTGTTCCCCGACGTCGCCGAGCATTACCGCCGACGATTCCGCCACATTCTGGTCGACGAGTACCAGGACACCAACCATGCGCAGTACGTACTGATCCGCGAACTCGTCGGGCCGGCTGATGATCCGAATTTGCCGCCGGCGGGCCTGTGCGTGGTTGGCGACGCCGATCAATCGATCTATGCCTTCCGCGGTGCGACGATCCGCAACATCGAGGAGTTCGAGCGGGATTTCCCTGACGCCACCACCATCCTGCTTGAGCAGAACTACCGCTCTACTCAGAACATCCTCACGGCTGCCAACACTGTTATCTCGAACAATTCGTCGCGACGCGAGAAGAAACTGTGGACCGATGAAGGCGCTGGTGAGCCAATCGTCGGATACGTCGGCGATGACGAGCACGATGAAGCTTCCTTCATTAGCGAGGAGATCGACCGCCTCGTCGATGATCACGGCTACCGCCCGGGTGATGTAGCGGTGTTCTATCGGACCAACGCCCAATCAAGGTCCGTGGAAGAGATCTTCATCCGCATGGGGATGCCCTACAAAGTGGTGGGCGGGGTGCGCTTCTACGAACGCCGCGAAGTGCGAGACGCCCTGGCGTACCTGCGCGCAATCGCCAACCCCGGCGACGAAGTTTCGCTACGCCGCATCCTCAACGTGCCCAAGCGCGGAATTGGGGATCGAGCGGAGGCGGCGATCGAGCAATTGGCCGAGCGTGATCGAATCACGTTCGATGAAGCCCTACACCGGGCCGAGGACGCCCCTAGTTTGGCAACGAGATCGTTGAATGCGATTACGGCTTTCGTCGAGATGCTTGATGCTCTTCGGACGCTGTCCGAATCCGGAGCCGATGCTCCAACCGTTCTACAGGCTGTCCTCGAACAGACGGGCTACGTTCTCGAACTGCAACAGTCGCACGACCCTCAAGACGAGACTCGCATTGAGAACCTCGCCGAACTCGAGTCGGTCGCCCAGGAGTTCGCCACCGCAAATGAAGGATCGACCTTGGTCGAATTCCTGGAGCAAATTGCTCTGGTCGCGGATTCGGATGAGATCCCTGACGACGACAACCACGGTGGAGTGGTCACGTTGATGACATTGCACACCGCGAAGGGATTGGAGTTCCCGGTCGTGTTTCTCACAGGCATGGAGGACGGAATCTTCCCGCACATTCGCTCGCTCGGGGATTCCGGGGAGCTCGCCGAGGAGCGTCGGTTGGCGTACGTCGGGCTTACGCGTGCGCGTCAGCGGCTCTACCTGACCAGGGCAGTCAGCAGATCGGCGTGGGGGACCCCCGCATACAACCCTCCGTCCCGTTTCCTGTCCGAGATCCCCGAAGAACTCATGGACTGGCGACGCGAAGAGCCTGTGTCACGTCCCATTGGCTCGGGCGGGTTCGGTGCTGCCCCATCGTCGAGCAGCGCCGCGGTCAAGTTGGGCGATCGGGTGGTGGGTACGGGCCCGATGGTCTCGTTGCAGGCGGGCGACCGCGTCACGCACAGCAAGTTCGGCCTTGGCACCGTCGTGGCGACATCTGGTGTGGGAGATAAGGCCGATGCCACCATCGACTTCGGCTCGGCCGGCACTAAGCGTCTCCTGCTGCGCTACGCGCCCGTGGAGAAGCTCTGAATGTCGTGACTTTGTGCCGATCACAAAATTGACGCTATAAATTCCTCTGTTCAACCGCAAACATTCGTGAATTCGTGCATCCTTCTGTGTCTGGGCCAACCCAGGCCTGACGTTCAACAGGAGGCAACATGAATCGACGACTCGCCGTCGGGGCAAGCGCCCTGGCTGTCGCCGGTCTCGTCCTCGCCGGCTGCGCCGGGGGGTCCAGCGAGGAAACCGCGACCGAGGAGACTGCGGCGGAAGAGGCCGCAGCAGAAGAAACACCCGCCGAGGAGGTTGCGGCTGAGGAGGAGTCGGCCGAGCCGGAGAACCCGATCGTCTGCACGGCATCCTTTGGTGTCATGGCTCCGTTGACGGGCGGAGCGGCTTCCATCGGACAAGAGCAGTTGAACTTCGCCAAGCTGGCGGTTGCCGACTTCAATGCTGCGAATCCTGCCGCTGACTACTCGCTCGTGGAAAGCGATACCCAACTCGATGCTGGCCAAGCCAGCACGCAGGCGACCGCACTGATCGCGGATGAGGGAATTGTGGGTGTTGTAGGTCCTGCCGGTTCCCAGGAAGTCGCGGCCGTTGGTCCTGCCTTCTCCGAGGCCAGCATGGCCTTCGTTTCTCCATCCGCGACGAATCCTGATCTGACGAATGGCGACAACCCGACCTTCTACCGCGTGGTTCCCACCGACGCTGTGCAAGGACCCACGGACGCGGCGTTCATGGCGGAGGATCTCGGTGCCGATTCGGTAGTTGTGATCCAGGAGAAGACCGACTATGGCGTCGGAATCGGTGATTCCGTAGCTGCGGGCCTCGAAGAGGCTGGAGTCGCGGTCGAAGTCATCGCGGTCCCCGAAGATAAGAAGAGCTACGACGACGTGATTTCCAAGGTCGGAGAAGACGTGGACGTAGTCTTCGTGACCTTCCAAATCGCGGCGAAGTCCGAGCAGGTTGCGCAGTCGCTGGTGAAGGCTGGCAAGGATGCGATCGTGTTCGGCTCTGACGGTTCATTCTCGCCGGACTTCAAGACACCGGGTTCCTACATCTCCGCGTTTGCTCCCGATATCAACCAGGTGCCCGCTGCCGCCGATGTGGCTGCGCGGTTCACGGAGGAGTACGGGGAGTTCGGAACCTTTGGTCCCCCCGTCTACGTGGCGACCCAGACCCTGCTTCAGGCGGCTCAGCGAGCCTGCGAAGGGGGCGACCTGAGTCGTGCCGGAGTTCTTGGTGAGATGCCTAACACGATGATCGCTGACTCGATCCTCGGTGGCGATATCGCATTCGACGGTGCAGGAGATGTGAGCGGTGCCCGCTTCTACATCTTCCAAATCGACGATTCGGGTGCACCAGCGCTCGTCAAGTAGTGAACGACGGTGGGGTGGCGCGCCATTGGCGCGCCACCCCACCTGTACTTCGTGGTTTGCGCCGCGTCTTCGCAACAGTCGCTACTGAGGAAGTGAGGTGAAGTGGAGTACTTCGGCGAGCAACTCGTTAACGGAATCATCGTTGGCGGGGTCTATGCGCTCATCGCTCTCGGCTACACGCTGATCTACGGCGTGCTCCAATTCCTCAATCTTGCACACGGTGAGCTCTACATGATGGGAGCCTTCTTCGGATTCTTCGCGATGGTGGCGGTCGGTGGACCCAGCGCGGCAGTGGTTCCCACCTGGCTGATGATCATCATCATGTTTCTCGTCGCCATGGGTGGCGGAGCCGGACTCGGTGTCGCGGTCGAACGCTTTGCGTATCGACCTCTTCGCAAGTCGAGAAGACTCGCCGCACTCATCTCGGCTTTGGGTGTCTCGCTCTTCTTGCAAAGCGCGGCGCTGTTGCTCTTCGGCGCCCGGGTTCGTCTCTACGACACGGGCCAGTTCATCAACCTCAGGAGCGGCTTCAGTATCGGCTCCATCCGCATTGATATTACCGAGATCATGGTGGTCGTCGGATCGCTCCTACTGATGGCAATCCTGTGGTTCCTTGTCAATCGGACCCAACTCGGACGTTCGATGCGGGCTGTTGCCGTCGATCAGGATGCGGCCGTCATGAACGGCATAGATGTTGATCGCGTCATCACCATTACTTTTGCCTTGGCTAGCGGCCTCGCCGGAGCGGCGGGCGTCATGTCTGGCTTGCTGCTATTCCCGGTGGACCAGTACATGGGCATCTTCGCCGGACTCAAGGGGTTCACTGCGGCAGTAGTCGGAGGCATCGGGTCGATCCCCGGCGCCATGCTCGGTGGCTTCATCATCGGTATCGTCGAAGCGATGGCGACGGGCTATTTGAATCCGACCTACGCCGACTTCATCGCCTTCCTCATTCTGGTCCTTGTCTTGCTGATCCGTCCCACCGGAATCCTCGGCAAGAAGAACCTGGCCAAGGTGTGACATGAGTGAGAACCAAACCGGGAACCAGCCGGAGACAGCGGGCGAATCGGGCAGAGGTATCGGTACCGATGAATGGGTCGCGCAGCACGAGCAGCGCCTGAACCAGGCGAGCGGCCCGTTCGCGGCGCTGGGTCAGCGATGGCTCCAGTTGCCCCGGGGCATCCAGTGGCTGGTTCCCCTGACGATCGCCTTGTTGATCCCGTTCTTGACGAGTAACGACTACATCTTGCGAATCGGGGTCAACCTCGGACTCTTCCTGATGCTCGTAGTCGGACTTAATCTGACCGTTGGCTACGCCGGCTTGCTCGACCTCGGTTTCGTAGCGTTCTACGGCTTCGGGGCGTACATGTACGCCTTCGTCGCTAGCCCCCAGTTTGGTATCCACTGGCCAACGTGGCTGGCGATTCCGATGGTTATCGCGGTGACTGCCCTGTTCGGTCTGGCTCTGGGAACTCCGTCTCGAAGACTCAGCGGTGACTACTTGGCCATCGCGACGCTGTTCTTCGGTCAGATGTTCCTGGTACTGGCGGTGTCTTCGGACGCTGTGCAGTTCCCGTGGATGCAGGAGCCGGTTGACGTCACCGGGGGTGCCAACGGCATCACCAATGTGGATCCGTTCAGCTTCTTTGGATTCACGTTTTCGTCAATGACGTCTTACTACTTCCTGCTCCTCGGCCTGATCGTGATTGGTGTCTTCGCGACGCTTCGAATCCACAACTCTCGGCATGGACTCGCATGGCGGGCAATGGGCGAAGACGCGCTAGCTGCACAGCACATGACGATCCCGCCTGTGCGAATGAAGTTGCTCGCGTTCACCGTAGGGGCGGCGGTCGCTGGTCTCGCGGGCAGTGTTTTTGCGTCCGTTCAGTTGGGTGTGTTCCCCAGCACCTTCAAGTTGCCGCTGTTGATCATGCTCTACGCGGCATTGATCCTGGGCGGTCTGGGCAGCGTCCCGGGTCTGGTTATCGGCGCAATCATCATGGTGGTGCTGCCTGAGGTTCTCCGCTTCCCGGACTACAGCAACTGGTTGTTCTTCATAGTCCTCATCGTCGCCGTTGTCACTACGTTGAAGTCGTGGAAGATCATCACCGCGGTATTCGTCTCCACGCTTGCAGTGGGTTTCGCGGCAAACGGGATATTCCTCGCTCTCGGAGTGCCGTACCTGACCACACCCGAGTGGACCGAAGGCCCTCTCGCACCGATCCTCGGCGCGTGGGTTTTCATGCCTGAGGATCGACTCCTATACGGGAACATCGCTTTCGTGCTCTTGGTCGTGGCCATCGCTTGGATGACCACACGCACCAGGCGAACCCGACTCATTGCGCTTCCCTTTGTGCTCTGGCTCGCAGTGTTCACCTGGGAGGTGCGACTGCTTCTCGAACCGAGCGTGACGCGTCAGCTCTTGATCGGAGCGCTCCTGATCGTCTTGATGGCGGCCAGGCCGCAGGGCCTGTTCGGAAAACCGCGAGTGGAGGTCCTGTGACCGAGCCCGCGCTGAGCCTCCGCGGTGTCACCAAGCGGTTCGGTGGCCTCACCAGTTTGGATAATTTCTCCCTTGACGTTGAGCCTGCCGAAATCGTGAGCGTCATCGGCCCCAACGGTGCTGGCAAGACGACTTTGTTCAACGTCATTACCGGCGTCTACACCCCAGATGAGGGACGCGTGTTCTTGCACGGCGAGGACGTCACCGGTCTGCCTCCCGAGAAAGTCGCCCGCCAAGGCATCGCCCGAACGTTCCAGAACGTTCGGCTGTTTTTGAACCTGACCGTCCGAGAGAACATCAAGGCGGCAATGTTCGGTCGAACCAAGGCGTCGCTGCTGGGATCCATCGTCGGCTCGCCGCTCGCTCGACGCGAAGAAGTGGAGAAGGAAGAGCAGGTGCGAGAGGCGCTGGAATTCTTCGGAACTCGCCTGCAGGGATATCGGCTCGACCAACCGGCCTACTCGCTTTCTTATGCGAATCGTCGGCGGCTCGAAATCGCACGGGCCATGGCGACGGGCGCGAGCGTTCTACTCCTTGACGAACCAGCCGCGGGTATGAACCCGGCGGAGACCAAGGAAATCGCCCAGATCATCAGGCGACTTCGTGACGATCGTGGCTACACAATTGTGGTGATCGAGCACGACATGCACGTCGTCGAAGGCATCAGCGATCGGGTCATCGCCCTCGACCACGGTGTGCAGATCGCGGCCGGCTCCTTCGACGAGGTTGCGACCTCGCCTGCGGTCATCGAGGCCTACCTCGGCAAGGGCGCGGCGGTTACCAAATGACGCAAACACCGCTCATCGAACTGCGTGATGTCAACACGTACTACGGGCAGATTCACATCCTTCAGGGCGTCAACTTGAAGGTCTATCCGGGGGAATTCGTTGCACTCCTAGGCGGAAATGCCTGCGGGAAGTCCACGACCCTTAAGACGTGCCTGGGGCTTGTGGTCCCGACCTCGGGTTTGGTGTTGATCAACGGCGAGGATGTGACCTCGATGCGCACCGCCGATCGCATCACTCGAGGGGTCGCGGTAGTTCCGGAGAATCGCCGCCTATTTGGTCCGATGACAGTTATGGAGAATCTGCAGCTTGGCGCTTTCACTCGCAAGAACGTGCCGAAGGAAGACTTCGACTATGTATTCGATCTCTTCCCGAGGGTCGCAGAACGTCGCGACCAGCTCGCTGGAACTCTGTCTGGCGGTGAGCAGCAGATGGTTGCCGTAGCCCGAGCGCTGATGGCTAAGCCGTCTCTGTTGCTGATGGACGAACCCTCGATGGGGCTGTCGCCGAAACTGGTGGAGCAGTCCTTTGAGATGATCGCGCGGTTGCATGAGTCGGGCGTTTCGATGTTGGTCGTGGAGCAGAATGCAAATATGGCCCTGTCCGTCGCCGATCGAGGCTATGTGCTGCAGACCGGTCGAATCGTGCTGGAGGGACCGGCCAAGGACTTGGCCGAAGATGAGGAACTGAGGAGGGCCTACCTTGGCCGCTAGTAGTCCGTTGGACGTCCATTCTTACCGGGAACGTTTCCCAATTTTCCGCGAGCGGACTTATGTCAACTCCTGCTCACAGGGCGCGCTGGCTGATGAGGTCCGTCAGGCCTACAACGCCTACCTGGACGGCCTCGAGGAATTTGGGTCGCTGTGGGAGACGTGGGTCGGAATCCAGGAGCAGGTGCGATCCAGGCTTGCCACCACATTTTCCTGTGACGCTTCCGAAGTAGCCGTGACCAGTTGCGCGTCGGCCGCCGTCAGCTCGATCGCGTCCTGTTTCGACTTCTCCGGCCAGCGAAACACGATCGTGACAACGTCGCTGGAGTTCCCCACCATCGGACAAATTTGGCATGCGCAAGAACGTCGCGGTGCCCGAGTTATCCATGTGCCAGCAGAAGATGACAACCAACTGTCGCTCGATCGACTTATGTCCGCCGTTGATGACTCGACTGCGCTCATCTCGGTTACACATGTTTGTTACCGCAATGGAGCGATGACCCCCATCGCGGAAATCGTAGAAGCGGCCCACGAACGTGGGGTTCCGGTTCTGGTCGATGCGTATCAGTCGGTCGGCGCGGTCCCTATCGACTTCCGTGAACTAGGAGCGGATTTTCTCGTCGGCGGCGTGCTGAAATACATGCTGTCGAGCCCCGGTGTTGGTTTTGCGCTGGTGAACGCAGAGACCACGTCTGAATTCGTCCCCACAACAACTGGGTGGTTTGCGGCCCGCGACATTTTCGCGATGGATATCTACGACTTCGACCCAGCGAAGGATGCGCGCCGATTCGAATCGGGCACTCCGGTCGTTCCGAGTCTGTACGCCGCCGACGCGGGCTTGCGCTTGTTGAACGAGGTGGGGGTCGACCGAGCCTGGTCGGCATCGTCGGTGCTTCACGATCAGTTGCGGTCAGGTATTGAGAGCCTCAATGGAGTGGTCGTCACACCGCGCGAAATGCACGGTCCGATGATCGCGGTTGCGGCGGTCGATGACCACGCCCTCGTCGACGCGATGGGAGCCGATGGTGTAGTCGTGTCGTGTCGAGACGGGAACGTGCGGATCAGCCCGCACTTCTACAACGACGCCCAAGACATGCAACGAGTTCTGGAATCGCTGGCCCGCCACAAGCACCTGCTCGCGGGATAGCGAATCAACCGAAGTCGGTTGCCAGCGTGATCTCCGCGCTGGAGTAGAGCTTGGACACCGGGCATGTCTCCTTGGCGCGCTGAGCCATAGTTTCGAGATCTTCGGAAGCGATCCCCGGCGCTTGTCCACGAACGGTGAGCTCCACCTTCGTGATCCAAAAGCCGTCTTCCTTCGCCTCGAGGTGGACAACCGCATCGGTCTCGATGCTCACGCTGTCCGCATCGCCCCCAGATTCCTCGATCATGTTGGCAAGCGACATCGAGAAGCATCCGGCCAGTGCTGCTCCGAGCATCTGCTCGGGGTTGGTCCCCTGCTCTTCTTCGACCCGGGCCTTGAGGGTGTATCCGATGGATGGACCGGAGCGACCAAGTCGCATGGTTCCGCTCCCGGAGGGAACACTTCCGGACCAGTGTGCGTTCGCGTGGTGTCGACTCATGCCAGGAGCCTAGAGTGCTGGCATGGAACCCGGAACGGTTTTGACGGTTGAGGAGTGCGCTGGGCGCGGAGTCGTGCGGGGAAACGTGGAAGAGTGCGAACTCATCCACCCCCAGCATTACGCCGAGCCGATGATCCTCCGATCTCTGCGGGTGAGTCCGGGATTGAGTGAGGCACGCGTCGACGCGTCCCACGACGAGTTCTTGTACGTCCTCGACGGCGAGGTTCACATTCGTTATGAAGATCGGGGGGACTTGTATGACCTCGTCAGCGGTGGTGCGGCCTATACGCGGGCAGGCCGCACGTATCGACTCGAGGCGACGGAGTCGGCCGTTGTCTTGTCGTTCCTCGTGCCCGCGCCGGGTACTCCCTGGGCCGACGCGCTGGCGAAGGATGTCGCGGACGTCGTGGACGTCGCTGCCCTCGGGGCTCAGGCTAGCCAGGACGCCTCGGCGGATCGGCAGTTCGAGGTGCTCTTTGATGCATCTCGGGGAAGCCGAGGCGCGACGATGTTCGTAGGATTCATCCCCACCTCAGGTGCTCCTGAGCACTACCACCTCTACGACGAGATATGCGTCATCGTGCGCGGCTCGGGAACCTTGCACTGTCGGGATACCGAGCAACCCATTGCGAGTGGTAGTGCATTCCACGTCGCGCCCCGGCTGCTACATGCCTTGGAGAACCCAAACGACGACGATCTGTGGGTCCTTGGGGTCTTCCGGCCGGAGGGCTCAGCTGCGGCCGCTTATTACCCCGATGGCACGCCCGCACCCAACAACGAGAATTAATCGTCGGGCTAGGAGCCGATGCTGAAGCCGGCCTCTAGGTCTTGCTTGGAATACGTTCGGAACGAAATGTGAGTCTTCGTTGCCTGCACTCCGGGTACCTTGCTGATCCCGTCGGTTACAACTCGGGCCACTTCCTCGTGGTTTGACACTTCGATGACTGCGATCAGGTCAACGTCGCCGGTGACGGAGTAGGCCGCACGAACACCCTTGACATCAGCAATGGCTTGCCCAGCTTCGTTAATGGATTCCGGAGACACGTCCACGAAGCACAAAGCGGTTATGACGATGCGTAGTCTAAGCGCCAGGGCAACCGGGGTATGCGGAGAGCGAAGGGAATCACGTGGGAACCATCGATCAGATCTCCGGAGCCAATATCGTGTCTCGACGCCGCCTGGAATGGGCCGATACGGACGCGGCCGGTCACAACCATTTCTCGGTGGCGTTCCGGTGGATGGAAGAAGTTGAACACGAACTACGCCGATCTATCGGGATTCCCGCCGATCTCACGGGGGGAATCCCGCGTGTGCACGTCGAGGTGGATTATCGCGATCGCATCTGGTTTGGCGACGAGGTGGACATCACGATGGGTGTCGCCGACGTGGGCAGGACGTCCTGCCGCTTCGTCTGGAGCGTGGAACGCGTGGGTGGCAATCGCGACCTGCTGATGGAAGGCAGTCACGTGGTGGTCCACTCACCCGACGCCCAGCACGGGGCCGTCCCTTGGTCCGACGACGTGAAGTCCTTGCTGCAGGCCCGCTAGTGCCCAGGGATCCCGGCCATTTGTTTCGTTTACCTAGACATGTGAGACCGACTTCGTAACACTATGACAACGGTTCATGTTGGATAATTGACGTACGACAGATTTACAGCATAAATATGCACAGTCTCAAAAGACTGCATCGCCCACCACTGAGGGAGTTCGAATGAGGAATCGAAGGACAGCGGGAGTTCTCGCTGCTGTAGCGAGCGCGGCCATCGTGCTCGCGGGTTGCGCAACAACCACAGATTCAGCCGAGGAGACCACGGAGCAGGAGACTGCCGCCGAGGAGACCGTTGCTGAAGAGGCTGGCGCTGAGGAAGAGGTCGTCGCTGAGGAAGAGGTCGTCGCAGAGGAATGCGCCGAGCCGATTTTGGTCGGTGCCGCGATGGCACAAACCGGCTTCATGGCTCCATTCGACGCACCCGCGCTGGAGACCGCTCGCATCGCCATCGACCAGGTCAACGCCGAGGGCGGGATCTTGGGCTGCGAGGTCGTCCTGGAAGCTATCGACACCGAGACCAATCCCGACAAGGGCGCGCAGATCGCCACTGATCTGATCTCCCAAGGTGCCGACCTGCTCCTGGTCACCTGCGACTACGACGTCAACGCGAAGTCCTCTCAGGTTGCCCAGGACGCGGGCGTCGTGGTGATCGCTCCGTGCGTGGGGGACACGATCATGGGTCCGGATGCGGGCTTGACCTTGGGCTTCTCGCTCGGCTCGGCCGTTCCCGGCGAAGCCGCCATCATGGCCGAGTACGCCTACGAGAGCTTCGGCCCCCGCGCCGCTTTGTTCAAGGACATGTCGATCAAGTACACCCAAAACCAGTGCACCGTGTTCGAAGAGCGCTGGACTCAACTGGGTGGCGAGATCGTCGTGGCTCCGGAATTCAGCCAGACCCCCGAGGGCACTCTGGCAGCTCCGGTGACAGCGCAGGTGCAGGAGATCCGCGACGCTAACCCCGATGTCGTGGCACTTTGCTCCTACCCTGGTGGTGGCGCTGAAGCTGCCGCTGCCTTGCGCAATGGCGGAGTCGAGGCTCCCATCGTCTCGGGCTTTGGCATGGACGGAGCCTTCTGGCTCGGGGCCGTTCCGGAGCTGTCGGACTTCTACTTCGTGACCTATGCATCGGTGTTCGGTGACGATCCGAATCCGAAGGTCCAGGAGTTGCTGGCCGCCTTCGAGGCAAGCACGGGTTCCCCGGCCGCAACGAGCGGTCTGGTGACTGGCGCTTCCACGATCGAGGCGTTCAAGATCGCCGCTGAGCAGGCGGGAAGCACAGACGGTACGGCAGTCGCCGCGGCATTGGAGTCCTTCGACAACGTCGACCTCACCGCCGGTCCGACCAGCTTCTCACCGGAACTGCACGTGAATGTGACGCGCCCGATGGCCGTCATGCAGATCCAGGACGGTGCACACTCGTTCATCGAGTACCGCGCTGCCGAGCAGCCGATCCTGAACTAATCAGGAATCACCGTGCGGGGACCGTCCACGACGGTCCCCGCACGGCATTCACACCTCCTGATCCGAAAGTGGGTCCCATGACCGAAGGGCTCGTCGCGCGAGACATCGTCAAGGCGTTCGGTGCCTTACGGGTGCTCGAGGGCGTCCATATCGACGTCCAGCCGGGGGAGACCGTCGGACTCTTGGGCCCCAACGGAGCAGGCAAAACCACACTCGTCAACATCATTGCCGGCTACGAGGCCCAGGACGCCGGCACCGTCGCCCTTGATGGCTCACCGCTAGATGGTTTGAGCTCGGAAAGACGTGCCCATGCCGGGTTGGCTCGAACATTCCAGTCGGGGCGTTTGTTCAACGACCTGACCGTCGCGGAGAACGCAGTGCTCGGTGCAATTGGCACTGGCGTTCGCACCAAGGAAGCCAACGCCCGGGCGCTGCACGCGCTGGAGATGCTCCGGCTCACCGACGTCATGGCGGCCCCCGCCGGTGGTCTGTCCCATGGACTGTCACGGCTCGTCGGGCTGGCGCGCGCGGTGACGGCGCGTCCGCGGTACCTGATCATGGATGAGCCGGCCGCGGGGCTCAACGATCATGAAGTTCCTGCGTTGCTGGAAGCCCTCAGCGTGATCCGCAGTGAGACCGGTTGCGGCATGTTGCTCATCGAGCACAACGTCGGCTTGGTCGCCGATGCGTGTTCGCGCGTCTTCGTCTTGGCTTCGGGTGCTCTGCTCTTCGAAGGATCACCCGAAGACGCGCTCCGTGACGAAGGTGTGCTCAGTGCATACCTAGGCGACGCCACGATGGGTCTGCACGGTGGCGCCGCATGACTTTGTTGAAGGCAACGGACGTTGCAGCGGGTTACGGAAAAGTCGATGTGTTGTTCAACGGTCACATCACGGTCGAGCCAGGTGAACTCGTGGGCATCGTGGGTCCGAATGGTGCTGGGAAATCCACTTTCCTGGGCGCCATGGTTGGATCGGTCCGCGCCACGTCGGGATCCATCGAGTTCAACGGTCAGTCGATCGTGGGTCGTAAACCAGAGGACATCGTGCGGCTTGGACTGTCGCTCGTACCCGAAGGGCGCGCCATCTTCTCCGATCTGAGCGTCGATGAGAATCTACGACTCGGTCTCACCGGGCGCCGCTCCAAGGAGGGTGCGAGTGCGGCCATCAAGGACGTCACGGACCTCTTTCCGGTCCTCACTACGCACCGCGATCATCAAGCGGGCATGTTGTCCGGCGGCCAGCAGCAGCAATTGGCGATCGCGCGGGCGCTAGTCAGTGAACCGAAAGTGCTTCTGCTGGACGAGCCGAGCCTGGGTCTGGCGCCGTCGGTGATCCAAGACGTCTTCGGGGTGCTCGGTCGGATTCAGCAAACGGGGACCGCGATCGTCGTGGTCGAACAACGAGCTCACTTGGTGATGTCGATCGCGGCTCGGACACTGGTCATGCGTGAAGGGCATGTGCGCGCCACCCTCACCCCCGCTGACGCCCGCGATGAGGAGAAGCTGGCGGAGGCTTACTTCGGCACGGGAGAGGACGAAGCGTGATTCAAACGATCCTCGACGCATTGAGTTTCGGTGGTCTCTATGGGCTCGCAGCCTTGGGCATCGGCCTGGTCTTCGGCGTGATGCGGCTGGTCAACTTTGCCCACGGTGAGTTGATCGCAATTGGCGCGTACCTCCTCGTGATCACCGTCCCTTCACTCGGCCTGCCGGCGGGAATCGTGATCGCTGTGGTGGGCACCGCCCTCTTGGCTCTCTTGATGGAACTCGGGGTTTTCAAGCGTCTGCGCTCGGCCGGTCCGGCAGTACTGCTGGTTGCGTCCTTCGGCGTTAGCGTCCTGTTACAGCGCCTCTATGAGGTGATCTTCGGCGCGTTGCCGCTCAGTGCCCAGGTGGCTCCATGGATGAACGGCGTGATTGACATCGGTGGCACCACGGTCACACGGGGCAGCATCGTCACGATCATCTTGGCGCTGGTCCTCCTGGGTGGGATGTGGTTCTTCATTGATCGAACCACGCTTGGGCTGCAGATCCGGGCCGCCTCAAGCGACTTCCAGACCGCGCGACTGTTGGGCGTGCGATCCAACCGTGTTATCGGTGCCGCATTCGTCTTCAGCGGCATCCTCGCTGCAGCCGTAGCCTTCGTGGCCGTGACTCAGCGTGGATCGGTCGACCCGCTGTTCGGGGTGAACATCACCATCTTGGCGCTAGTAGGCACCGTGATCGGCGGACTCGGCAGTCTCCAGGGTGCTGCCCTCGGCGGCTTCCTGGTCGGATCGACGATCAGCTTGTTGAACGCATTCCTGGGCAACTACCGGGTCTATACCTACACCTGGTTGTTCATCCTGGTGATCATCGTGCTTCTCGTCCGACCGGGCGGAATCGTGTCAAGCAAAGCCGCGAAGGAGCGTGTGTGATGTCGATTGAATCGTCGTCGGCAGCATCCACGTCGGCAGCACTGCCTTCCTCGGCGGTCCCTGGAGTCACGCGTTTCCACTGGCCCGAACTCGCCGGCCCCATCGCGGTGGTGGTGGCCGTCACCTACGTGGTGAGTTCTCTCGGCGCGTCGTCGAGCTTCCTCGTCCAAGGCACGCTTGTTACCTTGGTGATGGTTTTGGCTTTACAGGTATTCATCGGCAATAGCGGTGTGCTGTCGTTCGGGCAAGCGGCCTTCGCCATGGTCGGTGGATTCGCCAGCGGATTAGCCACCGCTCCGGTAAAGATCAAGGAGAACGTTCTCAGTGATCTGTGGGAGCCACTCAAGGTTTTGAGCATGGGGGTGTGGCCGAGTCTGCTGCTCGCGGTGATCGTCGGCATGATCGTTGCATTCATCACCGGGCTGTTCCTGATGCGACTGAATGGACTGGCCGCCGGCATCGCGACGTTCGCGCTACTGATGGTGGCCGACAACATCTTCTTTAATTGGAAGAAGATCGGGCCGGGTCCGCAGGTGCTTCCGCAGGTTCCGAAGTTCCAGTTCGTCGATGAAGCCCTCGCCTTGGCGATCATCGCGCTGGTGGTCGTCTATTTCATGGGTATCTCTCGTCGCGGTCGATTGCTGCGGGCAACCCGCGAAGATGGATTGGCCGCTCGGGCTTTGGGCACGAGTGTGTGGCGCTTGCGGGTTCTTTTCTTCACCGTCTCAGGTGGTGTCGCCGCGTTATCTGGAGCGATGTACTCCCACCATGCAGGTGCAGTCAGCGCCCGCGATTTTTATCTCGGCTTCACCTTCACCACCCTCGCGATGTTGGTCATCGGGGGTGTGGCGAGCGTGTGGGGAGCGGTGGTAGGCACGCTCGTCGTCGCTGCAATCGGCGAGGTTCTGCTACGACTCGAACAAGGAGTCGAAATCGGCAACGTGTTGATCTATCTTCCCAACGGGGCCCGTGGTGTAGTGATCGCAGCTGCGCTAGTTGTCATGCTGATCTGGCGTCAACGAGGCTTGACGGGGGGCCGCGAGTTCTCCTTGCCGCGTTTTCGGCGCTAGTCGACGGATCGCTAGCCTGCCATGAATCGTCCGCCGTTGACGTCCAGTACCGCCCCGGTGATGTACGACGCGTCGTCGCTGGCGAGGAATAGCACCGGGGCGGCGCACTCGTCCACGGTCGGCATGCGGCGCAACGGGATGGAGTCGATGACTTCGTCCTGTTCGGCTCGGGTCATCTCGTCGAACATCCCTTGCAGTCGGTCGGTGAGGAACAGCCCCGGAGCAATGGCATTAACGCGAATGCCATCGGGTCCCACTTCTCGTGCCAGCCGTCGAGTGAGTCCAAGGAGGCCGGACTTCGCCGCGGCGTACGGCACGCCGGTGACGGGGCTGTTGGTGCGCCCACCGATAGAGGAGAAGGTCACGATGGCTCCGCCACCGACCTCCCGCATATGGGGGATGCATGCAGCGGCGCAGTGGTACGTGCCCTTGATGTTGACGTCCAACACCAGATCCAAGTCTTCTTCGGTGATGTCGGCCATGTCTCGGGGGGTACCCAGGCTCCCACCGGCGGCCGCGACCAGCACGTCGATTCGACCGAATTGCGCCACGGTGGACTCAACTGCCCGGGCGACGGCTGCCGTGTCGCGGACGTCTACTCCAAAGGCTAACGCCGAGCCGTCGGGTAGAGCCTGCGCCGTCCGTTCCGCCGAGGGCTGGTGGGCATCGAAGATCGCCACCGCGCCGCCCTCTTCGACGAAGCGCGAGCAGATTGCTCGGCCGAGCCCGCCTCCGCCACCGGTGATCACTGCGACCTTGCCGGCGAACCGTAGGGCGGAGGGAACTGACGGGTCCGTTGCGCCACTCATGGGGCCATCCTCGCTTCGTCGATCAACCTGGTTGCGGTCGGGACCCTATTCCGTATTATTGGCGACAGTCAATAAGGCGCAAGAAAAGCAGCGGGCGATAAGCGTCGCGCCGACCGAAGGGGACTGGGCATGAAAATCGCAGTAGTCGGGGGTGGCCCCGGGGGCCTGTACTTCTCGAGTCTGGTCAAGCAACTCGACCCCTCCGTCGACATCACTGTATGGGAGCGCAACGCTCCCGACGACACCTTCGGCTTCGGTGTGGTCTTTAGTGATCAAACGCTCGCCGGGATTCGGGCCTCCGACAAATCGGTGTTCGAGGACATGGGGAAGTCCTTCGCCTACTGGGACGACGTCGACGTCACCATTGACTCGCAGATGTTCACCATTGCCGGAAACGGTTTCGCTGCCATGAGCCGCAAGGAACTACTGCACGTCCTGCAGCGCCGGGCCACCGATCGCGGCGTGCCCATCCACTTCCAAACACAGGCACCTCCGGTCGAGGAACTGATGTCCGACTACGACCTCGTCATCGCGGGAGACGGCATCAACTCGGCCATCCGGACGAAGTTCGCAGACGAATTCGGAACCACGGCAGACGAACGTAACTGCAAGTACATCTGGCTCGGCACCGACCTGGTTTTCGAAGCATTCGAGTTCTTCATCAAGGACACCGACTGGGGTGTCATGCAGGTGCACGCATACCCGATGAATGCAGAACAGAGCACCTTCATCGTCGAGATGCACGAAGACGTCTGGCGGGCCGCCGGCTTTGACAAGGTCGATGCGGATTCGCTGCCACCGGGAGTGAGTGATGAGGAGAGCATCGCTCGTATCGGTGAGATTTTTGCCGACGTCCTGGATGGTCACCAGTTGATCGCCAACAACAGTAAGTGGGTCAGCTTCCAGACCATTCGAAACAAAACGTTGGTCCACGACAATCTCGTGCTACTTGGAGATGCGGCCCATACTGCCCATTTCTCCATCGGCTCGGGAACCAAGTTGGCCATGGAGGACGCGCTCGCCCTTGCGGCTTGTGTTTTTGAACAACCCACGATCGAGGCCGCTCTCAAGGCCTACGACGAGGAACGTGGCCCGGTCATCAAGTCCACCCAACGTTCGGCCCAGGCGAGCTTGGAATGGTTCGAAGAGCTCGTCCAGTACGTGGACCAGGAGCCGATCCAGTTCGCCTTCAATCTGATGACTCGTAGCCGTCGGATCACCTACGACAACCTGCTCGAGCGCGATCCGGCATTCGTCCAGCAGGTTGATGCCTGGTTACTGCGCGACCAGATCGAGCAGGGACGGGTGCCGGAGGGCACTACGCCCAGGCCGTCGATGTTCTTGCCATTCCGACTGCGCGGAGTTGAGCTGCCCAATCGCGTGGTTGTCTCCGCCATGGACATGTACTCGTCTGTAGATGGCGTGCCACAGGACTTCCACATGGTCCACTTGGGTGCCCGCGCGCTCGGCGGCGCGGGTCTGGTCATGACAGAGATGGTCTGTACTTCCGCCCAGGGGCGCATCACGCCCGGGTGTGGCGGCCTATGGAACGACGAACAGACGCAGGCGTGGAGTCGGATCGTGGACTTCGTGCACACGACGCCGTCGAAGATCGGCTTGCAGCTGGGACATTCCGGCCGCAAGGGGTCGACGAAACTGATGTGGGACGGCATAGACCAGCCACTGGACGAAGGCAACTGGGAGATCATCGCCCCCTCGCCGCTGCCGTACCTGGATGTCAGTCAGGTGCCGCGCGAAATGTCACGTGCGGACATGGAATCCGTCCTTGAGGAGTTCGTGGAGGCCGCCAAGCGTGGGGCGGAGGCGGGATTCGATCTCCTCGAATTGCATTGTGCCCATGGTTACCTGCTCTCGAGTTTCCTGACCCCCATCAGTAACAAGCGAATCGATGAGTACGGCGGCTCTTTGGAGAATCGACTGCGTTTCCCGCTTGAGGTGTTCGATGCCATTCGAGCGGTGTGGCCACAGGACCGCCCCATAAGTGTGCGCATTTCTGCCTCTGACTGGGTCGACGACGGCCTGACGGTGGAGGACTCGGTGGCGATCGCGCAGGCCTTCGCTGACCACGGAGTCGACATTGTGGACGTCTCGACCGGTCAGACCACGCCCAAGGCTAAGCCCGCTTACGGCAGGTCGTACCAAACGCCTTTCGCCGACCGGATTCGAAATCGAACTAAGGTGGCGACGATGGCGGTTGGTTCCATCAGCAGTTGGGATGACGTAAACACCATCATCGCGGCAGGTCGTGCTGATCTGTGCGCGCTCGGCCGGCCGCACCTGTACGACCCTGCCTGGACGTTGCACGCGGCGGCGGATCAGGACTTCCGGGTGCCCTGGCCGAACCAGTACAAGGCCGGTTCGCGCAAGCCGCCGGCTGGTCGCAACGAGGACCCCAAGCCGCGCTTGGAGCTCGTGGCTCCGCCAGCCGCATTCGACCGTCCCAAGCGCTGGCGACCGTCGGCGGAGTAGCTGTAAACGCCAGACATTCAGCTGGGTCAACCAGCAGAATGAAGATCCCCGAGGAAAGGAAATCCGATGTCCGATCTGAGCCATCTCGCTGCTGGAATCGTCGACGGATCAGTCGAGGTGATCGACCTCACCTCGCCGTTGCATTCTGGCACTCCGATCCTGAAGTTGCCGCCGGAGTTCGGTCAGACGGCGACCTTCGAGTTGGAGTTGGTGAGCGAGTACGACGACCGTGGTCCTGCCTGGTACTGGAACAACTTCCACACCGGCGAGCACACGGGCACACATTTCGATGCCCCGATCCACTGGGTAACTGGCAAGGACCTCGACGACGTCAGCCAGGTTCCCGCACAGCGCCTGGTGGGACCTGCGGTGGTCATCGACAAGACCGCTGAGGTCGCAGCCAACCCTGATTACTGCCTTGACCTCGACGACATCAAGGCGTGGGAAGCCGAGCATGGCGCCATCCCGAAGCACGCGTGGGTTCTATATCGGACCGGCTGGTCTCGGTACGCCGACGATCCCGTTGCCTACGCGAATGCCGATGACAACGGCCCGCACACGCCGGGTCTCACACCTGCGGCGGCTCGCTATCTGGCGGAGGAGACCGAAATCCTCGGTATGGGCGTCGAAACGGTCGGCACCGACGCCGGAGGCGCGATGGCGTTCGATCCGCCGTTCCCGTGCCACGCACTATTCCTCGGTGCCAACAAGTACGGCGTGACGCAGCTGCGCAACGTTGACAAGTTGCCGGTGACGGGGGCGGTCGTGGTGGTTGCACCGCTGCCGATAGTCAAGGGATCGGGGAGCCCATGCCGGGTACTGGCACTGGTGAGCCACTGATCGTCTAGTCGACTCGATTGTGGGGGGCGCTGATATCCGGCGCCCCCCACAATCGTTGGAGCGATAGCTGCTTCAGGCGAGACTTGCGCTGTCGAGTGCAGCGCGCAGCGCGTCTCCGCGTTCGTCTGCAAGGGCGGCCGAACGCAGATTCTTCAGCCGCTCTGCGGCGCGCGGGTCACCTGCCAACCTCGGCACAGTCCCCATGAGAAGTCCGAAGTTGCGCATCCCGTTCTTGTGAGTGTCGCCGTAGCCCTTGACTACCTGCTGGCATTCGGCGATTTCGCAAGCGAGGAGGTAGTTCCCAGGTGCGTACTCGACGATGGCCTTGAGCCAGTTATCAATTCGCTCTTGCTCTTGCCCGAAGCGCAGAGACCGGCGCCTGATGGGTCGGAGTCTGGCCAGGAAGTACAGCGCGGTGAAACCGAAGACCGAAGTGGTCTGCAACTTGATGCCCTTATGAGTGACTTTGAAGACGAGCCATTGGAAGAACCGCGATCCCAGGATCCAGCGTCCGAGCGCAGTGGGCAGAGTGTCGGTGATCTCCTCGATCTGCGGATGCAGGTACTCGTGCACTTGCATCATCTGCTCGTCTTGGACTCGAGCCTCGCCTCGAACGCGCGCGAAGCGTGACTCGCGGGTCTTGTGGAACGCAACTCGGATGGTGTCCTCGTAGGTCATCCACAAGGCGGTGTACCGAGCCGTCTCAACCGTGAGACGAGCGCCCGTTCCATCCGTTTCGAAGGGAACCACTCGCGCGACGCGGTCGAGGTATTCGTCTGCATAGCGAACGTCCTGGTACTCCGCGGTGCGTTTGATGCCTTGGACCAGGTAATAGCGCGCGGGTGCCGGAAATTCGTCGGCAATACGTTGTGCCTGCCGGACCAAGGCAGGACCCACGAGCGCGGTGGGATCCTCTGTGGCCAGTGCCATCAGTGTGGGGTCGGGAGCTCCGGGATCGACCGGCAGAGCCAAGGGGGGCGGCCCGATCGAGATCTCCACAACCGGTCGCTCCGATGCGAGCGCGGCACTGTACCCGGCATCGAACGCCCGCAAACTCGCTTCGACGCCTTTGCCGCTGGCCTTTATGGCTTCCTCGAACTGCGCACGATCGAAGGGAAGCGCGCCGGAGGCGGCGAGGCCACCGAAGAGCGAAGCGCTGATTACCGAACCGGAGTCCACGGCGATTTTAGAGAAATCCGATCGCAGGAAGCGCTTCGACGATGACTTGGCAGATTCGATGAGTTTCGTGGAGTCCACGCGCCCATCGCCCATCGCTGTTTGTTCGGGCATCGAGTAGACGCGGTTGGTCGATGCGATCAGCACCGTGCGATCGGGTGTGGCGAACCCCCGCTGAACCGCTCGGCCGGCTTCCATGAGTTCGGACGCGACAACAATGTCGACTTCACCGGGGGTGGGCATGGTGCTAAGTACGGGTTCTCCAGCCTGATCAGCGGACTTGGGGAACAACTCGACGTAGTAGACGGTGGCGCCCGTTCGCTGCGCTACTCCGGGCACCGAGGTGTTCTGGGCGTAGTAGCCGGCGTCCTCTGCCATGGCTACCGTCCAGTCCGCTAGCACGCCACCGCCTTCACCTCCCATAGCCAAGATGGCCATAGTGATGGGTCTAGTGCGAAGCGTCCCTGGTGCGCCTGTGCCGGAGGACGTCTCCGCTGTGGCCGTCACGCGGCGACCTCCACGCTCTTGCGTTCGATCAAAGGCACGGCCGCTGGTTCGATGCCGGACACCTTGCGCTCCATAGACCGTTGCAGCCAGCCGATGTAGGCACGTCGAATACGACCCTTGAAGCGGTCCCAAGCGCTCGGGTTGTAGATGACCTGGGTGCGGTAGAACGACGGACACAGGGCTGCAGCATGCGCGTTCTCACCGCACAATCCGCAGCCCACACAACTGTCGATGACCGTCGCGACCGGGTCCTTTCGCAGGGGATCGGGGTTCGGCCCGATCGTCAAAGACGGACATCCGGAGATTCGAATGCACGAGTGATCTCCCGTGCAGGTTTCCGGATCCACGCCGAATCGCTCGCGAACGACCCGCTTACCCTCCTTGACCTTCTTGTTCATCAGAGGCTTCTCGCGGCGCTGGCGGTTCAAGGTGCACTCGCTTTGCGCGACGATGACCTTCGGGCCCTTCTCCTTAGTGGTCAGCGCCTCCTTGAATAGGTCGCGCATCTGATCAACTTTGAAGGTGTTGGTCATGGTGCGGGCCCATTTCACACCGATTCCACGCACAGCGCGTTCGATGGGGTGCTTGGTCGAACGGATGGGGTTGTCGGCTTGCGAGGACAGGACGTCCTGACCGCCGGTTGCAGCGCTATACGCGTTATCCACGACTACCAGGAGTTGATCGTTCTCGTTGAACACCGCGTTACCTACGCCACTGGTCAGACCGTTATGCCAGAAGCCACCATCGCCCATGAAGGCGATGGTGCGCTTATCGGCGTTCTTCGCGTTGAAGGCTGCACCGCTGGCTGAACCAAGGCCGTAACCCATGGTCGTCGCACCGATATTGAAGGGTGCATTGATTGAGAAAAGGTGGCATCCGATGTCGGCACTCACATGGTGCTCCCCGACTTCGCGTTCTGCCAGTTTCAACGCTGAGAAGATGGGTCGCTCAGGACAGCCGGTGCAAAAGCCCGGAGGACGACCCTGGACGAGAGTGGGGTCGACTCGCTCCGCGAAAGGGCTGCGTGGATCGTCGTGCGGCAGCACCACCGCGGGGAGGTCGTTGGGATCGAGCCAATCGGCTTCATACTTCCCGAAGAACGAGGCCAGACCCTTCGTGACAGCTGCGGGGGTGTACTCGCCAGCCTTGGGCAGGAAGTCCTTACCGTGCAGGGGCACTTGCGATCCTCCGCGACGCAGGATCGCGTTGATGTTCTGCTCGATGTAGTCCGGCTGCCCTTCCTCGATCAGCAGCACGGCGCGCTTGCCTTCGCAGAACCGCAGCACCTCTTCGTCGATGACCGGGTATGTGACGTTCATGACGTAGGTCGGGATCTTCGTGTTCCCGAATGGATCCGACAATCCGAGAAGTTCCAAGGCCCTGTTCATCGTGTTGAACAAGCCGCCTTGCACGATGATCCCCAGATCGCGGCCATCGCCGTCGAGGAACTCGTTCATTTGGTTGTCCATGATGAACTTGACCGCCGCTGGCCAGCGCTCCTTCACCTTTTCCTGCTCGTGCAGGAAACTGGCGGGCGGCAGCACGATTCGATTGGTGTCGCGCTGAGGGTTCTCGATGGCCTGCTTCAAGGTGAACGGGGGACGCTTGTTGTCTTTTGCGATGAAGGATCCATGCAGGTGGCACGATCGCAGGCGCAGTTCGAGCATGACCGGGGTGTTGCTGGCCTCCGAGAGTTCGAAGCCCTTCTCGACGGAATCGACGATGGCGGTCAAGTTCGGCCGCGGATCCAACAGCCACATCTGAGACTTCATCGCGAATGCGTGGGAGCGCTCTTGCATGATGCTCGAGCCCTCGCCGTAGTCCTCGCCGACGATGATCAACGCGCCGCCGGTCACTCCGCCGGATGACAGGTTTGCCAGGGCATCCGAGGCGACGTTCGTACCGACCGTGGACTTGAAGGTCACGGCTCCGCGCAGCGGGTAGTGCACAGAGGCGGCGAGCATCGCTGCGGCCGTTGCCTCGGAGGCGCTGTTCTCGAAGTAAACCTCGAGCTCTTCCAAGATCTCGTTGGCGTCCCCGAGGACGTCCATCAGATGGGAGATGGGAGCGCCCTGGTAACCGCCTACGTACGCCACTCCTGACTGCAGCAGGGCCTTGGTGACGGCGAGGATTCCCTCACCTTTGAACTCATCGCCTGCCCCCAGGCGTAGTTCTTGGACTTCGGTGGCAAAGGACCGTTCCGCCATCGTCGGTCGACTCCTCTACAGCTAGTCGGTGACATTCCATCCTGCAGGTATCGGGTCTCATACTGCGTGAGATCGGATCGTTCCACAATTCCATCGATTCGTCGCGTAGAATTGACGATCGTCACATTGAGGCAAGATTTTAGGCCTTGCGTCTGAATCGACCACCGGCCAGGAGCCGCTGGGCGACCAGATAACCCGATCCGCCTCCCAGTCCAGGCCCCGGGTGGGTCGAGGCTCCGATATGCCAGAGGTCGTCCACGCCCGTTCTGTGTCCCGTGGCCAGCGACGACGGCCGCCAGGCCGCGTACTGATCGACCCGGCAATCGCCGGCGTACGGATCCCCGCCCACCAAGTTGACGTTCATCTGCGCGAGTTCACGGGGGCCGAGCACCACCCTGTTGGTCTGAGCAGACGTGATGTTGGTGATGTGGGGGGAGAGTTGCTCGATAACGCGATCGGCGTAGGCCTCGGTGAGCCCATCCGTCCACTCCCCGTCCGGTTCCAATATCTGCGCCATGTCATGACGCGGATGTCGGGGGTTCTCCTGAAGTTGGATCCACAGAAGGCCACTGCCCTGCGGTGCGCGAGTCGGATCGACGGTCAGTGGCTGGCCGACCGCGATCGTGGGGCGTCGAGGGAGGGACCCATGGGCAGCAGCCGTGACCGATTCGGCGAGGGAGTCCACCGAGTCCAGTACGTGCACCATCGCGACATCTGCCAGAGCAGGAGTGCTCCATCGCGGTGGCTCGGACAAGGCCACGTGGATCTGCATCCCGGCCCGACCGAACCGGTAGGCGCGCGCTGCATCCCGGCGCTGTGGATCCACAGATGCGCCGGCAAGCAGGCCGTCGTAGAGGGCGGCTGGGGTGGTGGATGCCAGGACGGCCCGCTTGGCGCGGACTCGTCGACCGTCGTGCAATCGAACCCCTTGTGCTCGGCCCCCTGCGACCTCTATGCGCTCGACGTCGGCGGTGCTCCACACCTGCCCGCCAGCGTCGGTGATGATGCCGATGAGCGCGTCGACGACTGTCCTCCCGCCCCCCTGCGGGACGGGCATCCCGCCCATGGCGATCGCTGCCGCGATGACCTTGGTGATGAAGGCACTTGCGGCGTCGTCGGGGCCGAGCCCGTTGTGCAGCGCCCAGGGCGCGAGCAATGCACGGGTGACGGGGGAGGAGAAGGTGCGGTTCAGCCACGGGGTTGCCGGCTCGAGCAGTTCGGCACCACTGGACAGCAAGCCACGCCGTCCTAGTTGACGAAATGCCTTCCACGCGAATCCCGCCGAAGACGGACGCCAGAAGTCAGTGCCCAGAAGACCGAACGCGAGCTCTGCTTTGCCGCCGAACTCAGCCATGACCTGGTTCCACGCATCGCCATCGCCGAGTGCCCCGAGACTCTCGAGTGTTCTCTCGGGATCCGTCGACAACACTGTGGAACCATCGGCGCACGCCACACCGGTAGGTGTAGTTGTGTTGAGGTACGTCACTCCACGACGGGAGAGCTCTGGCTCGAGTGCCGCGTACGCCGGACCGCCGACGAACAGCGGGTGCCAACTCGACAGCAATTCGACGGTGTAGCCCTCGAAGGTGTCCGTGCTCGTATGAATGGCGCCGCCCGGCTGACCGTTCCGTTCGCAGATCAGTACCCGCCAGCCGGCTTGAGCCACGAGTGCGCCGGCAACCAGGGAGTTGATGCCCGAGCCGACGATGATGGCGTCGTATTCCTGCTCCATACGTCCTCCTTCGTTGCGCTGCCGACCGTATATCGGGAAGATTGCGATCGTCATCTTTACGGAAGATTTGGGTCCACTCGGGAGGGTACGTGGCCAGTGAGACGAATGTGGCGTCGAGGGATGTCGCTTCGACGGACGTAGTCGTCATCGGAGCGGGGATCAATGGTCTGTCCGCGGCCGCTTTGCTGGCGAAGGCCGGACGCCGGGTGGTGGTCGTGGAGGCCCAACCCGAGCCTGGGGGAGCGGTGCGAACCCAAGAGGTCACCGAGCCGGGTTTCCGCCATGACTTGTTCGCGATGAATCTGGGTCTGTTCGCCGGTGGACCGGTCATGGCATCACTGGCGGGTGATCTTCAGCGACACGGTTTCGCACTCGTCCCCTCCAGTAAGCCGTTCTGTTCGGTCTTCCCGGACGGATCGATGATTGGCGTTCATGCGGATAACGCCGCGACCGTGGCGGAACTGCAACGGGAAGCACCGGAGGATGTGCAGGCTTGGCAGGAACTGACCGAGAAGTTGGGTCAGTGGGCTCCCTACCTGATCGGAGTCCTGGGTGCGGATATGCCGTCGTGGTCGATGGCACGTACCGCGTATAGGGCGTGGCGCACACTTGGCAAAGACGGCGTCTTCGAGATGGCCAAACTTGCCCTGCAGTCCACCCGATCTTTCACCGGCGAGTACTTCGCAAATCCGAAGACCCGTGCACTTATGGCGTCGTGGGGGATGCATTTGGATTTCGCGCCCGACATCGCCGGTGGTGCGCTGTTCAGTTTCCTGGAGACGATCGGCGGTCAGCAGTTCGGAATGGTGATCGGTCAGGGCGGCGCTGCTGGGTTGATCGATGCGCTCGTGGCAGTTATCGAGGAGAACGGCGGAGAAGTCCGCTGTGCTGCACCCGTCTCGGGTATCACTGTCGATTCCGGAAAGGCCTCGGGTGTGCAGTTGGCTGACGGGACGCAGGTTCGCGCTTCGCGGGCGGTGGTCTCGAACGTCAACCCGGCATTGATGGCCGACCTCCTGCCCGAAGGGCAACGTGAGCGACTGGAGATTCGACGCGTACGCGGATTTACCCCGGGTTTGGCAACCATGATGATCCATCTGTCGCTCGACGACCTCCCGCCGTGGACGGCAACCGAGGCACGGACATTCAACTACGTCCACATCGGCCCGTACATCGATGACATGGCAATGACGTACGCACAAGCCGCGGCAGGCGTACTCCCGGATTCGCCGACGTTGGTGGTAGGCCAACCCACGGTCAGCGACCCCACGCGCTCACCTGAAGGCAAGCACACGTTGTGGATCCAGGTACGCGTGCTGCCGAACACCTTGCCCGACGGAGCGTCATGGGATCAGGTCGGCGGTGCGTACGCAGACCGCGTGATCGAAAAGATCGAGCAGTACGCACCCGGATTTCGATCGACGATCCGGACTCGCGCCGTCCTCACTCCCGCCGACCTGGAGCGCCATAACGCGAATTTGATCGGTGGCGATTCACTCGGAGGTTCGCACCACCCGGCGCAGTTCTTCTTCCTGCGACCGGTTCCCGGATGGGGGCGGCATCGCACACCGGTTCGTGATCTGTATGTCTGTGGTTCGGGCACGTGGCCGGGAGGCGGCGTGGGTGGTGGTAGTGGCGCCCTGGTGGCGAAGCTACTGGCCTAGCGGTACGGCCCGAAGTCTGGTTCCCGCTTTTCGATGAAGGCCCGCGCACCCTCTTTCGCCTCGTCGGTATCGACGAATAGGTCCAGTACGTCGAACGCGAGAGACTGAATTCCCACGATGTGATCGGAGTCAGCGTTGAAGCTGTGCTTGAGGGTCTTCAGCGCGGTCGGGGAGAGCGCACAGGCCTTGCGGCCCCATTCCTTGGCCAGTGGTAGAAGTTCCGCGGGTTCCACCACTCGATTGACCAAACCCCAACGCTCGGCGGTGGCGGCGTCGTACTGGTCGCAGAAGAACCAGATCTC
>Ga0075479_10000068_pt1 | contig 33499 bp, 54 predicted proteins | sample DEB08_DNA_8_FD_76341 | JGI IMG/M metagenome (GOLD analysis project Ga0075479, IMG submission 76341) | Aqueous microbial communities from the Delaware River and Bay under freshwater to marine salinity gradient to study organic matter... | ecosystem: Environmental > Aquatic > Marine > Coastal ... | reverse complement strand
AGTATCGCACCCATATCGCTGGGCATAAAATCAGTGTTATTGAATGATGTTATCTCGGCAATTACTTGATTGTTTGTCACATCGTACACTCTAACAGCGCAATCTTTTACTGCATTTTTAACTGCTTTGTTTAAATATATCTGAGATAGATCGCCGAACATATCACTACCCGGCCATACAAATTTTGAAACTGTTGTGTAGTTATTGCTGTCAGTAAATAAATACGGGAAAGATTTTCCGTCAGTCCACGAATATCCTAAAGCCCCGATGAGACTTGAACCCATTGAAATCCAATCGTTCGCCGAAGGTCCAACGAATTTGTATTTGGTTCCATCTGTATCGAAACAAACAGAACCAATAGGAGCAATGAAGTTAGGAACTCCTGCACCACTAAATAGTTTTGGGTTGTCAGGGCCTCCTGGCCCTAACCCCGAATCTACATCAAAACTTTTATTAGAATCTATCATTCTAGAATAATACCTGTCCTACTTTTCTAGCGCGAACGTCTACTCCGTTTGTCTCAGTTGAAGCAACTCTTAATTGCATCTCCTGAGCAGTACCAGTACCAGAAAGCTCCACAGTTAAACTATAGTCAAATGTGGCACCATGCTTGTTTTTAGAATAAACATTGTCATCAATATTAGCAGCGTCAGCAGAAGCCGTTCCATCATGCATAGCATGTACGAAGAAAGATTGTCTTCGTGCAGGGTCATCGGCCAAGGATACGCAAACAAAATAGTGAACAGCGCATACGTTATCTACCAATTCTTCATCAATAGTCGTGACAGTAGTTACACCGTCTTCACTAAGGTCTTCAACAATATTACTAGTAATATAATCAATTAAGTCTTGGATTACCGTTCGTACATCAGAATTATCAGTAACAATTCCACCAGTAAAAGTTCCTAAGTCTACATCGCCCTTAGAGATTCCAAGAACAGTATAAAGAGAGCCGTAGCTGTACCAGTCAGCGGCGGCACCTGCATTTGCGAGTTTTTGATAAAACTCAAAGTTGTCAGTTCTAAGATACCCTGACCCCAGTTCGGCAGCATCCTGAGCATTTGTATCTCCACCTGGCGCACCTGAACCGAAAAGAAGGGTTGCCCCTGAATCTCCGTTCTCAGATACCATCTGCAAAAATTTTTCAATTGTAAATCCTGTTCTTGCCATTTTATCCTCCTAGTTGAAGTCTTGCGACCTCTACGTTTACATTAAAAGTTTCGTTGTTAGTAACTTGTAATTGTGCTTGGCCAGCAACCACATTCACATTAACATTTACGTTTAACATTCCCACTCTTAACCTACCGTGTACCGAGTCCTTGGTATCTGTAGCTGAAGTTCTTATAACTCTCATGTACGCGGAACGAACTTTAGTTTTATCATCTGTCCAGATTGTATAAATGTAATCTAAACTTATAAAATTATCTATCGAAGTTAAGTCGATATTTGTAACACTTGATGCTGTAGCGGTTTCGGTTTTTTTAGTCCAAAGTATATCAACCATACTCGGATCAATTTTACCGTCATTATTGAGAACTACAGGTTTGCCACTATCAGCGGGTCCAGCAGATTCGTCGATGTGATCGGCAATCTCAAAACCTTCTTTTTCACCGTAAGTACCCGAAGGTTTGACGTACAGAAATTTTTCCGACATTGCCTACCTCTTCGATTTACTCGGTGTTTCTATATTAGCAAGGTTTATTTCATAATTAAAACCTTTAAGTGTAACCATAACAATAATCTCCTAATACGCTAGGTCTTTAAGTTCTTCCATGGTTTGTTTTATTTTACTTAGATCACCTTGAAAAAACTTTAACTTTAATTCATTATATCGCTCGTCAGAGATGTTGAAGTAAAACTTAGCTTTACCTCTAGAAATAACCTCAAACTTAACAAGTTTTTCGCCTTGATTAATTATAAAAGCAGCAATCCATAAGTCTCTTGTCTGTATCATTCTCTCTCCAACATTTGACCTTTGAGAACAACCATTGAAGTAGCACTAAAAGGTTGTCCTATTTTAACGACAACTTCACCTACGTTAGTAGGTATCGTCGTTTGTATAGCGCCCGGAACTGTTGGACTTAAAAAATACTCTTTGGTCACATCAAGACTTGTAAAAATACTTTCCGATTTACCAAGGACTCTCACATTGCAAACTGTAGCAGATGATTTACTTTCGCAAATTCCTAGAACGTTAGCGTTACTGATATTATCTGCTAGAGCGTTTTTAGCTTCTCCTATTGCTTTCATAATAACCACAGCACCAACGTAAACACTTGCTTCACAAGGGACATCTACTAACACAACATTAGCGTTACCGATATTAACAGGTTCAGTTAAAACCTTTTGTCCACCGACTTTCTTTTGTCCTATTACCCAAAAAGACATTATACAATCTCCTGTGGTGTCTGAATATCATTAAAGACTACACCGTTACCAAGAGATTCACCCAACTCAACGACAAACTCACCGACCGTAACTGGCGGGTTTTGAATTGCTGCTCCGTTAACTCCTAAAAAGAACGGATTGTTAATAGTGAAATTAAAAGAGTTGGCATCATCTAAACCAAATAATAATACTGATATATTTTCACCTGTAAGTCCTGCGTTCAAAGCAAGTCCTCTAACTTTAGCGTCTTCAAAAGTTGCATTATTAGTAGCGACAAATACCTCCTGGGATACACCTAATCTTACATATTGAAAGGCAGTAATATCTTCACCTGCTGTAAACGTTTTAGATAATCTTTGAGCATCGTTACTAAATAAAACTTTAGCTCTAGTCTCGTCACCGAAACCTGCCATAGTTGTAACGGAAGATAAATCTGGCCAATCGGCTATGACTGTACTTGAAGCAACTGTTACGTTATCACCGCAAAAGTCTATCTTGTTAAAACAATCACCAACCTCAACACCCTCTTCAAAGAGTGTCACTTTCGTTAAAGGTGTTACGTTTATTTGATTTGGGTCAGTTCCATCAACTTCAACAGTTGAGTCGAGAAAGTTAATAGATTCAGCGTTACCTATAAGTGTACCATCTAATAAGATAGGTATTGAAGATAATCCACCACCGCCACCACCTGTAGCAGCGAACGAATTATATATGGTCGTGACAGAGGCCATAGCGATACTATTAGTTTCAATAATTGATCCATCGCTGAAACTAAATTCTATAGCAAATTTATTATTAGTTTTTTTCTTTAGTTTAATCTCGTCGATAACTGGCGCGTCTTGTCCGTCTTGACCATCTCTACCGTCTTCACCATCTCGTCCATTTCTGCCTTGAATACCTGGAAGACCTAAAGGACCGCGTACACCACGCTCGCCTTGATCACCCTTCTCACCTGTAACACCTCGACGACCTTTTTGACCTCGATAACCTTGTTCACCTTGATCGCCTTTTTCACCCTTCTCACCTTTAAGAGAATTTAAAAAATCTTCTTTAGTACCTTCATTGTTTTGTGACCATATCTCGTAAGCTGAAAGACCATTTTCACCGGATTCACCTTTAAGACCTTTGAAACCTCTAAGACCTCTATTACCTTGCTCACCCGATTCACCCTTCTCACCTTTAAGAGAATTTAAAAAATCTTCTTCAGTGCCTTCATTAGACTCTAACCAAACATCGTAAGCCGACTTGCCTTGTTGACCGTCTTTACCCGGTTTACCTTTTTGACCGCGATAACCTCGTTGACCGCGCAAGGATTCTCTATCTTCATCAGATAAATCAGAATATTTAACTTTTAATTCATCAATGTTTTGATCGATGAGATTTATAAGTTGATTAAATATCTTTTCTTTATGTTCATCGAAGTCAAAGTCTTCACCGTCTTTACCTGGATAACCTCTAGGTCCACGATTACCTTTAAGAGATTCAATATCATCTAGGGAAAGTTCGTTAAATTTTAATTTGATTTCTCGTATTTCATCTTCTGTTAGTCTGAACTCTGCTTTTTGTTCAATAACAGATTGTTTAACGAATTGTAGAATTTGAGCTTTATGTTCATCGAAGTCAAAGTCTTCACCGTCTTTACCGCGAAAACCTCTCGGACCTCTCTTGTTACTGAGTATCCCAGAATCAATTTTATCGTTAATGATAGCGTCGATTAACGCCAAGATAACTGTTTTATTCAGTTTCACTACTCAAACCTACTGCGTGTATAACGAGTTTAGTTTTTGTTAAAATATTTTATCGCTGCGTTGTTTAACTCTGTCTCTTCAGGATTAGGCTGATTCGATGAAGTCTGAGATTCTAACAACTCGTCTACTTTATCAGCAGGTGTGTAATTGTTAGTGGCCACGTAATACCTATCGCCACCTTTGTAAGGCGACTTACCTTCAGCAATACGTATCTCATTAGGAGTAATGGCAGCAGCTTGCATGAGTCTCGTAAAGTATTGTGAACGAGTCTCCATGTCACCACGAAAAACAGCTTGAAGATCAATTTCAGTTCTATTACCACCGAAACCGTTTGATAATAATTTTACGTCAGCTTCAGTTTCAAGGTTTCTCGCCCATGCATCTAAAGTGTCAGTGGCTACTTCAAGGTTAGCGTTTTCAATATTATTAAATGTCGCTGCATTAGTGTCGAAAAGTTTAGTAGGTGGAAGACCTAGAAACCTTGCTAATTCTAATACAGAGAATTTTCTTGATTCTAAAAATTGTAATACTTGTGGATCGTGAGAAATCGCTTCGTAACTTAAACCTTCTTCAAGTAAGGCAGTTCCACCGACTTTGCGTCCACCGTGAGAAGTTTTCCAACTCTCGATTATTCTTCCGCTTGCTTCTTCCGATAAAGTCCTATCGGTCTTTAAAACACCAGAAGGCATACCACCGTTGGAAAATAATGAATTGGCGAATTGATCTGCACCCTTGGCAGTTCCAAGAGTCTCAGAAGCGAACTCAATCAAACCTAGACCGTGAATACCGTCTTTGGTGTGAAAATTGGCCAATTTAAAAATGTTTTGTTTTCTTAAAAAAGTATCGGTGGCACCGTTAAGTCCACCACCGACTATTCGATAAACTAATTCGTTTGTTCCCGCCAACCTTACAGGTTGTACGTCCCTGGACAACATTGGCCATAAGGCAACGACTCTACCTACATTATCCCTTTCAATCTCAGCGTATCCATTTCCATATATCAACGCTTGCTGAATAAGAAACATTCTCAACATCATAGAGTTTGTTTCAGGGTTAGGTGTAAGTCTTAGAATTTGATCTACTTTGTTTCGATCTTGTATCTCGTTGTCTTTGTTTTTAACACGCCAAGGGAGTTTACCTATCTGAGTTGATATATATGTGACACCCCTATAAAAGGCAGCGACCTGCATAGCGGTGTCTTCAGTCACATATATACCACCAGAAGGGATAACCATTCTAGAATTGACTCTAGGTTGAGCTTCTACGTATTTTTTCCGATTCAGGAAGGACAAGATACCCATTATTTAGACCTAATTTCTTTTGTTGTTTCTTTTATTTTTCGGAGATTGTTTTGCAGGTTTCTCCGGTTCTTCTACAGTAGGTTCTTCCTCTTCAGATTCCTGTTCAGGTTCTTCTACAGTAGGTTCTTCAGCAGGTGGATCGTCTTTAGGCGGTTCCACTACTTCAGGTTCAGATACAGGTTCATTTGCTTTAAGTCTTTCAGGAGCTTCTTCAGGTAGAATACAACCTCTTCGAGTCCATCGATCCATTGAACCTTCGTTCAAAAGTTCAATCTCGTAAATGTTTCCTGCTTTATAAGTAATTGTTGAAGTGGGACAATCCCGCGTAAAATATAACTTAACTTTTTTACTACTCACTTAGAGTCTCCCAGGTAACGGTAAAGAAAAAAGGGGCCGAAGCCCCTTCGTTGATTAAAGGTCTAGATCATAAGCAGGTTCATGATCTACGTTAGATACATGATAAACACCTGACATGATTTTAATCGCTGTTGAGTCAGCAACGTTAACTGAAAGATGGTTGAAACCACCGTTAGCATCAAGAAATTCAGCAGGGAAATCGAAAACAACGATGCCACCAGCAGAACCGTCGCCACCAAAATCAGCAGCTAAACTAACACTATCTGAAAGTCCTGAATCATCTGGACGAATTTCAGTCTTAGTAAACTTAGTATCAGCACCAGACTTAACATAGTAGTTACCTTGAATGGTAAGAGCTTTTGAGTTACCACCAGCAGCGGCATCATGTTGCTGAAAAGAAACATCAATTGTAGCAGCGGCACTTGCACCAAAGGAAAGCTCAACAGCTACTCGACTACCTGTATCTGTACTAACTCTAGCACCAGTTACAGCAGCGCCGTTTAAATCAGCAGGTGCAGATACCTGCTTTGAACCGATTTTTTCTGCATAAAATTTATTATCACTCATTTCTGTTCTCCTTAAAATTTTTTAAAAAATGAGATGTTGACCCGAAGACCAACACCCCGATTATTTTATTAAGCTCTTTCGGCCAATTTAACGAAACCTGACATATCAAAACTTCCGTTCTGAGTTGTTACAGGGGCCTTAAATGGACACTTACCATCAACTCTCATAGTGAATTTGAAAGCTGTAATATCTCTGTCGAAGAACAAGTGTGTTGAAACATCTTGAGTAATCGCAGAAGTTTTAAGTACCGAGTAATAGTAATCAAGGTCGGCCAAGATTAAGTCACCTGAGTTACCTAATTGAGGCATTGAACCCATCATATAAACAACTGGTTTACCTAGAAGAGTGTCAAACCCTGGTGCAGCAGCGTTAGCGAATTGACCACCGTTCATGTAAATCAAGTTACCGTTAGAGTCTTGTAGTTGACGAAGTTGCTCTTTAACTTGTGGATGAGCAAGCCAAACCGCTCTACCAGCAGACTGAGGAAGTAATCTAGCTTCCATTTTGATGATATTGTTGTAAACAATAGTGTCAGCCGTTTGACCGCCTTCTTTTGCTACTTCAAAAGTAAAACCACTGTTGATGATACCACTTGGTTTAGCAGAACCGTCGCCAGCAATAATAGCATCGTTAAGCTTGTGAACGATTGCACTAGGAGCTTTACGTCTAATGTAAGACTCAAGTGCTGAAGCATCTTCTAGAAGCTCGTCAGTACACTTAACCAAAGCACCAAGCTTGTGAAGTCTAAAGTTAGCTTGACCTAACTCTTGCTTACTAGCTGTATACTGTTGACCTTCTCCAAGCCATGAAGCAGTAATACCACCGTTCCAAGGTTCCTTCTCATCTGTAGGTACAGACATGTGGTTACTTGAAGTAGTGAAGTTTGAAGTTCTTGGTAATAGAGATTCATCTGAGGTTACTTTCTCTCTAATATCCGACATAAAGTCAGTTGGAATAAGGACTCCTCCATCCTCTCCGGCTAGCTCGTAAGCTGTAGAGTTGTTGAAGTTATTGTGAATTTTACCTTTTGAAATATCAGCAACGGCACCAGCAAACTCACCAAAGTTTTTGAACCCCATGGTCTTGTCGTAGTGGTTACTTGTTCTAGCACCTTGACCCGCTGGAACTTGATTAACAACAGGAGCTACTGGAGCAGCAACTCTAGTTGATGCTGAAGCTTGTGCCTGAATGTCAATAGTAGCTTGAAGTGCGTCAGCTTGTTTAGCAAGATTTTTAAACTCACCATTAAGCTCGTTAATTTCATTGATTTGCTCGTCAGAGAAATTATCAACGTTGTCAAATGCTTTAAGAGCGTTAGAAATTTCACCCATTCGCGCTCTAAGTTTTTCCAATTTTTCTTTCATTTCTATCTCCTTATAGATATTTTAAAATCCAAAAAAACTCAAAAGTCGCTACGTTAAGTACGAGCTAGATACTCTTGAATATTCTTTTTGAAATCGTTCAACTTTTCCTTGTTGGCCAAATTGTTATCCTTAACTTTTGGCTTATGTTTAATCCAAACTGATTTATCAATAGCTGAAGCAGCAATGGTTTCTTCACTTTGAAATAATTCAGTGACAAAACCTTGACTTAATGCTTGATCACCGTCCATCCAAGTCTCTTTTGCAAGCATAGACTTAATTTCAGACCGATCTAAACCAGTTTTTTTCTGATATACCTTGACTAATTGTTCCTCAATATCCATCAAACGGTCAATAGTTTCTTCAAGTTCAGAACTATTGCCAGCGGTCCAGGTCCAAGGTTTGTGAATCATCATGAGTGCGCCTTCACCCATTATAATGTCGTCACCTGCCATCGCTATGATTGAAGCAATCGAGGCAGCAAGTCCATCAACATAAATTGTGACTTTGGCTTTATGTTGCTTTAAACGATTATAAATGGTGAAGCCTTCAAACACATCGCCACCAGGGCTATTGAGTCTAACTTCAATATCGTTTACAGTATCAGGTAGAGCTTTTAGTTCTTTATCAACCATCTTAGCTGAGACTTGATCGAAAAATTCGTAAGGTCCGATTTCGTCATAAATTATAATTTCAGCTTTGGTTTGACTTCTGTTAACAACTCGAAACGAGCTTTTATTATTTAGCTTGAGTAGGCCATCCATGTTTTTCCCCTATAATATCTTTAATTCTAAACGTCAAAGAACGATAATGCCACGTTTTTCGTAAACTGACTCTTCCTCTTGCTCGCCAATCCATCCCGCTATGGCCATCGTCGCGGCTACGGCAAGGTCAATTTTGAATTTTGCATGAGCTTTCCGAAAATAAATATTACCATTATGGTCTTCTTTTACAACTACGTTGCCGAAACACCATCGTAACACAGGGCATCCGTTGTGCCTTAGTTTTCTTTCCCTTATAATAGCATCCAAAAATTTTAACGGTTCCGAAACATTACCTGTATTCATTTTAAATTCAGTCATTTCGATACCTTCAGCACTCATCGTTTGCGAAAACTGACTAGCAGACCAAGGGTCATAGAAGCTTTCCCTAACTGTTTTACTATCCACTTCGTCTAAAAAATAATCTCCTAGAGTGTTGTAATTAATTGCTTCACCCTTGGTTGATATAAGATGGCCTTCTTCTACCCATGCAGGATAAGAAGCGTTTTTACTATTCTCGATTGCAGCTTCGGGTAAGAAAGCATCACTAAACAAATAGTAAAGATCATCTTTTTTGTGGATATAAACAAAACCAGTTAAGTCAATTTTTGAAGCTAAATCTATCCCTGCATAACAAGCTGTCTTTAAGTAATCTTCTCTTTTTAAATCTTTTACCGCGCAATCGTCGAAAGCAAGCATGTCGAAAAGGTTTTCACTAGCTGTACACCATATATTGAAGTGTTTAGTTAGAACGTTGTTTTTGTTTCCAGGTTGTCGAATAGCTTTATCAACCATCCCTTGTATATATTCTTCTGAAACCGATACACCTAAATTAGGGTTGGCCTTAATCCAACAACTCTTATCACGAAAATCATCATCTTTATCGATTGTATAAATCATCCCGAATTGAGAATCATCTTCATATTCTTGTTTTAAAACTTTCTCTAAATCGGTCTGAAGCTCGTAACATATTCCAGTATCGTCGAAACCAGCGGTTGAAATGGCCCATAGTAGAGGTTGTTTTCTCGCACCTACAGCAGTTTCCATAACACCATAAAGGTTTCGATCTTTAAAACTATGCACTTCGTCAAAAATAACCGTAGATGGACCTAGGCCATCCAGAGAATTAGAGTCACTAGCAAGCGGTTTATATACTGAAGCTGTTCTATCGTTCTCAATATGGTGGCGAAATAATTCAGTCCCAGTTTTCTTGGCGAACGAAGGCGATCTTTTTAATTGTTCTCTAGATGTATCAAATACAATTCTTGCTTGATCTTTTTTACTGGCCAAGGAATAAACTTCTGCCCCTGATTCTCCATCAAGTGCTAAAGAATAAAGACCGACAGGTGATGATAACGCTGTTTTGCCGTTTTTTCTGGCACATAAAACAAAAACTTTTGTGAATCTTCTAAAACCTTTCGATTTTCCATTTGCCCACATGAACCCGAAAACATTAACGTGAATAAATAACTGCCAGTCATCTAATAGTAATGGTTGACCTGCAAGCGGTCCTTTAATGTGCGGAAATTTTTGAAGTAATCTACAAGCTCTTTCTGCTTTATCAAAATCAAAATAGAATTTAGGGTTTTCTAAATCTCGTTTAAAGCGTTCGCAACTTGCTTTAATTTGCCAGCACGATGCAATTTCACCACTGAGTATTTTTTCAGCGTATTTAAAAGCTCTAGCGCAATTGGGGTATTGTTTACTATTCAACATCTAAGTGCTTCCAATTCTCCCTGGTGCAAATACGTCTAGCTTGTGTGTGGGATATTCCAAATTTTTCACCTAATTGTCTATAACTCATTCCGTTTATCTTCAATTGTGTCATTTCTTTAACTTGTTGTTCTGTTACTTTAGTAGCACCGTTTTCTTGACCTTTTGGGATATAAAACCTGCCGTTCTCATAAGAGTATAAAGTGTTTTCCTTATGGGTGACATACTCTAAATTTTCTAAATGATTGTTTAAAGGGTTAAAGTCTTTGTGATTAATTTCTTTATTTTCAGGTAAAGGGCCAACAAACGCTAACATAACTAAACGATGGACCATGAAATATTTTGCTTTCCCATTCATAGAAAGTTGAACGGTTTCGTAACCTCCATTCTTACTTATGTGAGTTCGCAAAATCTTATTTTTGACTTTTCTTTTTGCAGGTCTACCTAGCCTATCCTTGGTGACTACTAATCTTTCTACACTGGCGACAACACCTGTATCTGAAACTCTATAATAACCTTCATACCCAGGTACAAACCTCCATCTTAGGTTATGTCCACTCATTATTATCATCTTCAGGTACGTACTTACCTTCAGCAGTTATACCCAACATTTTAGAAAACATTCTAATATCCGATAGAACTTTGTTTCGTTGATCTACTTCAGGGTATTTTTTTACTTGATTACCGTTTCGAGTTTCACTTTCATAAGAGTAACCGTTCTCTTTGATAAACTTAGAAAGATCGTGATATTCTTGATATAAGTCACAAAGTATTGATAATTGCTCGAATAAATTATCATGAACGTTTTCTTTGGTGTAGATTATATCAACTAAAATTTTCCATTGTTTTTTAAAAACTGGACCTTTACCTGAAGGCATTTTTGGCTTCTTCAATACATACACCTTTTTACAATAGGTTAACTCGCGTTCCACGTTCCGTAAACTATGACAAAGGGTTTTTCAGAATGAAACCACCTCTCGGCTATGCTTTGCTAACCCGGCGTTCCAGCCCCTTAACGCGGTAGCCCACGACCTCCCCCTGCTAAGTGCTTGATTTTATTGACTTTTTTTTTGATTTTTTTATAAATTTTTCTTGACATTCTTTTTTCTACGTAAAATCAATGACTTACGATGGAACGTTTACCTTGTAGTATGTAATTTCAAGCACTTACGAGCAGAATTTTATATTTTTAACGTAATTTCAGGTACTTAGCTTACCATAATGACATAATTGTACGTAATTTCAGGTACTTAGCTTACCATAATGACATAATTGTACGTAATTTCAGGTACTTAGCTTACCATAATGACATAATTGTACGTAATATCGGGTATTTAAAACATTTTCTTTTTATTTTTTTACGTAATTTCAGGTACTTATAACGTTATTTCTCGCATTAATTGGAATTTTTAACATTATTCTACAATTTTATTATCATTTTCAATTATTTAATGAAGCATTAAAGGCCATACATAGAGGCACTATATAGAGGCACTATATAGAGGCCACAATAGAGGCACTATATAGAGGCACTATATAGAGGCACTATATAGAGGCACTATATAGAGGCACTATATAGAGGCCACAATAGAGGCACTATATAGAGGCACTATATAGAGGCCCAAAAGATAAGCGCCCCTAAAAATTTTACGACTATTTCACTTTTCACTAGGGCACCGTATATGAAACGTAAATTAATCAAAGTCAGTATTGAGCATCTAGACAATAAGAAATTGATAATAATTCATCATAGAAAAAACGTATATGAAATTGAATATAAAGAAGGCGACACAATAGCCAAGGAATTAGGGAAAATAGGATTCAATAAAAGGAATATAGAATCAATTAGCGAAAAGATAAGTAAAGCAATTATTGAAAATATAGAATTTTTGAATATTACTTTAAAATAAAAAAGGCCCAATATGAGGGCCTAAATTATTCGAGAATTTTAAAAAGCTTTTTTAACTTTCCTCTTTCAATTCTTTTAATGTTTTAATAAATTTATTTTTAAAAGTTTTATCATTTTCAAATAGTGAAATTACCGCTTCCAAAATATCTCTAAAAGTATAAGTTTTAAAATATCGCCTTATTTTCCTTTTGTTTACGGGTAAAATTCGCGCTGCGATTCTTTCTGTTTTTTCATTATTCATTTTTCATTTTCCTATTTAATAAGTTTTAAATTTTCCTTTTTTGGTATAAATATTTTTACCTCTATACAGTCGGCCATTAAACCTGTAATATCATCACGGCAAAAATCACTTTCCTCACTATACTCAAAACAAGCGTTAGGCCATTGATCTAAAAATTCATTGATATTTTTAATTTCACTACCGGTTAAACCTGAAATATCATAGTATTCAATCGCAGTAATATAATGCTTACATATTGTCGCGCTATATTCATCAAATTTAACAGGCATAAAAACCTACCTTTACACCATCACCACAATTACTTAGTTCAATTAAAATACCTGAAAAAAAACTATCGTTTGAATAACCATGCCAAGAATCGGGAAAGAGAGAATTTTTTTCTAGCCTCATAAAGTCGTTTAAATCATAAACTTGATTTTTATATCTAAAAAAACTACTTTCCTCTATTGTGTCGTAATTATCTTTTAATTCATCTTTTTCTTTTTCTGTTAAATCATACCAGTAAATAATTTCTCTAAATTGATTATTTGTTTTTATTTCTAAAGTCATTTTTATTCATCCTATTTTTAAAGTATCTATATCAAATTCATAGTCATTAATTATTAATGTTTCTGTTATCGCCTCATCACTTACTAAATAATAATATTCATCGTCTAAAGTTTTATAATATTCATCGGCAAGCCATCGACAATTTTCTAAAAAACAATCATTGTCATTATTTAATAATTGCATTGTATTAGAATGGCAGTAATTGGAACGTGAATAAATTTCTAATTCGCAAGGATAATAATCGTCATCTATATCTTTCTTTTTTTCTATCATGGCATTGCGTAGAATATTTTTAGCATAGTCTAACTTATCGTCTTTATAATTATAATTATCTATTAAGTTTTTTAAAATTGTTTCTATTTCTTTTTCATTTTCTGGATAGCTAAATTTTCCGGTGAAAGATGCGCCATCGCCTTGTGACCAGAAACCACTGAAATAACTTTCAACATCGTAAAAGCCAAGAATATCTAATTGCGCGTGAAAGTCTTCTTTAGTAAATTGCCACCATTCATAATCGGTATTTATATCTCTATTATTTTCGATCACTTTTTCTTTTTGTTCGTCATTCAATTCATTAAATTTTAAATATGTTTTTATTATTGTTTCTTGTCTCATAATTTATTTATCCTTTTCTAATAATTTTAAAATTGTTTTTTCTCTATTGCTTTTTTTTGCTCCGATACTTTGAAAAGTACAAAAAAATAAATAAGCGTTTTGATTATGATCGAAAATATAAATTTTTTGAAAAGCATAATCGATTCTATATTTTTTCATAATTCACCTATCCTTTTTTAAAATGGTATATCGTCGGCCGTAAAAGTATTTTTAACCGCCTCATTATAAATATTTTTTGCTAAATAATTTTCTTCTAAATATTCATCTATTGCGCGTAGTTCTTCACTTGACATATAATCCAAGTGATAGCCCATTGATATAGTAGCGACAACATTATTAATTTTTAAAACATCATTGAAACTATAACCTTTAGACGTTCGATTCATTTTAACAAATTTAAATTTTGGATATTCGGTGGTAATTGCTAAAAACCACGTTTTATTCTTGTTATTCGTAAAAAATACTTGAATATCAGGGACCATTTTTTTATGTGTCATACTATTCATTTTTTTATCCTTTAAATTCAACGTAACATTTTGCGAATAAGTCACCATCTTGATGCAAAAAATATTTATTTTTATCTTTATCGATTAATTCAGCATTGTTTAAAACATCATTCCAAGAATCCCAATATGATTCGTTTTCGGGATTATTTAAAATTTCTTTTTCTTCTTTATCAAGTTTTAAATTCCATTTTTCTAAATCAAAACTTTCTACAAAAACTTTAGGAATATAAATACCATGGAAGTCTGATAATAATAATTCACTAAAAACGGCTATCATTGTTTCATCACAATTTTCACATATTACTTTTTCTTTTTCACTTATGATATCGTCTGCGTAATTGTCGCAATTATTACAATGATAATAATCAGCCATATAATATTCATTTTTCATTTTTAAATATCCCTTAAATTGAATTCATCTAAAAAAAACTCGTAACATTCTTTTTGTTCTATATCGTTTTCGTCATACGTTTCATAAGGTGAATCAAAACGCCATTCAATACTTAAAGCACTTCCAAGAATATATAATTCTGAAAACATGCCGTCATGATACAAATTGCATATTTCACGTAAAGCGAAGGCAAACGAAAATTTGAAACCGCTATCATCATTTTCTAAATCAAAGTCATTCTTAAAATGTTCAAAAGTTTTTTTATATAGTTTTTCTTTTGTTTCTTCTTTCATTTTGTTTTTCCTTATTAATGTTTAATTTCTACCTTTATATTACTATCGTTCGACGTTCGACACAAGACTTTTCGGAAAAAAATTTAAAAAATGTAATATTTTCACGCTTTTATCCTCATTGATTATGCTCAAAGCGCACCGATAAACTATTGACATAATTTCAAACAGTTATCGTCGAACGTGCGCACCGATAGAATAGAAACGTTTTAAGCGTTTTATGTGAGTTAACACATAGGTATTTTTTTAAAAACGCTTAGAAAGGCCGAAAACGATTCATAAAGGTTTATGACTTGAAATATTTTAGAGAATTCAAAAATGATTTAGTTATTTGTACCTATTTTCAGGTACTTAACTATTCATTTAGTCTTTTCCATCGTTTCAAAGCTTTGAATTATCAAGTTTTCTTTACAAATAGTTTTCAAAATTTAGTAATTTTCATCTATTTTCAGGCACTTACATTTTTCAGTTTTTTGAATTTTTGGAAATTTTGGAAAAACCTAGTGATTTCGCGCACTTACAACTTTTGATTTTCTACGTGATTTCGCGCACTTACAACCCTAGTAAAATCAACCACTTAAATATTGTAAAATCTTTGGTTTGTAAAAAGCTCACTTTCGATAGGTTTTTCAAAAACCATAATAATTAAATTATCATTTAAAAAAATTTAAAAATTTAGAAACATTTTTTAAAAATATTAAATTAAAAAAAAATAATTTTATAAAATTTTAAAAAAACTACAAAAATATTTTAAAAATTTTTTGGTATTTTATAAATTATATTTATTAAACATTCACCAAGGGATTGGTTTAATATTCACAAATAAATTCGTAATCTTTCATTACTTTATTTATGTATGACTTCATGAAAAATTCTTGAGTTGATGGGAACCATTCATTTGCATATTTACAAAACCAGTATTTACCACGGTGAATAACCCATCTATTTTTACCGTAATTAAACCACACTATTGCGGTTCCCTTTTCTGGATGAAACCAGATACCTTCTTTAATCTTTACATCTTCTTCCATTAAGTCTCTCCTTGGTGGACGATCCAAATAGTGACCGCCCCCTTAAATTTTTTTTCAGTCTCTAGAAAAGAAGGGGCCTACCCTTTTACTCATGAGCATCTACGAAATGATCGAAGTCATGGTAAACAGGAGAGTTCATATCTAATTTTCTCCTGTCGTAATGACCTATACGTTCACATATTCTCATCCATTGATTAGGTCTGTTCATCTTCTCCATCATTATCATAGCTCCAGCACAATGTTTCACACCTTTGTCCATGTTACTCTTTCCCTGACATGTTGAAGTCTTGTGACAACTGAAAGATTCATCACAGTCTAAAGCTAACGCAATCTCATTAGCTCTTTCGTAACTCAAATAAGGTGTTACGTCTGTTCTAAATGGACAATTATCACAAGGACGAGTGAGTGTTAAATCCACTACAACATTCCTACCCACTCTTTATGTACTCTCTTCCAAACCTTAGCGTTTGGAGTAACCTTCTCCCAATTGAACGCTCTCATCACCCATCCATTGTTAGGTTCACTTTTACAAAACTCTTCAGGTGCTTTGTTGTGATACTGTTTAACATTATCTGCGTATTGCTTGGTTAGGTTGTACTTCTTTAATAACTCTTCAAACTTTTTAAATAGATCACTCATATTACTTAACTTCCTTTGGTAACTTAACAATTTTTACCTTGATGTTAATATTAAACTTTTCTCTTTGTTCTTTTATCCACTCACTCTTCTCTGCACATAACGGTACTTTATGTTTATCAAACTTTCCAGTCACGTAGTTGTGACAATACTGACACATAGGACAAAAGTTTTGCTCATTCCAAAAATACTTTTCCTTATCTACTTTCCACGCTACGTAATGATCCACCACCGTTGATTTAGCACCACACACATAACACTTTGGATTGTGATGTAGGAACCTGAAGCGATACTTATCCCAATTTGAATCGTAACCTTTCTCTCTAGCCGAGAGTTGTCCTGGTCTTCTATACTTCTTATTCGATACGTGTCGATTGGGTTTAAATTGCTTTGGTTTTTTAGGCATATCTTATGGTACAGGTAATCCCGCTGGAATGGGTAACTTTTTACTACCTCTTGCGGTGGTTTTAACTACAGCGGGTTTATCAAAGTCCCACATCAAATCTAACTCATCTTTTATATGGCCAAGGTTATCAGAATGGAAGTGGTGAACTTTTCCGGTTGGATCAGCAACGGCCAGATTGTAGAACTTATAACCCGCCCTGCTTTGAAAACAAAAGAATATCTCACGTTCTGTTAAACTCTTTAATGCATCAAATATCGTCATTATCACTCTCCGTTTACTTAACATTACTATCCACTCCCACGTTATATGACAATAGATTAATTTTGGAACACTGTTCTTTAATACTATCAACTCTCCACCCCCTAACATTTGGAACACTGTTCTTCGTTTACTTTTACGTTTATATTACCCTTCTACACCTTGAAGAACTCTGTTCTAATTTTTACATTAGTTATTTATAACGCTCCGTTTACTATTTATTAGCGTTGCATTATTTAACGTAACCAAGGATAACTGTAAGTGTATGATTTTAAAGAGTTTTACATAGTGTAATTTATATGATATTTTTGGAGAGTCCCACCCAAGGGTGTAAATTAGGAAGCAAATATAGTGCAACATTTGTTTTCTATATTTACTCCCTAACAAAAGGGTGATTAGGCACTTTCCAAAAACCACGCCCGCCCCTTTACATACATAAACCATTTTTATTTATTCATTAGTTTAGAACATAGTTCTATATCTTATCGCATATTATCACACTCTGTTTTCGTCATTTGACTTTCAATTTACTAACGGTGTACGGTTGGGGAAATTTTAAAAAGGAGATAAAACCCATGCCATTTAGAAAGCTAACGACTTACGTTTCTGAACACCACTATAAAGAACTCTATAAGTATGCTGAAAACAAGAAAATACCTAAGAGTCGTTTATTGGCCATAGCTTTAGATAATGAAATGTCGAATAAGAACCCTTTCGACTACAACCTTGGTGTTGTATCAGCTAAATCAAATGAGTCAGATCAAGCAAAGATCATCAATTATGTTAAAACTGCTAAAGGTCACTTAGGTAAAGATTTATTATGTTTGTCTCGCCAAGATATAGGTATCGATGATAAGGCCGATCTTTTAAAAGCTTTAGAAGACCTCATTAAATCTGGTGTTATCGCCACTTATAAAAAACCTAAATTGGCCAATAGGCCTGAAGAAGCTCCTGGTTATCTTTGCTACAAACTTAAAAGTGACATGTTACCTGACGATAAAGAGAAACGTCGTAAACAGTACGAAAAATTAAAAAAAGAATTTGAAAATTAATTATTGACGTACCCTGATTTGGGGTTATATGCTTTCTAAACATTGAGACTTATTCTTTTGGAGACTTAAAACAAATGAACGATTTAGTAACGAGTGCTAATTACCACTATAAAGGTAGCGCACATGTGTCGCACGACATGGAAGTTTATAATATCCTTGGTTTCGTTAAACTTAAAGAACCTGTAACAGGTGAATGGGTTGAAGCGGTATCTTACGTTAAATACTACGACCCGCATGTGATATTCGTAAGAGAATTAGACGACTTTAAAAATAAATTTACGATCTCTCACGAATTGGTCCCTAGTAGGGAAGGAGTTGAATTATGACTAACACACTACCAAGGATTGATAACACCCCTTTAAGAGGTGATAACACCCCTTTAACAAAGAACACCCACACCCCTTTAACAGGTGATGAAGTACATTCGTTTATGAAACGCTTCTCCCTCGACATTAACCAATTTGCAAAATTATTAGGTGTATCGCCCCAAGCGGTTAGACTCTGGATCACAGGTTCCCGCCCCTTTAATGAAACAAACTCGCGACTATTGAGAATGTTTGAACGTAGGCCTTCGCTTATGGGAGAGTTTTAATAATAACTAAGGAGACTAAAATGTTATTGAAAAAAGTAAAGTTAAGTGATGTAGCTCTTATTGAAAACTCAAGAGCTAATGAAGAAGATTGTTCCGAGCTTATGGAGTCAATTAAAGAATCCGGTTTGATTCAGCCAGTTGTTGTGACTAAAGCTTTTAATGGTAGAGGTAAAAAACCTTATGTATTGGTGGCGGGCAATCGTCGTTTTAGGGCCGTTAAAAATTTAGGTGAAGCATCGGTTGACGCTGTTATTAACGACAATATTAAGGATATGGCCGACCTCTTGGTTTTTAATATGTCTGAAAACTTGCAACGTAAAGATGTTTCAGCTTTTGAACAAGGTAGACTTCTCAAACTTCTTATTACTAAACATTTCCTAACGAAAAAAGAGTGTTCCGTTCGTTTAGGTATTACTGAAGCAAGAGTAGAATCGTTACTCAATGCTTTTGGTGCTTTCCCTCAAAAATACACTGAGAAGATTACCACCGATACCAATGCCGTTAGAAAAAAAGGTTTAGTTGGTTTAAGTACCGCTACAACCGTTGCGAATCTTCAAAAATCTAACCTTATTAGTAGGTCAGAAGGACAAGAAATTTTAGACGGCGTTCTAAATGGAAAGTATAACTCTACAACTGTTAGAGCAATGGCCGGAACCATAAGAAAAGGTGCATCTTTTAGACAGTTTAAAAATGGTTCTAAAAGTATTGGTTACACCACTGTTAGGGTTCCTCTTTACGTATCGGAAAAAGAAGACATTGAAGGTGGTATAACAGAATATCTAATGCAGTTGATTTATGGTGAGAGTAAAGATCATTTTACTCGACCGAGGTTTTAAATGATAACAGTAACAGCAGGTAAGGTGAGCGTTACAGGTAGAAACTTTACAAGTATCTCTCCCGACTTCCTAAGTGAATTAAGAAAGAGTGCAGGTCTTAGTCATAGGGCGGTGGCTAGTTTAGTAGGTTACAAAAGTTCAACAGGATATAGCGGTTATGAGTATGGTGAAGCGACTCCTTCAATTGATACGTTCACCAAGATAGTTAAGGCAATTGTGCCTGGTAAAGAGTTAAAGATAAAGGTGGGGTTGTAGATGCCTAGATATAGAGGAATTAGTAGTAAGGTTATCGTAAGAGGTTAAAATAATGAGTTTAGAATTTATAGTAGGGTCATCAATTGTTGGAGGAATATCTGCACTCTTGGCGATACTAGGTTTTATTTATTATAAGTATAAAGATAACGAAGACGTTAAGAATATAGTTGATTTCGCCATAACTTTTATAGTCGGCACAGTGTTTTTAGTATTTTTCATACTGTTTCTCTACAGTGTAGTTATCCCTTTCGTAGGCGCAACGGCCATAGAATGGTGGAACGTAATTGTGAGTTGGTTTTAAACTTAAAGGGTATTGGTTATGACACCGTTAAACATGTTATTAGTTAGTAATTTTATTTTCACTCTTCACAAACTGGATCGTTTTGAAAGAAAGTCTTTAAATGTTTGTACTTTATATAGTCGCACAGTTGAAGACTATACTCCATTGTTATGCGGTTGTTCTAAGCAACTTGGTGTACGTAAAAAGTCCAAGAGACTATTTAAGATTTGTCAGTTATTGAAAAAAGAAAGAGGTGAGTATGACTTGTGAAATGAAAAAAGAACGCGACGAGCTTGCAAAAGCATTGCTGCAATCGCACGAACAATACTATGGTGGTGATGATTACGAGAGAGCAATCCAACTCGCCAAGAGGATAAAGGGGGGAGAGTGATGAGTGACATAACATACTTAGATAAAATACATAAAGATTTAGAACGTATTTCCCATCAACGTAAGAATGTTACTAGCGATGGTTTAACCGTTTACGAAAGAGAAAATCTTGAACTCTTGGCGTTCATGGCAAAACGGTTAATTAATATAGAAATAAGAATTGACGAGTTAAACGAAACAGTTTGGAAAAATACGGAACATTAATGAACGATAAAATATTTAAACCCGGTGTTTATTTAAAACCTAATGGTGACTTAGTTGCAATCTTTACTGAATTGAGTGACGACGGTGTTTACTGGAAAGTGATGGACGGTAGAAAGTGTACCAACAAAGTGTTAAATTCTTTTTACAAAATGCAAGGTTTACCTAGACCTTATATGGAATGGACTTCCAATTCACCTCGATTAGGGTGGGGTGGAACTGAGTTCTTATTAAAGTGCGAATACTTAGGTGAGCTTTAATTGTTCGCCTTCGCTTTTTTCAATCTGTCCCGCAACTCTTTGGGCATGGGCCATTTTCCCCACATTTTATAGGACTCATCGATCCAATCGTTGATGAAACGAAGAGTGTATTCTAAGTAATCCAAACGTTTTTTCATGTCGCGTATTTCTTTTTCAGTCACCCTTCACTCTCCAATAATCTTTTCTTTTTCAAGTAAACCGATCCGTTGAATTTTGTTTCAACTTTAAACTTTGGTTTAGTCGGTCGCCTGTTAAGTCTATTTTTATCTCTAACAGTATTACAAAACTCTTTTTCACCGTCAGATAATTTAATGTTTTTCAACGCTTCTTTAGTGGTGTTTTTCATTCTATCCTCGCTCGTTCAACAGTTAACTTAGCTTCTACCAATACTCTCGCTCTATTCAAGCAATCTTGGTAATCCATTATCTTTTTATTTCTTCGCCACATGACAGATGCTAAACAACCAACGCAAGTTATCTTCTCTTGATCCAGAGTTGATTCAAACCCCCACAAAGCTTTCGAGTTGCAAAAGTTCTGTTCATGGTGAACTATTGTTTCATCGTATTTACGTTTAACGGTCTTGTGGTATTTACTGTTCATTATGTTCCAGCTTGCATTTAGGACAGATCATTCCTCTACTTCTCGCCCATATATAACAGCAATCATCGTTATCGCATTGAGCGTAAAGCGTGGGGAATTGCTCTATTTTATTTTCCATTTTTCGCGCCCACTGTATTTTATTTCTACAAACGTTACAGTAACTTCTAGGTGTTCCTTTCCAACTAGACATTGAAAAACGACTAAAAGGTAAAACCTCTTTACAACCGTTACACTCTTTTATCTTTCGTTCGTGACAAGTGAACGAAGCTACACCTTTAGGCATTTTTCACCTCTTTACCGTCCATATCCGTTATCATATAAACTTTTCCACCTGCCTCAATGTCAGGGTTAAGTATCGTTTTAACCATCTCGCCCATGTGTCCTTCATAACAAAGAAGTGCTAGAGCTTGATTCGTTCTCTCTTTGCTTATCTTATCTGCTTGAGCGTTGAAGTGTGCTGTGATTATTTCTTTATTTGGGTATCGTCCAGCGTTTCGTTGAGTTTTAATATAACCAAAAACTCTTTCAGTATCGCTCGCTTTGTCTAACTCTTCTTTAATCTTCTCAGCAACGACAGTTACTTTAGAAAATAAGAAACCTTCTCTAACAATTAAAAACGGTTCATTAAAAAGCGGACTACCATCTGAAAACTTATTCACGTTGCACATCATTGCTGATTGGTTCTCAGTCAAGTCGTTTCCGGTTAACTGTTTGTACTCTTCATGATCGACAAGACGAAGGACGCGACTCACTCTTGAATGAGAAGGTAACGCTGTTCCACCACGACCTGCAAATTGAGTCATGTCCTTGGTAGATGAAGAAGCTTTACCCATGTGATTAATCATCTCAACACACGCATTACTTTTAACAACTAAACGTCCCATAAATTTCGCGACGATTTTAGACATGTCGTTAAGTGCGCTTTCACTTCCCCAAAACGAAGCAATTGGATCAAATACAATCATATCGGGTTTTAAATCTTCGATTGCTTCACATACTTTACTATACGCCTCGGTGTTTAACGTTATAAAACCATTACGAGCTTTATCGATTAAACAAAGGTCTTCATCTTTTTTAATTAGAATATTGTTTTTTATTTTTGCTACTTTCTCACGATCTTTATGAATGTCCATTTGTTTTAAAATAGAACCTATCATCGCCGCTAATTTTTCAGCGGTGTCTTCACCTGTGACAAATAGAGTACGACCACCACCTTCTAACAAACACTCATGGCCAAGGAAAGGTTCACCTAGAGCAAGACATACTGCCTCGTAAAGTTTCAATGTTGTTTTACCTGTACCACCATCGGCGGTTGTTAAGTGAATATCTTGAGTTGACCAATCTTTAAAAATCTGTGGTCTTTTTAATTTGGAGAAATTCATTAAATCGTATGTTGTAAAAAACGATGGTGTCCAACGTTCTGGTGGCGTTGCTTCAAAAGTCGGAACAAGTAGTTCAGGTTGTCGATTACCGAAGGGACTTATAACAGGGTTTGAGGCACCACCTTTAAGTCCTGATTCAATTGTTGCCCTTGCTTCTTGATCTGGTTTACCGCGCTCTTTAGCAGCGTTAAATAACTCGTTATAAGCATGTTCACGATCAACGCTTCCGCTCGTTACTAATTGGCCTATTTTATATGCTTCAGTGTTGAGAACGTTGTTAGATTCTCCTTCGGGAGCGTTGCGTATATTTTCACACGATTCATCTAATTTTTGCTTGACAATTTCCGGGTCGATTTTAACCACATCTTCTAGATTGACAGCTTCTTTTTCAACCGCTAGGGCGTGGGATTTAAACCAATCAGGAGCTTCACAAATTGGAGTGTTATCAACGCCATAAAAAATTACATACCCATCTGCCCCACGAATATCTAAACCTTGATCGAAACCAGCGCGGTTCCCATATCGTTTTCCATCTTTAGGATATTTGAAAAAATAATGAACACCACCTGAACGAGTTCGTTGACTCATTGTAATTGGGATATTGTATTTTTTAATTGTTTCAAGACCGCCACTTTTAACATCAACGTCGAGAACGAGCAGGTCGTTATCAGGGCCAGTCGGGAGTCCGTAGAATTTTAGTTGAGGGTATTGAGTTGACCAAGAATTAATAACGCCTTGGTCGCTTGAACAATCTTCGCGCCATTTAAAACCCTTGACTGGTACTTTACGTCCATCGGGCGTGAGAGTAGCTGGAAAGAACTTCCAAATGCTCAAAGTGTTTTATCCTGGTTTAATTTCATATTGTTTTTAAGCCTCATTAAAAGTCTCTTAGAAACCTAGTGGAAAAGTGGAGACTTAATTCACTCTTTCAATTGACGGATCAGGAAAATCTATCCACTAGGTAGAAGTTTATTTTGGTAGAATATTACCGAAACTGTCAACAGAATTAATAAATCCTGCGTAGCCTCCATTCATAACCACCCAATTAATGAAGTTAAGTTGCGCTCTTTCTCGTTTGTCAAATTTTTTATCAGGGTTCCAAGCTTCTTTTTTACATTCAGCAGCGGTGAAAACCGCTAAGGTTTTACCAACCATGTCAGGGGTAATAAGTATACGAGTGAAACCGATAAGGTCGCTAGAAGCTGAGTTTTCTTGGTGTTGTTTAGAAATGTTTCCAAGACCGTAACGGACCATACGACCTGTTTCGTCTTTGAAGGCCCCGCAATTATTTCTCATTAAAAAACAATCTTTGGAACGAGCGTAAAGTTGCGCTTCCTGCTGTACTGTTGATTCATCTTTCATACATGTAGACTCGGATTAAGTTCTTTAGCAAATTCTTTTTCTAAAGCTTGCGAATGTTGTTTTTGAAGGTCTTCTCTAATCTTTTTTAATTTTTCGTTAATCTGTTTTTCTGGTACTGACGGTGAAGGTATCTTCGGTAGCTTTGGTAGACAGTCACCATCATAGAGTGATCTACCAGGGACTTTGACACCTTCTTCTTCCTCAATCAACATCTCAATGTAATGTTTCGCTTTCTTTAAATCTTCAACACCGTTTTTAAGTTTGTAACGACAGATGTATTTGATCGCATTACCTTCACAAAAGCCAAGGTTGTTGGCGATGATAAACTCCGCTGGTTGAAATTTAAAATTCTTGTAGTGGTTTCCACCTACTTGTTTGTCTAACGCTTTGGTCATTTTAAGTCTCCTTATTTGATTATGAATAAAAATATTATTACTGCTACAATAATTGCTTCAAGTGTTATTTGATCTACCATGGTGTGTATCCGTGCAACGTTAAAAAAGCATTGTAGTAAGCTTCGCAACCTTTAATGTTTTTCCATTTTTCTTTCATAACATCTCGTTGTTTTCTAACTTCACTATTAACTTTTCCATGTCAACTTTCTTTTCACCCAACGCTTCGGTTATCGTCATACCAAAACAAATATAAAACTTTTTATGTATTGATCTATCGCTATAACCGTAATGAGTTTTAAGGACACCAGCAGCTTTAGCGATTGCTTCACCTAACTTGCCTTGAGTTTCTATTCTGTCGTTTTGATTTTTCATGGCCCGTAACGCTGCCCCCGCACCCGCCGCATGTCCTACCCTTTCTGCCATGTGAGCGGGACTTTCAAGTACAGCACCTTCCTCAATTTCCCTCAATGTTTCAGGGTCGATTAAAAACAAATCACCATCTACTTGTTCTGGTAACACTCTCTCACTTGGACCATTGGTGCGTGAAGATTTTAGTGCTTCTGTTCCACACCAGGGACACTCGGTTAACGCTCTATCATAAGGTGAGTTGCACATAACGTCTGAACAGATACGAAGGAAGTTTATTTTCTGCCCGGTCTTTTTAATTCTATCAAGGGTCCATTCTCTTTTTTTGCAAGGTAGACCGTGACCGTTCGGACCTGCTATATTACCTACGTGATCAATGATTATAAGGTGATCTTTACCTTCAGCTACTCTTAACCCGCGTCCCTGCATTTGGAGAACCTTACCCAAACTCTTAGTAGGTCTACACATTGAAACGCACTCAATACCGGGAACGTCCAGGCCTTCGTCAAAGAGGTCAACATTGATTAAAACTTTTATTTTTTTCTCTTCAAACTTTAATATCCCTTCTAATCTTTCCCTGTCGTTAGTAGTACCGTTTAACTCTTTAGCGGGTATGCCAGCTTCTATAAATTTAGCTTGCATGTCTTTAGCTGTCTCAATGTCGGTAGTAAAAACTATTGTCTGCTTACCCTTGGCAAATTTTAAATAATTTTCAACAACGTCACCGACAATTTGCGATTTCTTTGAAGCTTGTTTCATTGCTTGTTTTGAGAAGTCTGATTTGTCTGAAGCTTCTTTTAAAAAGTTTTTATAATCGGATCGAGGTATGACGATTTTATATTTACTAAGATAACCATTGTCGATAAACCATCTTATAGGCGGTCCTTCAACCATTGTATCGAATACACCATCTGCATGTGAACCTAAACCTTTACGATCAAGTCTTTCAGGTGTTGCAGTTACACCAAGTCCTCTAGCGTTTTCAAAATACGCAGCGGCTTTACCCCATTTGTTTTCTTTTAAAACGTGAGCGGCTTCATCAATGAACCATTGGTTAACACCTTTCGCCCAATTCTTATATAAATCGTAACGAGCTATTAAGGTGTCAACAGATATTACAGTCACCAAGGAATCAGGATCGTAAAATTGCCTACCGTAAAGTCTACGTTGAGCGGCGATAATACCTCTAACATCTTTTCTTGAAGCTATAATATTATGTTTTATATCGAACTTAGCTAGAGTTAATGAGATTTGTTGAACGAGTTCTTTACGATGAACAATCATAGCTGTTGAAATGTTTTGCTCTAAACACTCTTTAACGATTGCGCACATGAGGATAGTTTTACCAGACCCCGTTGCGCTACGTGCCATAACATTTTTATAACCAGCGTCCCAGGCATTATAAATATCTGTTTTCAGATTCTCTTGGTAAGGTCTAAGGTTGATCATATTGATCACTATGAAATATTTTCTTGACGATTGGCAAGCGTTTATTTATTTATTTAATACTGAGATTTTTTCTAAAGGAGACTGAAAATGAGTGTACATACTATTACACTAAAGGCCGACACATTACCCGCGTTAGCACGTAAAGTATCGAGTCTTAAAAACGAACTCGATGGGTTTCTAGGTGAGGCACCTGCTCCCGCTTTAACAACGCCTCAAGGTGAAGATGTTTTTGAAAACCCTAAAGCAGATGAAATTAAATTAGAATTGGATACAACACCAGCGGGACAATTCAAAGCTCCTGAAACTGTAGAAAGTTCAACAACAGAAGAAGTAGATGCTGAAGGTTTACCGTGGGATAAAAGGATTCACGCAAGTTCTAAAACTCAAACTACTAAAGGTGTTTGGAAGAAAAGAAAAGGTGTTGATAAAGATTTATTTAATCAAGTCAAAGCTGAGTTGTTGAATGGTAATGTAGTAAATGGAACAACTGAACCTGTACCAACAACCGCCGCACCACCATCACCTTCAATGCCTGTGGCGAACGCTCATACACTTGATACATTCACGAATCAATTTCCCATGGTCGTTGCACAGTTAATCAGCGCGAACAAACTTCAACAATCTTATATCAACGAACTTAAAACGTATTTTAAAGTTGAAGAGATTTGGTCAATCACTAATGAGAGTAAACAAGTTCTTTTTGATGATTGGACGACTAGAGGGATTATCACTAAGGTTCAATAATGAAAATATCATGTTCAAAACTAGCACGACCAATGGTGTGCGCTGGTTTCATGCACTTGCAATTTCCTGAAGTCGATACGGATACTGTATTCAACAAAGAAGGAACAGCAGCGGGTGAATATTTTGAAAAGAAGTTACTTGGTGAAGAGATACCTGTTATCGCCAACAATGGAGTTCACATCGATGACGACATGAAGTTTTACATCGATCCAATTGTACAAGATGTTATGTCGAGAAACGCTGTAGATTCAGCAATTCTCTGTGAAGTGAAGATCAATTGGCAAACTCAAGTTGGTGTTTGGATTAAGGGAAGACCAGATGTTTCTTTCGTTGATCATGAAGGTACTCTTTGTGTTGAAGATTTGAAATATGGTTTTGGTATTGTTGAAGTTGAAGAGAATTGGCAGCTTATCGGTTATGCTATTGGGGAAGTCATAAGACGAGGGCGAGCGTTCGATAAAATTTCATTGACGATACATCAACCAAGGGCGCATCATGAAGACGGTTCAAGTCGTACATGGGTGATTACTTATCAACAATTGTGTGATTACAAAAAACAAATTGAAGATAGAATGAATGAGATTGTTAACGGTAATAAAGAGTTAACAACCTCTAAACATTGTAAGTATTGCCCCGGTGCTGCTGAAGCTTGCCCCGCTTTTAATCGTTTGTTTCATCGTGCTTTAGAAGTTTCAACTGACTTCCATCAAGACTCGATTAACAACGATGAATTGTCGAAACAACTTGATCACATTAAACGTGCTGAAGAAGTTTTAAAAATTAAACAAGACTCCTTGGTTGAATTAGCAACAATGAGAATCAAGCAAGGCGGTATCATTCCTGGTTATGTTCAAACGCAAAGGTTTAGTAATCGGAAATGGAAAAGTGGTGTTACTCCTGAAGCTATTAAGTTAATGACAGGAAAGGACATTACAGAAAGAACTATTATGACACCAGGGAAGGCGCAAAAGGCTGGCGTACATAAAGATTTAATTAATCAACTAGCAGAGAAACATTTCATCGGTGTTAAGCTAGAGAAGAAAAGCGCAAAAGAATTAGCAGATAATGTTTTCGGAAAAGAAGAACCAAAAATGGAGGTAGTAAATGTCTGAAGGAAACGGAACAAATCTATTAACTCAAGGTAGAATCGTTTGGGTTGGTGGATCACTATTTGAAGGCAAACAAAAAAAGAATTTTCAAACGAATCAACCAGAGTTTAACGCTGACGGTACACCAGTTGTTGAATACGGTTTTGGGTTGGCAATCCCTAAACTTGATCCGGCAACGAATCAAAACACTCAACAGTACACAACCGCTTATCAAACTCTTTATAACGAGGCAATGACACTTTTTAACGGTGCTACTCAACTTCCTAACGGTTTCCCTCTTAAAATTAAAGATGGTGACGTTGATGTAGATAGGAACGGTAATCCCTTGGCCAACAAAGAAGGTTACAAGAACCATATTGTTATTGCTTGTACAACTCGTATCCCGCCAAAGTTTTACGTTTGGCAAAACGGCGAGAACGTTTTAACGAACCAAGGAATTAAGTGTGGTGACTACGTTAATGTTCAACTTAACGTGAAAGCTCATCCTGCTAAAGGGCAAGGTAAAGCAGGTCTTTACGTTAACCCTGTATTCGTTCAACTTGTTGCCGCTGGTAAAGCGATTATTAATGCTCCTTCAGGTGATGAAGTTTTCGGTAATACAGCACCGTCTTACGCTGGGCAGATGGAAGTTGATACAGGTGTACAAGCTCCTGGTGCAGCAGCATTACCACCACAAGGTCTTCCACAACAGGGACTACCGCAACAAGGTCAAGCACCTGCACAAGGTTTCCCCGCTGCTGACCCGAACTATAACGTATTGCCAGGTCACATCATGAACCCACAACAAGGTCAAGCACCTGCACAAGGTCTTCCACAAACTAATAATCAATTACCACAACAGGGATTACCAGGGACACACACACCCACTCCTGGTGCGCAAATGCCAGCAGTTGATCCAAACCTCCAACAAGCGAATGTGATTGGCGGTCCTCAACTGGGCGCACCGGGAGCCTTACCTCAACACGGTATGCCTACACCTTAGTTAATACTCTAGGCGCAGAGTTTTAATATCGCCTCTCCCTCACTCCTTGAAAGAGTAATGTAGCAGTTATTGAGGGAGGGGCATTTTTAAAGAAGTGGTGATGGAACGACAATATTATACTTATGACTTAGAAACCTTTCCTAACATTTTTACGTTTTGTGGGAAGTTTACAAATTCAACAGACGTACAATTGTATGAGATTTCAGATAGAGTTAATCAAAAGACAGAGCTTTTTAATTTCCTTGGTTACTTAAAAAATCTCAACATTGAAATGGTTGGTTATAATAATGTTGGTTTCGATTACAATATTCTTCACGATTTTTTAGTTAATTCGCACCCTTTCACATTTCAAAGAGCTAGTGAAATCGCTAATAGAATTATTAAGTCTCAGAGTTATGGAGCGAGAGTTAAGAACATAGGTGTCTACAATCGTATTATACCGCAAATTGATATTATGAAAGTTTGTCACTTTGATAACAAGATGAAAGCAACATCGTTAAAAGCGTTACAGTTTGCCATGCGATCCGATTCGTTACAAGACTTACCGTATGATATAAGATCACTCAATGACCAAGAGAAAGATCATCTTCGTGAATACAACGTTCACGATGTTATAGAGACTGAAAAGTTTTTCTTGTATAACAAACATCACATCGATCTTAGAAGAGAGTACGTGGACGATGGTATTTTAAAAGGTGATGTTTTAAATTATTCAGACGTAAAAATTGGTACGTCTTATCTTATTAATAGAATCGGTAAAGACAAGTGTTACGCTGGTGGAAAACCTAGACAGTCGATCAGAACTGTCGTTGAGTTGAAAGATATTATTTTACCGAAGATTTATTTTAGAACTGAAATATTTGAAAAAGTTTTGACATGGTTTAAAAGACAAGTTGTATATTTTGGTTCAAGCGAGAAACCTGCTATAGAACATAGCTTGTCTGGTTTACGTTTTCATTTTGGTATAGGTGGTGTACATGCTTCAGCAGAAAATAAAATATTTTATACAGATGAAACCCATCAAATCATTGATATTGACGTTGCTGCAATGTATCCGAGTGTCGCTATTGCTAATGGTTTCGGTCCTGAACATCTTGGTGAGTCTTTTACAATGGCCTATGCGCAAGTTAAGAAGGATAGAGGTCAATATGCAAAGGGAACAAGTCGTAACAAAGCTTTAAAGCTCGCAGGTAACGGTGCGTATGGTAACTTCAATAACACCTATTCACCGCTCTATGATCCAAAGACTATGTTGCAGATTACTTGTAATGGTCAACTTCAGATTCTTCAATTGGTAGAAATGATGGACTTGTTACCTGACTGTGAGTTGATCCAAGGGAATACTGACGGTATCACAATACGTATCAATAAAGAGTATATTTGGTTATTTGAGATATGGTGTAAAGAGTGGGAGAACATGACAGGTCTTGAATTAGAACGTGTCGATTACTCTCGTATGTGGATTCGTGACGTTAACAATTACATGGCCGAGACAATGGACGGTAAGCTAAAACGTAAAGGAGCTTATCAGTACCCAACATGTATTGAAGACTACGATGGTTTTTGGAACAAAGATTATTCAAATTTAGCAAGTAAGAAAGCTGTTGAGAAAGTTCATACCGAGTCTTGGCCGGTAGAAGTTGCAATAAGGCTTATCACCGATCCGTTTGATTTCATGTTACGTTACAAAACGCCTGGTGGCAGTAAATTATTTATAGGCGATGAACAACAACAAAAGACCTGTAGATATTATGTATCGATAGCGGGACAACCTATGAAAAAGATTTCACCCCCTAAAGGTGAAGAAGGTCAATACAAAAGAAAGAATAAATTAAAAGATGAATATTTCAATGAGGTAATGAAGGAAATTGGTAAAGATGTTTGGGATGCTCGCGTTCATACAGGGAACAAGAGTAAGTACACTACAAGAGAAACATCTATTCAATCTGGTCGTAAAGTAAAACAGTGTAATGTAGCTTCTGATTTTGATTGGAATGATGTTGACTGGGATTACTACACTGAAGAAACCAAGAAACTTATTATCGGGAGCAATTAATGAACAATTTTAGTGAGAGAGAATGGAAGATTATTAAAGCTATCGGTAAGAAACGAATGAGCTTGCGACAGATAAGTAAAGTAGTATTTACCAAAGAAGATGACAAACCTTTCGATGATACTATCAGTATTGGAAATAGTGTTAGGCGTATTATAGATAAGTGCAAGCATTACAACTTAGCGTGGACTTTAAAGAAAGAGACAGTTAACGGTAAGGTTATTGTTAACAAGGTTAAACTGTAACGTACTCACTGTATTGAATAAGGAAAGTCATTTCGTATAAGTACCAACAATACCAACAATCAATCATAAACGCCTCATTGTAATAGTGAGGCCCAATCTTCCCTATACTTGTTCCACTTTGAATCACCGAAAGGTAATAGTGTAATTTTCTTAATGGTGAGAAGTTCCTCAACAGGTATAAAAAACCAGATTAAATGTTTAGCAATAAATATAATTATTATGTCACAATCGTCTTTAGTGTACGATTTCTTAACTGATTTACCTTTACATACATTTGTTCCAAATCGTGGACCGTTTAGGAAACATGACTTGATTTGAAGCTTCAACATCTTCTTACCGTTGTCAACAATGTAATCGTAAACGCTATAGGATGATTGAGGTTTAGATATTAGTAGTCCTTTCTTAGTAGCTTCAAGCAAGAATTGAATCTCAGCTATATTTCCGTTTATATAGGACATATCTAATTATACGCACTTGAAAGATTACTTAACAAACAAGTAAACCACTCTACTATATACCTGACTTAAACTCCCTATAGAACCGACACATCTCACCTTGGTATCATTAAGGTACGGAGGAATTACGATGTCCTACAATATCCCCAGACAGGTCAAACTCGGTGGCCAAACTATCAAAGTAAAAATAGTCCAGAATATCCCTAAAGAAGGTTGTACAGGCCTTTACAGGTGTTACTCCAATGAAATATTTGTACAAACGCAAGTCAATGGTAATGAGATAGCTGTTGAACAGGTCGAGCAAACGTTTTGGCATGAATATGCCCACGCTTTGTTAGATCACGCTCGGCAAGAAGAACTATGTGATAATGAACCTTTTATCGATTTAATCGGTGAACTTCTCTATATGTCGATAGGGAAGTCTGTGAAATGGAGATAGGATACACCATTAATCGTTGCGGTAGAAAAAGGCTTTTACAGTTTTTTAAAAAAGTCAAAAATAGATGGGTTAAAATTGGTGAGTACAAAACTTATCCTTACGATGTTAAGGGTTATCTCTCGACACTGAGGGAGGGTTCTTCACTTGTTTTGCTAGGTGAGGTTTGTGAAAAAACTTCAGATAGACTGGGATTAAAAACGTCAACAACGCCAAAATAGAATTTACTTTAAAGCGGTGCTTAGTATTCTTTTTAACATCGCTTTTAATTTCAGGTAAGTTATTACTAATCCCTTCAACCTTTGTTTTAATCGTCGCTATATCAGCTACAATTTGTCGTGTCTCTTCAGGTGTGAAGCTCATTAGAAACTAATCCCTATTCCTACAAATGGTTCGAACTTATTAATCTTAGCACCAATTACGCCATGAATATTCAAAAAAAACTCATGTTGATACATAATTCCAAAGTTTCTATTTACTTCCCTGAAATCACGTAACGACTCTGGTGCGAATTTTAACAGAGTGATTCGATTACGAGCGCGGTTCTCAACTAATTTACTCTCTCGTTTCTCGCTACTTAAATCTTTTGATTTCGTTTTGTACTTTTTAGTTTGATCTTTATTGACGATTCGAGTTTTAGTTCTGGTAATCTTTGTCCCATCTTTCTTCTCGATCACTTCAGTTGTTATCTCTTTCGTTTCGTCTTTTTTAATTGCTTCTTTTAGGTCTTCACGTTCTACAAGTTTAACAACTTCAACTTTCTCGATCTTTACTTTTTCAGGTGTAGAAAATCGGCCAGCTAGAAAAGCAACTGTTAAACCTATACCAATGTAAATACCTAAAGTAGCTTTATTTGTCATTAGCACCCTTCTTTTGATAAGCGTTCGCAGCACCTAACCCGATACAGATGGTAGATAACGGAACGCCTACGTCAGTACCCTTGGTATAACCAAGGAACACTAAACCTATTATACCTAGAATACACGCCGAGTACCTTCTGTCTTGCCATAAATGTTTCATACTTCCA
>Ga0075479_10000066_pt1 | contig 33578 bp, 45 predicted proteins | sample DEB08_DNA_8_FD_76341 | JGI IMG/M metagenome (GOLD analysis project Ga0075479, IMG submission 76341) | Aqueous microbial communities from the Delaware River and Bay under freshwater to marine salinity gradient to study organic matter... | ecosystem: Environmental > Aquatic > Marine > Coastal ... | reverse complement strand
TGGCTGATCAGATCGAGATCGGTTGCTGCAGAGGCGGTGTCGGGCACAAGGAGGAGGCGATACCACCGAGCAAACCCCATGCGGGCAGCTCAGGCCAGAGCAACCGTGACATACTTTGAATCAGCCCTGCGTCCACTCCCACCGGAAGGCTGCTGTCTCAGCTGCTGGGTGCTGTGGGTGAGTAGAGCGCACCCTTGCGATTGAACGCACCAGGGTCAGCCTGCATTACCGCAGAGCGACTTCTGACGATCTGGGAGGGCACAGCACTAGGAACTTGTCGTCAGTACTCCAGACGTCAATGTCCTTCTCGGATGCCTGCACCGCCTCCCTCTGCAACCGACAAGTCTTCCTCTATTTGTAGAGGGTAATCACGTGGATACCCAGTTCTTCTGAAATCCGGCCCTGACACCCACCACCTTGCTGGAGCACCTGCAGGAGCAAAAGCCAGATCAGGACTGGAGTTGACTGAAACGCACCCTGCAGCGACGGGTGCAGCACTGGAAATCTCTGCATGGCCCGACGCCGGAGGTGATGTTCCCTCTGGCGTATCAGCCCGGAGAGATCGGCTTCTGTGACTTCACCAAGGTCAAGCGTGTCGTCATCACCTTGCGGGGAGAGCCGTTCCCGCACCTGCTGTTCCACTACCGCCTGGCCTGGAGCGGTTGGTCCTACGGCCAGCTGATCCACTGCGGTGAGAGCTTTGTCGCCCATTGATGATTCCGGGACCCCACCAGCACGGGTCTGACCCTTTTGTCGCCCGACCCGCACCAGCACCGGCAAGGCGTTCTCTCCCGCGTGTCCGCCGTGAATGAAGGTTTCCAGCGCGGCCATGCATTCGTCCACCAGCTCTGGTGGTGGGGGCACAAAGCTCGCATTGCCCGGCCGGGTGCCGCCGATCCAGTTCTGACTGCGCCGGAACTCCCCCGGCAGTCGATCAGCGCAACGTCCCCGGGCCAATAGCCAGCTGTGGATTTCTCGCAGCAGGCGGGAGGAGAGCGGAAAGCCCTCCTGCAGCCGGGCCAGGCCGTGCTCCAATTCAGCCACGTAGCTGGAGACTTCCACCACGTCATCAAGGGGAACGCCGGGAGCCTCCTCCAGCTCAAAGAGCAGCAGATCGGAGAGGGACGACTGGGTGCCTTCGATCTGGGAGGAGAGCAGGGCCTCGCGCCGCACATAGGCGTAGAGAAACAGCTCGGGGTCAGGGAGCAGGGAGGAGATCCCGTCAAGCCGTCCGCAGGTCAGCAGCGCCCGCTCGTGCAGTGCCTGCAGCGGCCCCGTCAGCTCCAGAGGAGGATCAGGCGGCAGTGGCGGTGCTGGTGATCTCGTAGCGCCCGGTGGCGTCGCGCCGCATGGAGCCCCCTGGGGCGAACCTTGAATAACGTTGGATCTAATTCAAGGGAAAGGGCTTTCCTTTGAATAAGGCCAGCCTAGTGCTGGCCCTAGCGGGCACATAAGCGGCCGTCTCGCTGGTCCTAACTGCTGTCTCACGGTCTTCCTTTGGTTCGCTCATCTGATGCCCCTTTCTAGTGCTGATAAGGGATTAGACGGGAAAACGTCTCACCAAACATCTCACATGCGGCTATTTCCTTGTTGAGAAGTCAGTGGCGGCAATGAGATTGGGCGATTTATGGCTCAGCCTTCCAAGCTGATGATGCGGGTTCGATTCCCGCCGCCCGCTTGATTCAAAGACTCAGGCGGTCTCCATACTCCTGAGCCACCATCACCACCAGGCTGCGCGCCTCCAATGGAACCCCAGAGGGCGTCCACCGTTCGATTTGCGTTGGTAGATCTTCTCCAGCAGGCAATGCTGTGTCGATCAAGCGACACCATGGCGAGGCCGCTTCCGGCAGGTCGAAGTGCATGGACTTGAAGTAGGCGTTGAAGCCCATCCAAAGCACGGCACCTTGATGTCCTTGCTGCAAGCTCATCGCTAAGCAGTGGGACCAATTCGCCCAGTCAGGTTTGCTGAGTTCTACTCCGTGCCACTGGCGCCACAACTTGTCTGAATCTCCTGATCGGAGTGGTTTCTTTTCGTTGTGAGGCTGGATCGGATTGAACAAGCTCGCAAGTTGTTGGCGCACATCGAGTAGGCGCCGCACGAAGGTCTGTAATTCATGATCGCAGTGATCCTCTCCCCAGATCATCCAGCTGAGAGGGCTGTCCTGGCACCACGTGTTGTTATTTCCTCCCTGACTGCGCCCGACTTCATCGCCCATCAGCAGCATCGGGACACCACGACTCAGCAGCAAGGTGCTGAGCAGATTGCGTTGTTGGCGCTGACGTAGTGCCTGGATGGCGCGATTGCTGCTCGGCCCTTCGACGCCATGATTCCAGCTGTTGTTGTGGTTCTCACCGTCTCGGTTGTTTTCACCATTGGCCAGATTGTGTTTGTTGTTGAAGCTCACAAGGTCCAAGAGGCTGAAGCCGTCGTGCGCCGTAATCAGGTTCACTGAGCTGCCAAGACTGGCTGCTTTCCCGTTGTACAAATCGGGGCTGCCACGAAAGCGTTGTCCGAGAGCCCAGGTGCTCCCTTCATCTCCTTTCCAGAAACTGCGTAAAGCATCACGGAAGTGTCCGTTCCAGGTGCCAATCCTTTTGGCCGGAAAATCACTTAGCCGGTAAAGCCCACCACAATCCCAGGGTTCGCTCACCAATTTGAGTTCACTCAGCTGCGGATCAGCCTCCATCGCTTCAAACAGGGGTGGATGTTCCAGAGGTTTCAGCTTCTCTCCGCGGCTGAGAGCAATCCCTAAGTCGAAGCGGAAGCCGTCAATGCCCAGTTCAATGGCCCAGCAGCGCAGTGATTCAAGGATGAGTTGTCTGGAGAGTGGATCGTTGGCAGCAATGCTGTTGCCACAACCGCTCACATCCATGTAATCACCCGCATCGCTCTGGTGGTAGTAGTTGCGATCGGCAAACCCCCTCCAGCTCAGGGTGGGTCCGTTGCGGTTGCCCTCCGTGGTGTGGTTGTAAACCACATCCAAAAGCACCTCAATTCCTGCGTCATGGCAGGCCGCCACCAGTTCACGCACCTGGTCTCGAGCGGAGTGGGGATCCGCGCCTACCGCGTATTCGTGATGTGGTGCGAACCAACTCAGAGGGCTGTAACCCCAAACATTGTCACGACCCGCGGGGGCATCGTTGGGATCGAAGGCTTGGATCGGTAGCAGTTCGATCGTGGTGACCCCGATCTCCTTTAGGTAGGGGATCTTGTCGATCACGCCTAAATAGGTTCCGCGTCGATCGGGGCTGATACCGCTTGCGGGGCGTTTGGTGAACCCTCCGATGTGGAGCTCGTAGATCACGGTGTCTTGCCAGCTATGGCGAGGCCGGGGATGGGCTTGGAAATCGAACGCATCTCGCTCGGAAACCACCGATTTCAAGCACCTGTCGGAGTTGGGTGATGCGCCGGTCGCCGCTCCACGCTGATAGACATTCCAGCCATCAATGGCGCGGGCGCAGGGGTCAACAAGCACCTTGGCGGGCCTAAATCCATGGCCACCTGGCTCAATGGGGCCAAACACCCGATAGCAGTAGCAACACCCAGCACCAAGACCTTCGACCTCGGCATGCCAATAATTGGCGGAGCGATGCTGCTCCGACAGCTCAATCACCTGTTCGGGTGCCTTTGCCTCAGCATCGGAAAAAATCAGCAATTCGAGCCGATTGGCCGCTGGCGCCGCAACGGAAAAATTCACACCGCGGGGTGTGATCGTGCTGCCTAGGGGCCAGGGACTGCCGCGATGGATCGTGTTCAAAGATCCGCCCGCAGATCGCAGGACGTACTTCCCTCAAGCTAGAGGGTGTGATGGAACTCCACCTAAATGACGATGACCTCGGCTTTGGAGTCAGGCCGACCACCTCAGCAAATCTTGGACAACCTTTGGCTGTTTCCACCCAATCGAGATTGTCGTGGTGGGTCGTCTTGGTGGCTCGATTTGGACCCAGAACCCGTCCTGATTGATTGCCCACCGCTGACCGAGGCCAGCCTTCAAGCCCTGCATGACCTGGCATCTGATCGTTCAGCTCGGATTCTGCTGACGAGTCGAGAGGGGCATGGACGCCTTCGTCGCTTGCAAGAACGATTGGGATGGCCTGTGTTGGTTCAAGAGCAAGAGGCTTACCTCTTACCAGGGGTTCAACCCCTTGAGACTTTTGTTGATTCCCACATCACAGCCTCCGGTTTAAGGCTGCTTTGGACGCCTGGACCCACGCCAGGAAGCTGCGTTGTGCACGCTCCAGCCCCTCTGGATGTGCTTTTTTGCGGACGATTATTAATTCCAGTTCAAGAAGGTCAAATGGCTCCTCTTCGTCATCGACGCACGTTTCATTGGCCGAGGCAGCAGCTCAGCCTTCAGCGTCTGCGCGATTGGATTCCTCCAGAATCAAGTCCAGCATTGGCTTCTGGAGCAGGCCTTGGGGCGCTGCGAGGTGGGAGGTTAGCTCCTTTCGACAGTTGGAGTCCCGCCCAATCAGACCTGCTTTCTTAACACTGATTGGGTGAATGCGTTGCGGCACAGGCTTTTTCGGTTGCCTCAAGGCGCTGACCTCCATACGATTGGCACGCTCAAGGAAGCCGTGCGGATGTTGACCTCCGCAACGTCAACCATCGCGCTCTCGCTCCATATCACTCCTTCCATGAACAAAGCTGATCTCGTCAACCTCGTTGCTGCTCGCACCGAACTCACCAAAACCGACGTCTCCCTCGTTGTGGACGCCGCTATCGACACCATCATTGATTCCGTCGTCGAAGGGAAAAAAGTTTCCATCCTTGGTTTCGGTTCGTTTGAACCACGCCAGCGTTCTGCTCGTCAGGGCCTGAACCCCAAAACCGGTGAAAAGATCAAAATTCCCGCCAAGCGTGTTCCTGCCTTTACCGCTGGCAAAATGTTCAAAGACCGGGTCCAGGGCTAGATCAAAGACTCTCCGCTGATCAGGGGTGGTCTTCTGACCACCCTTTTTTGTTGATATGAGCGATCAGTACTATCGATGGCTATCGAGCTTCCCGATCACCTGAGTCGAGTCCTGCAGAACGGCCAGAGACTGCGCCAACACGGCTACCGGGGGCGCTTTGCTCCCACGCCATCCGGTCCACTTCACCTCGGCAATGTGAGGACGGCTCTTCTGTCCTGGCTGCATGCCCGAGTCAACAACGGGCAATGGTTGTTGCGGGTCGATGACCTCGACACGCCAAGGATTCGTTCTGGCGCCATTGAGTCGGTGCTGCAGGACCTCCGCTGGCTAGGCCTCCACTGGGATGGCCCCCTTGTGCTCCAGAGCAGACGCCGAGGCCTCTATGGCTCATTTCTTTCAAGCTTGCGGAAGCAGGGTTATCTCTATCCCTGTCGCTGTAGTCGCCGTCAGCTTGACGGTGCAAGCATCTATCCAGGAACGTGCAGGCGGCTCCAACAAGACTGGGGCTTGAGGAATGCGCGATTACCGGCCTGGAGATTGCGCGTTGCTGAGCCCTTCTCCGCTCGGGTAGGAGATGTCGTTCTTCGTCGCGCCGATGGAGTCATCGCTTATCACATGGCTACGTGCATCGATGAGTTGGCGATGGGCATCAGTGAGGTGGTGCGAGGGCAAGATCTGGTGTCGGTCTGTGCCGCCCAGATCGCTGTCATGTCCAGCCTGGGAATGGCCTCCCCGCGCTACGGGCATGTGCCGTTGCTCTGTGATCCGTCCGGCCAAAAACTGTCAAAACGCGAGCAGGCGACAGGCGTGAGGTCGCTGCGTGATCGTGGAGATACGGCAGCGCAATTGACTGGCCAATTGGCTTCATCACTTGGGCTGGTGCCTCCCGAGCATGCGATTTCGGCTGAAGAATTGCTGGAGGAGCTGAGAGAGCGTCAGGACAAGCTCACGTCATTGATTGTGGGGGCTGATTCTTCAGGAAAAGTTCGGGATCGCAATTGGGAAAAGGCCTCAAACTAAACGTCTTGAAACGGCAACAGCAACCATGACCTGCAGAAGCTGCGGCGGCAGTGGCATTCAGCGAATCAATGACAAGCGTTTTCGTACTTGTCTGGATTGTTTGGGACAAGGAGAGCCCACGAAGAGTCAAAGTGAGGAGTTAGGCATGTCACTGCCAGCCCTTGGAATTCAGCACTCCACGGCCCTTCCTGAGCCGGTTAACGCAGTTGTTTCTTCCTCTGTTGCCAAATAAAGAAGGCGGCGGTCACCACGACAGCCAACAAAGGCACAGTGGTGAACAGCAGAAGGGCGACAGCAGTCCAGTCGGTGTACATCCGATCCGAGAAATAGCTGTCGCATCCTCTCAGGAGATCGCTATTTCTGGGGCAATTCTGTTGGTCCTTGGTGGTGCTTTTATCGGTTCCGCTTCTGCTGCTTCGCTTCGGAGCGTCAATCCTGTTGCGTTGGATTGTTTTCGATTCGAGCGAATCGCTAGCTGTCAGGAAGCTTTAGACCGTGCTGAACAGCTGCAGCGCAGTGCATCAGCACGCGACCGTTATCCCTGTCAAACCATGCTTTTGGGTCTGCAGTCCGATCTCGTGATGGTGCAGCTCCGTGCTGGACGTGGAAAAGACGCTGTCAATTTTTTGACGGCTGTGAATGTTCAGTGTCAGGGCTTTTGAGGCTGGATGCCGTCAAACTGGTTTCAGTTGTTCAGCAGCTCATGCCGATCCAGCGACCTTTTGATGGGCGTTTAAGCGCAGTGGTTCCCCTTCTCATCGGCTGTGTTTCCCTGGTTGGCGTCTCCGTGAAAAGCCAGGTTCGTTTCAATGACTGCCAACCGGTGGCTGGTGGAGGCGTGACCTGCAACACGGTGCCTTACGGGAACACAAGAACTCAGATGATTGATGGTCAATATGGGCTTATGGATCAAGCCAGCCCTGGATGGGCCGAATATGACCCCTACGAAGGGTATGAAGACATGCTCGGTGGCAACCAGACTTGAGGCAATCTTCGTCAGTGACGCCGTGGATCGCCAGCTGAACGTTCTTGGATATTTCCTGCAAGGTCGTAGGCCTCCCAGGATGGATTAGGGGATCCAGGACCACCCTAAGAACTAGGCGGTCAGGGGGCGATTTGGATGACTTCCATGCTTTTCCACAACTTTTCCACAGCCGCTGAATCCTGATTGTTTGGAGTCCGAGCAACGCGGTAGCCGGGGATCGATCGTCCTGCTTCTGTTTTCAGATTGCTTTATTTCGTTGTTCGATGCGGATGGAATCAATTTTATATTGTTTGTACAGCTGTCATAGAAAGGGTTTGTTGCGTGTAAGCGAGCTCACGTTGTTGTCATGCAAAAGTTGCTTCAATTCATGACTGAACCTGCTCGGTTGGCTTTGATGAGCCTGACCAACGCCATGACGTGAGCAAAAATCTGGTTTGGTTTGAAATTGGTGTGGAAAAACAGATGCTGAGAGCGGAATTTGGCGAATCAGCAAGCATCAGCGTTTTTATTCTTCGCCCAGTCTTGAAAATCTCGATGATTTTGCATCATTTCGCCATCGCTGTCGGCGATTTGTAAGGCTTTAGCGATTCGCCTGAGGGAGCGGACTCAGCTCAAGCTTTTGTCCATTTTGAAGCGCAAGAACGGCACGCTGGCGATCGTGAATGACTCAGGAGCGATCACCATCCAACCCCGTCGCTCCAGCATGGGCCGACTGAGGAGGCTGGCTTCTGTTTGCAACCGTTTGAATCCCATGCGTTGGGCATCGGATTCAATGGCCTGAAGCAGCGCTGAGCCATGTCCCTGTCGAGACGATCGACCTCGGCAATACAGCATTGACAGTCGGTTGGAGGGATGGCGAATCGCGAACCCATCATCGACTCCACTGATCCAGCCTTGGCCTTCTTCCAAGGTGCGATCCAAAATTCCTGGAAGCCAAGCGAGGCTTGCCCAAGCGTGTATTTGTTCTGGGCTGTAAATCTGAGCGGCTTGGCTATGAATGGCATCCACGAAAATTTCGCGTAGCAAAGGGATGTCAGTGGCTTGGATGGGCCGCATGGCGATGCTTCGCAAAACGTTGCAAAGCGGGTAATATGGATGAACTTATTAGAAGCTGATGAATTCCGTCTCCCGGTCCCAAGAAGATTGGTTCCAGAACGGCTCTTCAGAGCAAAGCAAGTCTGGGCGATTTGTTGCTGCAGAGCTCCTCAATGGACGCTTAGCCATGCTTGGCATTGTGATCGGCGTGCTCACTGAGGCCTTGACAGGTCATGGCATTCTGAGCCAAATCATGTTTGGCGTTTTAGGAATTAACTGATGACTGATTACTCTATTTGGATTGATGCAATGTTGGCTGTAGGTGCACTCATTACAGCCGCTGTTGTCTTCACCCTCTCTCAGCCAAGTGATTTGCCTTACTTGAAAAAGAAATAGATCGACCTGTTCCATCTAGGTCTACTTAGCTCCAGAGCGTTGCTGCTGACAGCTTTGGGGTTTCAAACACTGTTTCATGTTGAATCTGAAGATGGATGATCTTCGGAGTTCTTCCGTTGTGGAAAATTCTTATGGAGTGAATGAGCCACCTTCATGTGGATTCCATTAATCACCACGCATCGATTTCGCTTCTGTGAAGACTTCGCAAATCGAAAGAGCTCTTACACCACTCGATAGCCATGCTTTTAGGGTCCCAACCAATGGCATGGGACCTCTGGTCCGACGCTTCTAAGCGTTCTCAACCGCGCCGAGGTGGATGTTGCTCATGGTGTCAGTGAGATCACCAATGTCGAGCAGACCTTCAGCGCTAAACCAAGGAGCATTGGCCCAGCTGAATCCTTCCCCAAAGGTGTTGTCTGGCGCTACGACATACCAATGACAAGCCGTATCAGGGACGTCTACGGCACATTTCGACCAATCGTTGGACCACTGGGGGACCTGAACCCACATCACAGCCGCAAACAACAGCGAAGCAATCGATCTGAGCATCTCATTCCTAGACGGCTTGACATCGTAATGGGATTTTGTGGATTTAAAACATTCTTGGCATGCCCTATCAAATCCAAAAGCATTCAAAGCCAGTTGCCACAGTCTTTTCGCTCTTCAGATTGCCTCTTGAAATAGCCGATGCGATGGCGATCTGATGAGAGAGGTCGAGCTAGCGCATGGGTGCAAAGCGATCAGTTGCTGGCTTGATGACGCATGCGAAACGATTCAATAGCATCCTATGCAGTAAGAAAGTCCGTGCGAGATATACAGCCGGTTGTTCGTCAGAAGATAGTGGAGATAGATTCACTGCAGAACTCATTGATAAGTCTGCGAATATCTGCGCCTCTTCTATTGTGGTTGGAAAAATATGACCGTTGGTGCCTTGTCCCTATTTGGAGCGTCTCAGCTTCCTTTCCTGGCATGCTTTTCGCGGGCCTGACGTCGCTTCATGGCGTGCAAAAAGCCTTTTTCTAGAGATGTGAGTTTTGGATTGGATTCTCCAATTGCATCGTGGGCGCGTTGCTTCGCGTCATCGATGAATTTATCTCCTTTGTCGAAGCCCATGTCGATCTCACGTTTCGTGCAAGGTAGACACGCTCTTTCATCTTGACATCTTTGTCAGCTAACCCTGTGAATTGCTTGCGACCATTGTCGGGCGTTGTCATCAAAGGGGTTGTGAACAAAATCGAATGGATCGTCAGCTCGTACTTCCAAAGAATGAAAACAGATTTCGTTTGCTTGGCGCATCCCTTTTGGTTTGGGGCAGCATCGCTGCCTTGATTGGCTGGGGTGTCATGAGTGCATACCCAGCCCTTTGATGGTGCTTAACAGGTGCTACATCAGTCGATGACCTGGTTCAGTCACCACTGGGGTTCCCTTGGTTGACCTTGGTTGATCGCTTTACGGTGTAGATCTCAATGCGCTTGAGTATCACCAGGGATGTCTGGTCCTTTGTGCTTCGTCGCTTGTAGACCCAACCCTTTATGGCAGAAGACATTCAGCAAACTCATCCGCTTTATGCATCGGATCGAGATGTTTTGGACTCTTTGCTTGGTTTTGAAGGAGTTCCTGGCCCCGACCAGCTGACGTCCGCAGCAAGACTTGCGACGCGTTATGGAGACTTCCCTGGGGCTGATGACATCAAGACAGACTTGCAGAAAGTTGTCGCTGGTTGGGGCTTCACTCGCGACACACTTAATCGTCAATGCAGAGAGATCTGGGCCAGCGGTTGGCGTCCAGGTCAAAGTCTCAATGATGAGGTTGGTTCTGGATCGGATGTCAGCGATTCGGATGCCCCATGACGATGTAATGCGCCACTTGATGGCGCATTTTTAAGCTTTTCTTGCTGAAAAGTTGAAAACAATGGAGGGAAGAAGGGCTGGTGTGGCGGCATACCCCTGCGTTGTCAGGGCAGGGATAAGGCGTCTTGGGTAGTGGAACGACATCACAATCCAGAAGATGGCTGTTTAGAAAGGATTTGTATTTGGCTGGCCCATGGATCTAATTGCTTTGTTGACGGCTGTTCCAGCAGCTCCCTATGCCTGGTCGCTTGTGCTGGCTGGCGCGGTTGTGATTGTCAGCATTGTTCCTCTAGGTGCGGCGCGCTCCCAGGCTGACTTCACCATGACTGACATGAATGCGCCAAGGGCGATGTTTGATCGCCTGCCCGCGTGGGGGAAGCGGGCCAGTTGGGCCCATCAGAACAGTTTTGAAGCGTTTGGTCTTCATGCTCCTGCTGCTTTGTTGGCTTTAATCGCCGCTCTTCAAACAGGACCTTTGCCAGATATAGCGGCCGTTGTGGCCCTCATTCAGCCCATCCTGCGACTTGTTTATATCGGTGCTTACGTCAGCAACATTGCGCCTTTACGAGGCTTGTGCTGGGCGTCGGCGCTCTTCTGCACAGGCATTTTGTACGTGGAAGGCCTGAAAGCTCTTCTTCAATCGGCATGACCGCCTCAGCGAGCAGCCCTCAACGGATCGAAACCGATTAATCGAAAAACAGAAGACTGACCACTTTCCCCATGTCTTCTGCACATCTGCAGCTAGCAAGGAGTGTTTCGCTGTCATGAAATGCGAGACAGATCAATTGATCACAACGGTTGATGATCTCTTGATTGCAGAGACTGCTGGCGATGGGCAACGGCAGATCGTCATGCTCAGGTTTTTCGATCAGATGGAGAACCTGATCTAGCTGGTCTCGAATTTCCGGGACTTGTCGATCGAGACTCTGGGGGAGCAGCACGGTGAGTCGCTCGCGATCAACGGCTAAGACCCCCCGAATCACGGCTGCATTGACACCCTGAGACCCCGAGGTCAGCAACGTATGCCCCTCTTGTGCCAAGGACCGAGAGATCAGTTCTACGAGATGAATCGCGACGACCGGCACGTGGCGGCTGCCAAGAATGGCAATTCTCCGCTTCCCCTTGTCCTGTAGAAGGGCAAGTTCTTGGGCAAGTGTGTCGACCCTGTCGAGTGCAGGAAGATCAAGAGAGCGGCTCAATGACATCCCACTGGCAGTTTCAAACGCTAGCAGCGCCCCTCGAGAGAGGTGTGCCCAGGTGATCGATCCGCAAACGCTCAGCTAACGGCACGAAACAATTCGCTCAGCTGGCAGTGCTCTTCAACGAGTCGGAAGGCATAGGTGGCCTTCACTGTTTCGTGGAGACGCACATGTCCGAAGGCCTGTTCAATCACTTCAACCGTGGCCAGCGTGTCGTGCTCAACCTTCAGAAGGGGGACCTCCAATTCATCGGCACGATTGACCAGTTGGGGGAGAGGCTCTCCAGCGCCGGTGAGGATCAGGCACTGCGTTGAGGCCTCGAGTGCTGCCAGCTGAATATCGGTGCGATCAGCGCCTGTCACAACAGCCATGTTGCGCCGACGCCTGAAGAATTCCATTGCTGAATTCACATTCATGGCTCCGATACTCAGGGTCTCAACCAGGAGTTCGAGGCGTTCTTTGCAACAAATCACTCGCGCATCAAGACGTCTCACCAGCTCTCCAACGGTGACGCTACGTAGAAGGGGAGATCTGGGCATCACCCCGAAGACCTTTAATCCCAGTGCCTGAAGAGCCGGCACCACGTGTTGATTCAATTCTTCGACTTCATCAGGTGTCACCGCATTCAAAACAACACCGGCTAGTCGATCGCCGAGCTGATGCTGGGCTGCGAGGAGGGCATCCACGCTGCGGCTGTCTTGCCAAAGATGCACCAGAATCACTGGAGCAGATAGTCCTTCAGCGAGTTGTACGAGGCTGAGGCCATACATCAGACCCTCGTGCAGACTTCCTGCCGCTTCGAGCATTGTGAAGCTGTCTTGATCGTTTTGTAGATCCTTCAACAACATCTCGAGCCCGGTTCCCGCCTCCAAATTGCCCTGTCTCAGACGGGTGTCTGCGGTCTCTGGAGAGAGCAGATGGAGGGATGGAATCAAGCGGGTCTCATCGAGCCCAAGGGTTGTGCCAACGAAACGCACATCGTCATCAATCAATGGATCGGGCAAAGGAGACCCTTTGGCCTTCCACTCAAGACTTGTGGCGAGTGGTTTGCCAAAGCGCACAGTGCGGCCTTCAGACAGGAGATGGCGGGATAATCCGAGTACGAGAGCGGATTTGCCGCTGAACGGCTCACAGGATCCGATCAGCAGTGTGTTGCCCATACAGGAGATCCCGGCGTATTCAGCAATTTAGAGGTCAAGCCCCGTTGTGCTGTCATCGTTGGGCCGGCGAAGGTGTGAATGGTTTCGTCCAGGTTGCTTCCTCCCCTGATCCCAATTCCCTCTCATGGCCAAACAGGCATCTCCCTCCTCCGCGGCTCCCCTGTCAGGGCGTTGGTCCGGGCGAACAGTGGGAATCACGGGAGCGAGTGGCGCGCTGGGCCGTGCCTTAACCAAGGCTTTGATTGCTGAGGGCGCCTGGGTGATTGCTTTCAGTCATCGTCCGCGCCCCCAAGCCCATGCGTCGCCTGATGAAGCTCAAGAGTGGGTTCGTTGGTCTTGCGGAGATGAGTGTCAGCTGGAGCCCATTCTCAAGGGTGTTGATGTGCTGGTTTTGAACCACGGCATCAACCCTGGTGGCGACCAGTGCCCAGACACTCTCTCCAAAGCCCTTGAGGTGAATGCATTCAGCCATTGGCGTTTGATGCAGCAGTTCGAGACCATCGCCGATCAAGATCTCAACCGCGAACCGCCAAGGGAGCTCTGGGTCAACACGTCAGAGGCCGAGATCCAACCGGCCTTGAGCCCTGGCTATGAATTGAGCAAGCGACTAATCGGTGAGTTGGTCAGCTCGCGTTGGAATAACCGTGACGCGGAGCAGCGTGAGGCATTAAGGCTTCGCAAACTGATCCTCGGGCCGTTTCGCTCCAATCTCAACCCGATTGGGATGATGACGTCTGGTTTTGTCGCTAAGCAGGTGCTTTGGCAAGCAAGCCTTGGGGTGAACTTGATCATCGTCACCCCCAATCCTCTTACCTACCTTCTAATGCCCTCCATCGAACTGATTCGAAGGGTTTATTGCCGCGCTTTGAAGATCAATCCCCCCGATCGGTGAGGATCTCGCAACCATCAGAGGTCACCACGATGGTGTGCTCCCACTGAGCGGAAAGACTTCCATCCTTGGTGACGACGGTCCAGCGGTCTTTAAGGGTGCGGCAAGCATTGCTTCCTGCGTTGAGAATGGGCTCAACGGCGAGCGTCATTCCTGGGCGCAATTTGACGTTGGGAAGCTCGTCCGTTCGGAAGTTGAACACCGATGGCTCTTCATGGAGATTCCGTCCGACTCCATGGCCGGTGTAATCCTCCACCACGCTGAAGTGATTGGCTTTGACGTGGTCTTCAACGGCTCCAGCGATGTCGAGAAGCGTATTCCCGGCACGGATCTGGGAGAGTCCAGCCATCAGTGATTCCTGAGCGACACGACTGAGCTTTCGTGCTTCTTCCGAGACGTCGCCGACGCAAACGGTGATGCAGCTATCCCCGTGGTAGCCGTCGAAATAGGCCCCCGTATCCACTTTGAGGAGATCGCCAGCATGGATGACCCGTTTGTTGCTGGGGATGCCGTGCACCACCTCGTTGTTGATGCTGGCGCAGATGCTTGCAGGGAAGCCGTGGTAACCCATGAAACTGGGGGTTGCACCCATTTCCCTGATGCGGCGCTCGGCATGGGCGTCGAGATCGCCAGTGGTCTGGCCAGGTTCAACCAGCTCCATGATTTCGCGCAAAACAGTGGCGACGATCGAACTGGCTTTCGCCATGATTTTCAGCTCGCGAGCTGACTTGATTTCCACGCCGCGTCTCTGCTGGATGCGCGGTCCTGTGGCTGTAACGGTGGAAGCTTTTGTGGAGGCGAGGAGGTCAGCAAACAAATTCATCGAGTTTCAGCGTTTCTTGTTTCAGGCCGTTAAAGCAGGCCGCAACAGCGGACGCTCCACAGACAGTCTTCCTGTCACGCTATCAATTGCAATGGAGGGATCGACGGTGGCCCGCTTGTTGGTTCGCGTACGCCAATTGCATCGCTGGGTGGCTCCTCTCGTTGTGCTCCCTTTGCTGGTCACCGTTAGTACCGGAGTGACCTATCGGTTGGCGAAGGACTGGGGGGGGGTGAGCCGTGACCAAGTCCATTGGTTGATGACGATCCATGAGGGCGAGTGGTTGGGGCCTGCCCTCGAACCAGTCGTCGTCCTGCTCAACGCGGTTGGCCTTTTGTGGATGTTGGCGACGGGGTCCTGGCTTCTTCTGCAAAACGTTCGAAGGCAGTGGATCGCGTCACGGAAGGAGGCTGGGGGTTAAGGTGGTTGTTTGGCGTGTTACCAGGAGCTGGGATGGCAGTGGACCCGATAGAGACGTCTGTGGACGTCGCCACTGAGGCGACCAGCGGTACAACTGCTGTTGCTGAAAAATCAACGGCGAAAGATTCGAAGAAAATGAGTGCTTCAGCACTGATTAAGGAATTCGAGGACGCTCAGTTGAAGAGCGATCTTCCTGAGATCTACGTCGGCGACACCGTGCGTGTTGGTGTTCGCATCAGCGAAGGCAATAAGGAGCGTGTCCAGCCCTATGAGGGCGTTGTGATCGCTAAGCGCCATGGAAGTCTCAATCAGACGATCACGGTGCGACGCATCTTCCAGGGCATTGGCGTTGAGCGTGTTTTTATGCTCCACAGCCCACAAGTGGCGTCAGTGAAGATTGAGCGTCGCGGTAAAGTAAGGCGTGCGAAGCTCTTTTATCTGCGGGACCGGGTGGGCAAGGCCACTCGCGTGAAGCAGCGCTTCGATCGCTGAGGCTTTCGCTTCAACGAATTAATGCCATCGTTTTTCGATGGCTGAGGGGTTCATCGCCTTGCGCCGTTAGTTCAGTTGGTAGAACGCAGGTCTCCAAAACCTGATGTCGGGGGTTCAAGTCCTCCACGGCGCGTCCGATGACCCCTTACTTGCAGTTTTCCTGATTTCGAGCATGGAGTTGGATCTTCAACCTGGTGATGTGGTCAAAGTGCTCGAATCAGCCGCTCTCGGCTGGGTTCGTGCACGAGTGATTCGCGTCAAGTCCGGTGGACGAGTCGTCGTTCAAAGCGACCAAGGCCGTGAATTCACGGCTCGAGGGAATCAAGTGCGTTTGATCGAACCAGCTGGATTCCGTCCCTGAGCCGCATTTTTGGCTTTGCCTCATCTTTCATCCTCCTCGCAGAGGGAGGATTTTTTTTGTTTGCTTCTGCGCCTTTCGTGGAATGGGTTTGATCTCCCCTCCAGGGTGGAGTGTGCCCATCCATGGCTTGAACTGTTCCGTGTCTCATTCTCCAAGCGTTTGGTGACGTCTTTGGCCATTGAAGAGGCTGTGTCGTCCAGACCCTCCAATGGCAGATCACAGGAGGAAGCTCAGAAAACGTTGGTGTCCCTACCAGTGTGTTGACGGAGGGCAGGGCGGCAGTTGATACTGACCAAGTCGCGCGAGCGGCAAAGGTCACTCTTTGTGGGCAAAGCTCCTTCTATTGATTTCAACCTGGGACCGTAGTTCAATCGGTTAGAGCACCGCCCTGTCACGGCGGAAGTTGCGGGTTCGAATCCCGTCGGTCCCGTTTTCATTCTCCCGGCTTAGTGACGGTTCGCGTTCGTCTGGCCCCAAGCCCCACCGGCACGTTGCATATCGGAACGGCTCGCACAGCTGTTTTTAATTGGCTGTTTGCCCGACACCATAATGGCCAATTTTTGCTGAGAATTGAGGACACCGATAAAGAGCGATCCAAGCCAGAGTTCACAAAAAACATTCTTGATGGCTTGCACTGGCTTGGCCTGGACTGGGATGAGGAACCGGTCATCCAAAGCGAGCTGATTGAATCCCATCGACAGGCGATCAGGCAATTGCTCGATCAAGGTCTTGCCTATCGCTGTTATGCCAGCGAGCAAGAATTGGATGCCATGCGTGAAGCGCAGAGGGCTTCAGGGAAGCCACCCCGGTACGACAACCGTCATCGCCATCTCAGTGATGAACAAGAGGAGGCCTATCGGGCTGAAGGGCGAGAGGCGGTGATCCGTTTTCGCATTGATGACGAAGCCACCATTGTTTGGACCGATATGGTGCGCGGTCCGATGCAATGGCGAGGAGCGGATCTTGGCGGTGACATGGTGATCGCCAGACGCGCTCCTGCCAACACGGTTGGTGACCCCCTCTACAACCTCGTGGTCGTGGTTGATGATGCCGCTATGGCCATCAGCCACGTGATTCGAGGTGAGGATCACATTGCCAATACGGCCAAGCAACTTTTGCTTTATCAGGCGCTTGGGTTGACCTGCCCAACGTTTGCGCATACTCCCTTAATCCTCAATCCAGAGGGTCGAAAGCTGTCGAAGCGTGATGGCGTGACCTCCATTGGTGATTTTCAGGCCATGGGTTACACCGCAGAGGCCTTAGCCAATTACATGACACTGCTCGGTTGGTCTGTACCGGAAGGGATGGAGGAACGGTTCACGCTTCGGGAAGCAGCCGACGTTTTCAGTTTTGATCGGGTGAACAAAGCAGGAGCCAAATTCGATTGGGACAAGCTCAACTGGCTCAATGCCCAGGTTTTGCATGGTTGCTCGCCTGAAAAGCTTCTCGAAGTCCTTGAACCTCGCTGGCGGCAACAAGGCTGGGTTGCTAGCGATCCTGTTTGGGCCAACGACTTAGCTGTTTTGCTTGGACCGTCGCTCACCTTGATTGAAGACGGAGTGACCCAAGCCCAGCCCTTTTTTGAAGAGCCCTCCTTAGAAGAGGATGGACTGAAGCAACTGGAGCAAGCAGGAGCGCGTCCTGCCCTTCAGGCACTTCTCTCCGTTCTTGAGCTGAATCCATGGGATGGTCTCGATGTTGAGCGCGCCCAAACCTTGCTCAAAGAGGCGGCTGCCACCGCTGACGTCAAAAAGGGCGTCTTGATGAAGAGTCTTAGGGCCGCGTTGCTCGGGCGCCTGCAGGGGCCAGACCTCATCACCACATGGGCGTTACTGGCCAGACTCGGGAACGATCGGCAGCGCTTGCGTCGCTGCCTCTGACGAGGCAGATGCCGTGGGGTCAGAGTCTTCTGGCCCCTCAGCAATCAAGCCAAGAACGCGCGCCAACGGTTGCGCTGTTAAGCCTTGGATGCCAACGGTCATCAAAATTGTGAGGAAGACCAACCCTTGCAGCCGACCTGCACCCAAAATCCCAGCCTGCTCAAGGCGGATGGCAAACAATGAGGCCACAGCTGCTGTGACGATTCCTCTTGGAGCCAGCCAGGCCATAAACAATTTTTGTCGCCACACCAAGGGCAAACCGACTGTGGCCACACTCACGGCGACTGGTCGCACTACAAACATGAGCAGCAAGACGCAGCTCACACCGCCCCATCCAAGCGGACTGAGCTCAGCCCAAGACACGTCTGCTGCCAATAACGGAAACAGCATGGTGATGGCGAGTGCAGCCAATTCTCGGATCAGCTCATCGAGCTGACCGGCTTCTTCGGTTGATCGACGACCGACCACGACGCCCGCGGCCACGGATGCCGGTAGCCCTGATTCAGGCAGGAGCCATTCGGCAATCCCAAACATCAGGAACAACGCCCCAAGCGTGAGCTGTAGGCGCAATCCGACGGGTTGCGAAGACTTCAGGCGTCGTAACCCCTCAGATAAAAGCCAACCAACCGTGACCCCAATGAGCACTCCCCCTCCGAGGCGTGCCAGCAAGCCCTGGGCTAATTCACGCCAGCCGTGCAAGTCGCCTAAAGCGAGTTCCAGGAGCAGCAGGGCCAACACCGCTCCAATGGGCTCGAGCACCAGTCCTTCCGCTTCCAGCACATCTCCCAGGGGATGGGCTAAGCGGATTTGTTTCACGATCGGGGTGACCACGGTGGGCCCGGTGGCCAGCACGATGGCGCTAAAGACTGCAGCCAAGGACCATCCAAGGCCGGCGAGCCAGTGCGCAGCAAGCATTCCCGCACCAAGAGAAATGAAGATTCTCAGGACTGAGATGCGAAGCACGGTGGCTTTAATCGTGTCCCCTGGTAGACGAAGGTTGAGACCTCCGTCAAACAACACCAAGCTCACCAACAGTCCAACGATGGTTTGTAGCCCTTGCCCGAGATCGAGTGGCTCAACGAGCCCTAGGCCAGAGCGCCCGATCAGCAGCCCTGAAAGCAACAGCAAAACCACGCCATTGATATTGGATAAAGCCGCTAGCAGCCTCGCCCCTGCACCCGCAAAGACCGTGATGCCCCAAAGCAGCCCTAAACGCTCAGGCGTCATCGATCAAGGCGTATTGCGGTTCAACCCGCATTCCGATGACGGCATCTGGACGCACGACCAGAAACTCACCGTCTAGTTCACTGAGGGGAACATTCACAAAAGCCCCTTCAGCACTGGCGTTCACCAGGCCTTGATACCAATCCTGGAATTGATCAAGTGACGTGAAATGCACCACTTCGGTCTGTCCGCCAGACAGGTGAAGGGAGATCCGATACCGGCGCGGAGTGCGGTTCATCTAGGAACCGTACTGCCCAGGCAACTCTCTGTACATCACGGGGAAGGTAGAGGGGGTGGCGGGGATAGCCCGCTTTGGTCAAGCCAGCCACAAAAGGGGGTGGAAGCTCTCCTCGTTGATCGCTGACGTCGCTCAACATTTTCGAGATCGCCTTATCCCGTTGCTGCAGTCCTCCGCCGACCCCCCATCCCAGCCAGAGATCCCATGCGGGCTGTTGGGCCCACCGCTGGAACCAGCTGTGCAAAATCAGATCATTCTCAGCGCCGATTGGCTCGGTGCAACGGCAGAGCTGTGAGGGGGAGGGGGAGATGCGGGCAAACAAATTGAGGACCACAAGATGGTGATACCCCCAGTGGTGGGAAAAGCCTTGAAGCCGTCGCAGGGTTGGGTCGTCTCGCTGTCCATCGGCTCGCGACGGATTCAGTCCAACGAACAGCAGCACCCGTCTCGCTTCCGAGCTGTGATGCCTGGATTGAATGGGCCGATGCAGCAACCAGCGGTAAGCACCGCAAGGACTAAGGACTGCTTCAGCACTCCAAGAGTTTAAGGGCCGCCCCAAGAATCCTTTCACTCGCGTGGCCATCGCCAAAGGGATTCACGGCTTTCGCCATGGCGTTGTAGGCCTCGCTGTTCTCCAACAACAGGGATGCTTCCCGGTGAATCGTGGTGGGATCCGTCCCCACCAATCGGGCTGTTCCGGCCTCAACGGCTTCGGGTCGTTCGGTGGTTTCACGCAGCACCAGAACCGGTTTCCCGAGAGCGGGTGCTTCTTCCTGCAACCCACCGGAGTCTGTGAGTAGAAGCGTGCAGCCCTTCATGGCTGCCACCAAGCGGTCGTAATCCAGAGGCTCTGTCAGCACCACGTGGGGATGCTCCCCTAGCAGGGCCTGCAGAGGTTCACGCACGGTTGGGTTGCGATGCAAAGGCAACAGCAACACGGTGTCGGGATGACTGTCGAGCACACGCAGCATTCCATCCGCGATGTTCTTGAGGCGGTCACCCCAATTTTCGCGACGGTGCACGGTCGCCAAAATCACCCTTTGCGCGTCCCAATCGATGGCGAAGTCGCCCAACGCAGGGGCGCGCTCTGACATTCGCAGCAGGGCATCAATCACCGTGTTGCCTGTCAGCAACACGCGACCAACAACCCCAGACGCTTGGAGGTTGGCTTCTGATTGCTGTGTGGGAGCAAAGTGAAGATGCGAAATTTGAGAAATCAAACGACGGTTGGCTTCTTCTGGAAAAGGATCGAGAAGATTGTCCGTACGCAGTCCTGCCTCGACGTGACCAACAGGAATTTGCTCGTAGAAAGCGGAGAGGGCTGCCGCGAAGGCCGTGGTGGTGTCTCCTTGAACCAGAACAAGCTGTGGAGGAAATGCTTGGAATTCATCTCGCAAGCCCTGCAGCGCTGCACAAGTCACGTGCGTCAGCGTTTGTCGTGGTGCCATCAGATTGAGATCCAGATCAGCACTCAGGCCAAACAAATCCATCACTTGAGACACCATCTCCCGGTGCTGACCTGTCAGCACAACTCGGGTTTCCAAGGCCTCACAGGCCCGGAATTCTTGGATCACAGGCGCCAATTTGATGGCTTCAGGCCTCGTGCCCAAGACGATTGTCACGCGTGGCAGGCGAGCCATAACCATCCAGATTGTGGATTAATCCTACGGGCGATCTGCCCGGGAAGTCTTGGCATCAACTTGCCAGATGACGAACCATCGCGAAGCTGCATACAGCGCACACCATCAGCATGAGTCAGCCCGTTTTCCCTCCTGGCATCCCAGCGCGGCCCACATCCACCACATCCACCACATCCACCACATCCACCACATCCACCACATCCACCACATCCACCACATCTCCACCCCCTCTTCCACCGCCTGCACCAGCTCCGCAGTCATCCGCGTCGCCATCCGCGTCGCCATCCCCGTCCTTGGAGCAGATCGTTCGCATCGCTCATGAACAGGGGCATTCCGATGTTCACCTTGGGATTGGGGAGAGTCCACGATTTCGAGCCCGCGGGGAGATCATTCGCTCTGATTGGCCTCCCACCCAACCCAGTGAGTTTCAGGATTGGCTCAGAGAATTGCTCACTCCACAGCAGATCGACCACTTCAGGCAGGGCAAGGAGTTCGACGGGGCGCATGCTTTTTCTTTTGTGAGGGTGCGCATCAATTTGTTTGATGCACTGCGGGGCGCGGCGATGGTGTTGCGCCTCATCCCTCAGACAATCCTTTCTCTAGACGACCTCAAGCTGCCGCCCGTTCTGCAAGAGCTCTGCGCTCGTCCGAAAGGATTGTTGCTTGTCACTGGCCCTACCGGCTCAGGTAAAAGCACCACGCTGGCAGCCATGATTGATTGGATTAATCGCAATCAAAGCAGACATATCCTCACGATTGAAGATCCCATTGAATTTGTGCATGAAAGCCAGCAGTCGTTAATCCGACAGCGAGAAGTAGGGCGTCATACGCTCCAGTTTCACCATGCGTTGAGAGCGGCGCTGCGAGAAGATCCAGATGTGATTTTGATTGGGGAAATTCGTGACAAAGAAACGCTAAGTACGGCGATGGAAGCGGCTCAGACTGGGCATCTTGTGTTTGGGACCTTGCACACGAACTCTGCGGTTAAAACCGTTGAACGTGTCCTTGGCATGTACCAACCTGAAGAGCAAGAAAGTGTTAGACAGTCTTTTGCGGAATCATTATTGGGAATTATTTCTCAGGGATTAATTAAAAGTGCTGGTGGTAAGCGTGCTGCTTATCACGATCTAATGATTAATACGGACGCCTGTAAGGATTATATTAAAAAAGGTGCTCTTGATGATGTTGTAGACATCATGCGCAGAAGTGATTTCGATGGAATGATGACTGCGAATCAGTCATTGCAGCGGCTTGTGGAGTATGGCCAAGTTGAAGCTGAAAAGGCGGTTGCTGTGAGTCCTCGTCCGAATGAACTCGCGCAGGCGTTAAGAGGTCGGAGTTGAAGTTGTTCAGGCTGCGTTGTTAAACATCCGAACGATCAACAGTGTTGCCATGCCAATCGAAAGTCCGAGCATGGCAAGACGTCCATTCCAGATTTCAGCCTGAGGGGTAAATCCTCGCTTCCAAGCATTCAATTCGACCGGATCGATTGGCTCTGCCACAACTTTCTGTTGGAGATCAGTGTTAGGAGCCATCAGAAGGATTTCGTGGGACGCCATCTTAAGAGAATAATCTTAAAAAGGGGGTGATGAGCCATACAGGCTTAATGCTTTCTCTAATGGCCATCGCGCTGAAACACCGAGCTCCAGGGAGCTGGGTTCCACGCCCTTTGAGAGTCGACGCAATGCCGCGACGGCAACCATCGCTGCGTTGTCCGTGCAATAGGCCAAAGGCGCGATGTGCACGGACACCCCCTTGCTCTGCCCGGCGCTTTGCATTTGAGAACGCAGCCGCTGGTTGGCGGCAACGCCGCCAACCATGACCAAATGATCAATCCCCTGCTCGAGGCAGCAGCGCAGGCTTCTCTCCACCAACACATCGGCCACGATCTGTTCAAAGCTGGCGGCCAGATCAGCAAGAGGAAGATCCTCAGACTCTCGCTTCAACGCTTCCACATGCCGAAGCACGGCAGTTTTCAAACCGCTGAATGAAAAGTCGTAGGGGTAGAAGCCTCCTCCTGGCTTGGAGACGCGCCCTTTTGGTAGCCGAAATCGTTTGGGATCTCCCTCCAGGGCGATGGCCTGAATCGCGGGACCGCCGGGGTAGCCCAGTTCCATCAGTCGAGCCACTTTGTCGAAGGCTTCGCCGGCCGCATCGTCATGGCTGCGTCCCAGGCGTTTCATGTCTCCATCGAGATCCACGCGAATGAGTTCCGTGTGCCCGCCACTTACGAGAAGCACCAGATAAGGAGCCTGTGGTGGGTGTTCTGCCAGAAACACCGAAGCCAGGTGTGCTTCGAGATGGTGAACGGCCAGGAACGGTTTCTGATGCAGGGCCGCCAGTGTCCGCCCAGTGATAGAGCCCACCATCAGGGCTCCTACAAGGCCAGGTGCGACGGTCGCCGCGATGGCATCGAGGTCTGCAGCAACCAGATCCGCGTCTTTTAAGGCCTGTTCCACGAGGACAGGGAGCGCTTCCACATGCCGGCGCGAGGCAATCTCAGGAACAACCCCACCCCATTGCGCGTGCTCCTCCACCTGCGAGGCGATGCCGTGGGACAACACCGTGAGCTGGTCGCCCTCCTGACGAAGCACCGCCGCGGCTGACTCGTCACAACTTGTTTCGAGGGCAAGCACTATGGGCATGAAGTTGGAGGGGGCTCCCCTACTGTCCGTTTGTGACATCCTGCCGCTTTGGGGCAGGCTCAACAGGAACCGTTCCGATGCGTCGTCTCTTCGCCTTTGCGCTCTCGGCCCTGCTGGTGTTCGGCTTTGCCCCCGTCGCCAAGGCTGATGTAGCGGGTCTGACCCCTTGCGCCGAAAGTGCCCGTTTTCAGCAGCGTGCAAGCGCTGCCGCCACGCCTCAAGCTAAGGCTCGCTTCGAGATGTACAGCGAGGCCGTTTGTGGTGAAGATGGGCTGCCTCACTTGATCGTGGATGGCCGTTGGAGCCATGCCGGTGACTTCGTCTTCCCAGGCCTGATGTTCCTTTACATCGCTGGTTGTATTGGCTGGGCGGGTCGTGAGTACCTCAAAGGCACTCGCGGCACCAAGGAGCAGTACATGAAAGAGATTCAGATTGATGTCTCTCTTGCCATCAAGTCCTTGCTGGCCTCAGCTACATGGCCGATCGCTGCTTTCGGTGAATTCACAAGTGGCAAATTGCTTGAAAGCGACGACAAGGTGACCATCTCTCCTCGCTGAACTCGCACCCCGAAGTCCTTCTCTTTCTCACGATGAAGAAATTTCTTACTACTGCACCAGTCGTTGCCGCGATTTGGTTCACGCTCACCGCCGGAATTCTGATCGAGTGGAATCGCTTTTTCCCTGATCTCCTCTTCCACCCCATGGGCTGATCGTCCCGATCTTTTCGGCCGATTCTTTTGGCCGATTCTTTCTTCCACAAGATCAATAAAAAAGGGGCCCTTGGGGCCCCTTTTTTATTGGGAGACGGTCAAGTTCATCTGTTTTTCTAACACGGCTAAAGCTGTTTCAAGATCGTCGTTGACGATCACAGCATCGAATTCTGTTTGAGCTGCTAACTCTTCTTTCGCTCGCTTGAGACGCCGCTGGATCGCCTCTTCTGCTTCCGTTCCGCGACCGCGAATCCGATTCTCAAGCTCTTCAATACTTGGGGGTGCGAGGAAGATTTGCGTGGCTTCCGGCAAGCTATTTCGAACCTGCCTGGCACCCTCCAATTCAATTTCAAGAAGCACGGGAATTCCCTTCGCGACGCGCTCGCTGACGGGTTGCCGAGGTGTGCCGTAGTAGTTTCCAGCGAATTCAGCCCACTCCAGCAATCCACCGCTTTGAACGAGTTCGTGGAACCGTTCTTTGGAGTGGAAAAAATAGTGAATTCCGTCGCGTTCCCCCGTGCGTGGAGCACGCGTGGTGGCGGACACTGAGAGCCATAGTTCTGGATGGCGTTCTCTCAGGCGGGCGACCAAGGTGCCCTTCCCTACGCCGCTGGGGCCGGTGAGCACCGTGGGCCTGGCGATTGATCCAGCAGGAGCCATACGTTGCTTGAGACTGCATTGCAGGGTAGGAAGGCTTCCTGTTCAGCCTGTTTTCAGGCAATCCATGGCCAGCCAAAGTCCGCAAGTGATGGATCTCACCAGCCTGAGGGCTGTGCTGGCGGATTTACGTGCCCGGTTGCTACCGAGCCGATTTGAGAAGGCGCAACAGCCTGATCCTCAGACGCTTCAGCTCGGATTTCGCACCCTGCGAGGAATGATTTGGTTGGAACTGAGTTGGAAAGCAGAGGTTCCCCGGTTGGTTGAAATCGCGCCGCCACCGAAGCAGGGTGCAGGAAGCACGCTGGCGCAACAGATCCAACATGGGCTTCGTCAACTGGCCCTGACGGAGCTCTGTCAGGAAGGGTTTGAACGGGTCGTGCAATTTCAGTTGGCGCCTCGACCTGGACAGCCTCCCCAGCGCACCTTGGTGCTCGAACTGATGGGGCGCCATAGCAATTTGTTGTTGCTCGATGAGCGGCAACGCATCACGGCGATTGCGCGTCAGGTCCGCTCGCATCAGTCGAGAATTAGGCCGATTGGTACGGGGGATGTCTATAGCCCTCCTCCGGCCCTTCAAGGCATGGCTCCCCGGCTGGATGAGCCTCAGCAGCGCTGGAGAGAGCGCTTGGAGCTGTTGCCGCTAAGCCTGGAAAAGGCGATGCGCAGTGCTTACCAGGGCATTAGCCCGGTGCTGGCGAAGCATCTAGCTGACCAGCACGACGATGCAGCCAAAGCGCGATTGGCGACAAGCGTTCATGCGCTGAGCGAGCAGGAGTGGCAGCTGTTGTACCAGCGTTGGCAGTGCTGGTTGAAGGCGCTGGAGACCGGCGCGTTTGAGCTGCAGTTTGATGGGCCCAATTCCTATCGCGTTTGGAATCCTGGCTCTGCATCGTCATCTGAAGGGACGTCGTTAGAGGAGTGTTCAACGGGTGGGGAGCCCCTCAGCCTTCGTTTGGGTCGGTACTACGCCACCGTTCTCCAGCGTCAGGACTTGAATCGCGCCACGCAGGATTTGCAAAAGCAGCTCAAGCAGTTAAGGACCCGTGAGGAGGCTCTTTTGGCCGACCAGAGAGCTGGTTTAGAGGAGACGGGCGGTGCCGATGACTTGCAACAGCAGGGCGATGCGTTGTTGTGCCAGGTGAGTCCGAATCGGGAGACCATCGATCGCGCGCAGAAGTTGTATGGCAAAGCGCGAAAACTGAGACGGGCGGTGCCAGCGCTGGAAGAACGGCTGCAGCATCACCAAAGCCGGTTGGTCTTGCTCGAGGGCAGTGAAAGCTTTCTCGAAGAGCTCATTGGTGCGGACTGGGATGGTTTACAGGCGCGCACGAAAAGCCTTCTTGATCTGCGAGAGGAGCTGGATGATCTGTTGGCTCCAAAACGTCTTCGCCGCCGCCGCCGTCAGGGATCGCGTCGCGTGGACCCCCAGCCGCTCGAGATCCTGAGCCCCGCGGGCTTGCTAATTCAAGTGGGCCGAAACCATCGTCAAAACGACTGGATCAGCCTCCGGCGGGCACGACCTGGTGACCTTTGGTTTCATGCCCAGGAATGTCCGGGTAGTCACGTTGTGTTGAAGGCTTCGGCTGGTTTTGCGGACGACGACGACGTCACCCTTGCGGCTGACCTGGCGGCATGGTTTAGCCGCGCGCGGGGAAACCGCCGGGTGGCTGTGGTGAAAGCCCCTGTCGAGCATCTCCAACGGATTGCTGGTGCAGCACTTGGAACGGTGCAACACAAAGACGGTGAGGTTGTTTGGGCCGAGCCAGATCGAGCCAGACAGCAACTGATCGCCGGCAAGCTCTTAGCCTGAGTTCACCCACGTGCAGTCGGACTGATCCCTCCCGAGACGAACGAAAAAACAGTGCTTCCCGCTCCCGAGCCGATCCGGCTGACCCCTCGGCCTGACCAGCTTCCACCCAACGATGTGGAGATGTCCCTGGTCGATCACCTGGAGGAGCTCCGTCAGCGCGTTTTTCGCAGCCTGATTGCGATTGTGATGGGTGCTTTGGCTTGCCTTGTTGCGGTGAAACCGTTGGTAAGGATCTTGGAGGAACCCGCGGGATCGATCCGATTTCTTCAGTTGGCGCCTGGAGAATTCCTGTTCGTTTCGTTCAAGGTTGCCGGTTATGCAGGACTCACCTTGGCGATTCCTTACGTCTTGTATCAAGGCTTGGCTTTCGTTTTGCCCGGTCTCACACGCAATGAGCGTCGACTCATCGCTCCCGCTGTGGCGGGCTCAGCGGTGCTGTTTTTTGCAGGAATTGCTTTTTCCTGGTGGGCGCTGATCCCAGCGGCCCTTGGCTTTTTGGTGAGCTACGGGGCTGATGTGGTGGAGCCGATTTGGTCGATCGAGCGCTACCTCGATTTTGTGCTTCTGCTGATGCTCTCCACTGGATTGGCTTTTCAGTTGCCCGTTCTGCAGCTACTGCTTGGCTTGTTTGGGTTGGTCCGTTGGAAGCGGATGCTCTCGGCCTGGCGTTGGGTCGTGTTGCTGGCAGCGCTGGCCGGCGCCGTTTTGACGCCATCCACCGATCCGATCACGATGTCGCTGCTAGCCGGTGCGATCTCAGGCTTGTTTTTCATTGGCGTCGCTCTCGTGGCGGCCGTGGAACGGTTCAAACCAGAAACTCCTCCAGACGCCCCTCCCCCTGCAGCTGAAGGCTGAGGGCTTTGCCCAGTCGGGGACGGTCCCGTGTGTCGTTTAACCACGAACGCACGTCGCCTGCTTGGCCTAAGCGATTCACCACGTCCAGCACTTGGGCTAGATGGGTGCGGTACTCCTCCTCGTCTAAGGGGAAGGATTGCTGCTCCAGATAGGCCCACATCACTTGGAGGTACATCCGCTTTCGCCTTACAACGACTTGCATGTCGTAGCTGGCTTGCCAGCGCTTCCGCAGCAGGTCAACCACCTCGTCGACCGTCAATGGAGGGATGGATTGTTCCAAGGGTGGGTCTACAAGCACGGAAACGGCTGAGCGGATCATCTAAAAGCCCAGTCGTTGCAAAGCGTGACGGGACCTTTACCCTCCATAATGGACCTCATTCAGTGTTGCTTGAGCGTCAGCCATGACTCAGATGCCAGCTAGTGATGTGCCCGGTATGGGCCGTCGGCAGTTCATGAATCTGCTGACCTTCGGATCCGTCACAGGCGTGGCCCTGGGGGCGCTTTATCCGGTGGCGAACTACTTCATCCCGCCCAGGGCTGCCGGGGGTGGTGGTGGAACCAGCGCCAAAGACGAGCTCGGAAATGCAGTCACCGCGAGCGGCTGGTTGAGTAGCCACGCCGAAGGTGATCGCAGCCTTGTCCAAGGCTTGAAAGGTGATCCCACCTACTTGATCGTGGAAGGCCCTGATGCGATCGGGAGCTACGGCATTAACGCCATTTGCACTCACCTGGGTTGTGTTGTCCCCTGGAACAGCGGCGCCAACAAATTCATGTGCCCTTGCCATGGCAGTCAGTACGACGCCACAGGCAAGGTGGTTCGCGGCCCAGCCCCTCTGTCCTTGGCCTTGGCCAATGTCAGCGTCGATAACGACAACGTGTTTGTCAGTCAGTGGACTGAAACCGATTTCCGGACGGGCGAAAAGCCCTGGTGGTCCTGATCAGCCCCTCCTCTTTGCTGTCTCTTTCCTCCCTCGCTTTCCCATGCGTCGCCTGCTCTCCTCAACATTTGCCGCACTGATCGTCGGTCTTGCTGTCTTCAGTGCACCCACTGCAAGTTGGGCCTATCCCTTCTGGGCACAACAAAATTACGATTCTCCAAGGGAGGCCACTGGCAAGATCGTTTGTGCGAACTGCCACCTGGCTCAAAAGCTCACTCAGGCAGAAGTTCCTCAGTCGGTTCTGCCGGACAGCGTCTTCAAGGCCGTTGTCAAGATCCCATACGACACCGGCGTTCAAGAGCTTGGTGCTGATGGCAGCCAGGTTCCCCTTCAGGTGGGAGCTGTTGTGATGCTTCCTGATGGCTTCACGCTGGCTCCTCAGGATCGCTGGACCGACGAGATCAAAGAGGAAACGGAGGGCGTTTATTTCAGCGAGTACAGCGATGACCAACCCAATGTGATTTTGGTGGGTCCAATCCCTGGTGATGAGCATCAAGAGATCGTCTTCCCTGTGCTTTCCCCTGATCCCGCAACGGATAGCAGCATCAGTTTTGGTAAGTACTCCATTCACGTTGGTGGCAACCGCGGCCGCGGCCAGGTCTACCCAACCGGTGAAAAGAGCAACAACACTGTCTATACAGCGCCAGCTTCTGGTTCTGTCAGCTCCATTGAACCTGGTGACAACGGCGCAAGCCTGGTCACCGTGAAGTCTGCTGATGGTTCTGAAATCACCGAGACCGTTCCAGTGGGGCCCGCACTGCTGGTCTCTGTTGGCGATGTTGTTGAAGCTGGAGCCCCCATTACCGACGATCCCAATGTTGGTGGCTTCGGTCAGCTCGATACCGAAGTCGTTCTTCAGAATCCTGTTCGCATCTACGGCATGCTTGCGTTCTTTGCAGCAGTTGCTTTGGCTCAGATCATGCTGGTTCTGAAGAAGCGACAGATTGAGAAGGTTCAAGCCGCAGAAGGCGTCTGATCAAGGTGATCATTCCCGCTGTCTTTACATCACCTGGGCCCGTGCTTTTTCAGCTCGGGCCTATTACTTTGCGTTGGTATGGGCTACTCATTGCCCTAGCCGTACTCATAGGTCTGAATTTATCCAGTTGGTTGGCTAAACAAAGAAATCTCGAATCGGGATTGATTAGCGACCTCCTTCCCATCCTTGTGTTGGCTGCAATTATCGGCGCGCGTTTTTACTACGTCGCCTTTGAATGGCGCTCTTATCAAAATTCTTGGTGGGACGTGTTTGCAATTTGGCAAGGGGGTATTGCAATCCATGGAGCATTGATTGGAGGCACGATCTCCGTGATTTTGTTCTGTCGTTGGCGGCAAGTTTCCTTTTGGGACCTGCTCGATGTTTTGGTTCCATCGGTCATTCTTGGCCAAACAATCGGTCGCTGGGGAAATTTTTTCAATTCAGAAGCCTTTGGGGTTCCTACCCAATTGCCTTGGAAGTTGTTCATTCCTTATTCAAGCCGCCCTCCAATCTTTGCCGATTCAGAATTTTTTCATCCCACATTCCTTTACGAATCGATTTGGAATCTGGCGATTTTTATTTTTCTGATGACGTTATTTCAATGGGGGAAGAGCGGACGGATTCCACTCCCATCAGGCGCTTTGAGTTGCATGTATCTGCTCTGCTACAGCCTTGGCCGTGTGTGGATCGAGGGCCTGCGCATTGATCCGCTCTGCTTGGGAGGCGTTCCACCATTTTGTGATGGAGGCTTGAGGATTGCTCAATTGATGAGCCTCTCATTGCTGCTGCTTGCGGGCTTTGGTTTGTTTTGGCTATACGGGAAACGAAAGTCATTGCCTGATCCAGGCTTACGCACACCAGGTACTTCATGACCACAGTGTCGATTGTCGGTGCAGGGCCCGGAGCTCCTGATCTCCTCACGCGCCGTGCGGAGAATCGCTTGCAATCTGCTCAGGTTTTGATCTGGACAGATTCGTTGGTGTCGCCTCAGATCGCGGCCTTAGCCCCTGATCATTGCGAAACGATCCGGAGTAGCACCCTCACGCTTGAAGACGTGCTTCCACTGATGATTGATCGAGCGAAGAAGGGCCTCCAGGTTGTGCGTCTTCATGATGGTGATCCCTGCCTGTATGGAGCGCTTTCAGAGCAAATTTGTGGTTTAAACGACGCTGGTATTGCTGTCGATGTGGTTCCAGGTATCAGCGCTTATCAGGCGACCGCTTCGGCCTTAGGGGCTGAACTCACGATCCCTGGTCTTGTCCAGACCATTGTTCTTGGGAGGGCCGGTGGACGCACTGGGGTTCCGGAAAAGGAGAGTTTGGAGAATCTCGCCCGCCTCAAAGCATCGCTCTGTCTCTATCTGAGTGCTCGCCATGTTGAAGAGGTGCAAGCAACATTGTTGAAGCACTATTCGCCTGATACACCGGTTGCTATTGGTCACCGTGTGAGTTGGCCTGATGAATGGTTGCAAGTCGTCCCATTGGATCGCATGGCAGCGATCTCTCGCGAGCAAAATCTGATCCGCACCACTCTTTACGTCGTGAGTCCAGCGCTAAAGGCAGGACGGCAGCGCTCCAAGCTTTACTCGCCAGAGCATGATCACCTGTTTCGCCCTACTCATTAAGTATCAGGCTTCCCCGTTGTGGTTTAAGATTTGCGTTCGGGGCGATTAGCACAGTGGTAGCGCACTTCCTTCACACGGAAGGGGTCACTGGTTCGAATCCAGTATCGCCCATTTCAACCCTTTAATTTCAAAATTACCTCACTCATTGATTGGGTGAACAAATGATCTGGCTGACAGTTTGTCGAAACGCAACTAAAATATTTAGATGCTGAATCCATGGAATGGCTGAAGTTAGGGAGGATATCGATTATTCAGATTTCCGTCAGGACGAACTTGTTTCACTGGGCCGTGTCTTAAAGGAAGAGCGGGAAAGACAAGGGATAACTTGCCAAGCCTTTGCCGATTCGCTGCGCATGGGCAAAGAACAGCTTGAAGCTTTAGAGAATGGGGATCGGGACTATCTTCCAGAATCCGTTTTTATTTGCGGAATGCTGCGGCGAGTCGCGCAGAAATTGGGATTGGATCCCGGTCCTCTGGTTCAACAATTCCAAGCTCAGCTCCGTGAGACGAAGGGGGCGCCAACAAAGCGTGGCAGTTACCAGCGCTCCGGCTCTGCCGACGCACCCCAGGGCCAGCAGGACGATGCACAGATGGGTCGCTGGATCAGGAATGCAGGCATTCCTTTGCTTCTCGTTGGGGTGACAGCGATCAGCGCTATTGCCTTTCGCGGCAACCGTCAGCAACCAGCAGCAGTGAGCAGCGAGGCAGCAACGGAGCAACCTCTGCCTCAGCCGATGGCAGCGAGTGACAACGGTTCAGCTGTGGACGTGGCGGTTGACGTCGATAACAACACTCCAGGATCCGTCGCCCTTGATAGTTCACAACCGAGCTGGGTCTCCGTCCGCAATGGGAGTGGAGAGGTGATCTTTGAGGGCACTCTGAGCGAACTCAAACGGTTTGAGGGCGATCAGGGGCTTGAAGTCTTCGCGGGACGACCCGACTTGGTTCGATTGCGCTACGGGAATGGATCACCTAAGGCCTTGGGCAAAATCGATCAGTTGCGTTGGTATCCCCTTACCCCTGAACCGTGAGCTTGAGGTTTAACCCGGTGACCTCCTTCAAAATGGGGGCACAGCTTTCCAAGCTCCACTGCTCCACACTCAGATTCTGATCAGCCTGTTCTCCGACGAGCTCCAGGACAAGATCTTCGTTTTGGACGTGGACCCGCAAGCTTTTGACCACCGGCTCTGGACGTCGATCAAGGGCAACCGCCAGCCTGAGCAGTAAGGCCATCTCTGAGACGGTGCGTCTATTTGCACGGCTTTGTAGCGCTTGCCAGGATTCATGCCTCTTTTTGGGAAGGCTGCGGCGGTGATAGCGCGCGATGGCAGCCACCATTAAATGCTCCGCTTCTGAATAGCCAAGCAGTTCTCCATGGCGAATCAGATACCAGGAGTGCTTGTGATAAGCGCTGAGATTGATGTGTTGGCCGCAGGCGTGAAGCATCGCGGCAGCCCAAAGCAAGTCACGGCCTGAGCCATCATCACGGTGGAGATGGTCTTTGGTGTGGTCATAAAGAGTGAGGGCATGGGAGGCCACACGCTCGGCTCGCGCTTGATTCACGGCAAAACGTTGCACCTGGTGGATCACGGTGCGTTGTCGGATGCTGCTTTGAAAGCTGAAACGGTCTTCCAGTAGGCCGTGACGCAGCATCCAATCAACGATCAGGCCTTCGCGAAGCGCTCGCTCACTCAGAACCAGCTCTTTCGCTCCCAACATCTGCATGCTGGTTTGAAGAATCAAGGCCCCTGGAACGATGATTTCTGCGCGCCGATCATTGATGGGTGACAACCCTTTGCGTTGCTCCGGTGTCATCACCACCAAGCGATCAACCACCCGGTCGAGCCGTTGTTTGCTGAGGCGATAACCGTGCAGCTTCAGCGGTGGACGATCCTCCTCACTGGCGGCTAGGGCTCCGAGGGCCATTGCGGTGCCACTGGTGGCCACCATCACGGGTGTTTCTTCAGGGGTGATCCTGCGCAGCACTTTGTTGACGGCAGGCTCAAGAGACCCTTGGATGAAGGCTTCCAGGAAGGTCCTACGCTGCCGGGGCATCGGGTCATCTTGAATGAAATCACGCTGGAGTCGTACCGCGCCAACTCTTGTACTGGTGAGTGCTCGAGCATCACGACCATCCGCAAGAATTAACTCTGTTGAGCCGCCTCCGATGTCCAGCACAAGATGCGGACAGTCTCCAAAAGGCATGCCTGAGAGCACCCCTAGGTAGATCAAGCGGGCTTCTTCTGGGCCGCTCACGAGATCAACTTCGAGCTCGAGCTGCTCCTGAATCTCCTGCAAAAAGTCCCGACCATTCGGGGCCTCTCGCACCGCGCTGGTGGCTGCGGTCACGATCTGTTCCACTTGGTGACTCAGGGCGAGCTCGCGAAAGCGACGAAGCGCTTCGAGCCCGCGTTCGATGGCGGCCTCGGAGAGATTGCCTGTTTCGGGGTCTCTTTCCCCCAACCGCGTGGTGGATTTTTCAGCTAACTCGATGCTGAAGGTTCGTAGCTCCGGATCGACAGAGGCCACCAAGAGGTGGGTGGAATTGGTGCCGATATCGATTGCGGCAATCTTCCGCAAGGCTCGACCGTTTTGAAAGCTCGGCCCTGCTGTCACTTCACGCACCGCGCTGAAAGCCCTTCCACTTTGCCTCAAGCAGACAGCGAGAAGCTCTGTTTAAGGTTTCCAAGCTGGAGTTCTTTTTTTCAGTCAGCTCCGCTAAGGAGACTCTGGAAAACCCAGCCCGTCTGCGCGAAAATGGCGCTGTGATCGCAGGCCAGAACAGGGTTAATGGGCGGCAAGCAGCTCGGTTTCACGGACTATGAGCTGACCACGGCC
>Ga0075479_10000063_pt1 | contig 34005 bp, 35 predicted proteins | sample DEB08_DNA_8_FD_76341 | JGI IMG/M metagenome (GOLD analysis project Ga0075479, IMG submission 76341) | Aqueous microbial communities from the Delaware River and Bay under freshwater to marine salinity gradient to study organic matter... | ecosystem: Environmental > Aquatic > Marine > Coastal ... | reverse complement strand
ATAACTTGGATGAAGTCGTAACAAGGTAGCTGTACGGGAACGTGTAGCTGGAATAATAATGGAATAGTTCAGTTGGTTAGAACGTTGGAATCATAATCCAAATGTCAGGGGTTCAAATCCCTTTTCCATTAATAAATGACAGGAAAGGTGACTGAGTGGTTTAAAGTGTTGGTTTGCTAAACCTTTGTGTATTTTTTAAGTACACCATGGGTTCGAATCCCATTCTTTCTTTATTAATTAAAAAATACTATGACAGAGTTTATTTTTCATCAAATATATTTTGATAATATTTTACTATTTATTTTTTCAAGTGTTTTGATATTAAGTGCCTTAGCCATCATTGTAGTACAAAATTCAGTTTATTCTGTTTTATATTTAGTACTTAATTTTGTGACAGCGTCAGGTTTACTTTTTTTATTAGAATGTGAATTTTTATCTTTATTATTTATTATTGTATATGTTGGAGCTATTGCAGTTTTATTTTTATTTGTTATTATGATGTTAGATGTGAAAATCATAGAAACTTCTAAAGATTTTTATAAATATTTACCTGCAGGCAGTTTTATAGGTGGGTTATTTTTATTTGAAATTGCTTCTTTAATTGGAAATGATTTTTCAAATAATCCTTATATATACGATAAAATAGGTTCGTATTTTATTAACACTTATACAAATTTCTACTATAAAATTGATTTTTTCACAGATATTAATGTTTTAGGCCAATTACTTTATACTTATTATATTGTACAGTTTTTAATTGCAGGTTTGCTTTTATTGCTTGCTGTTATCGGAGCTGTCGTATTAACTATGAATAATAGTTTTCAAGGCACTAAAAAACAAATGTTTTTCAAGCAAATCTCTAGAAATTCTGATAGTATTCTATTGATTTAAACTTCTATTTTATTTACATACTACTTTTTAGTTCAAAAAAAATATGGTTAATTTAATTTTATTAAAAAATGTTGTTATTATACCTGAGTTATTTTTAGGGTTAAGTATTGTATATTTACTTTTATACGGTTCAATTGTTAGTACTTACAAAACATATCCGTTAATACAAAATGTAATATTAAAATTATCTGCTTTAGTATTATTTTTTTGTATAGTATTATTTTATAATGATAAAGATTTTTTTGTCAGCAAATCTAGTTTATTTTTCAATGATACTATAATTTGTGATTATTTAAGTTTTTTTTCTAAATCTTTAATTGCAATTTTATCTTTAGCATGTATTTTAGTCATCAAGTTTTATTTAAAAGATCAAAAAATAAATCAATTTGAATACATGATTGTTATTTTATTAGCTGTTTTAGGTTTTTTTTTATTATGCTCTGCAAATGAATTAATTACAGCTTATTTAGCCATAGAATTACAAAGTCTAGCATTTTATGTTATGGCTTCTTTTAAAAAAAATTCTTCCTTTTCAGTGGAGGCAGGATTGAAATACTTTGTATTAGGATCCTTTTCATCTGCGCTACTACTATTAGGATTTTCTTTTGTATACGGGGTATTGGGTACATTAAATTTTGAAGATTTTAAGCTTTTATATGCAAATTCTTTACCTGGAAATCATAATAATGTTTTATTTGATTCAAGTTTATTGCAAATAGGTTTAGTTTTAATTTTAGTAAGTTTATTTTTTAAACTTGCAGTAGCTCCGTTACATATATGGTCTCCTGATGTTTACGAAAATTCTCCATCAAGTTCTACTATATTCTTTGCCGTTGTTTCTAAATTAGGTATTTTAGTTTTGTTAATTAGGTTATTTCAACATAGTTTTCATAGTTATATTTATAGTTGGAGGTATTTTGTTGTAGGATTAGCCGTTTTATCTGTTATTGTAGGATCTTTTACTGCTTTAGAACAAAGAAAGTTAAAAAGTTTATTAGCTTATAGCTCTATTAGTCATATAGGGTATATTTTAATTTCTTTTAGTACAGGAACTTTAGAAGGTTTACAAAGTTTATATGCATATATAATTGTATATATGATAGCAGGTTTATGTATTTGGTCTATTTTTTTAATATTAAGATTAAAAACTTTTTATTCTCAAAAACAAAATAAGGATTTAACTGATTTTACATTATTAGTAAAGTCAAATAATATCATTTCAATTTGTTTCGCTATTGTTTTACTATCTATCGCAGGTTTTCCACCTTTAATAGGTTTTATCACTAAAATGGGGATTTTTATGTCTGCTATAGAATCTTCAATGTATTATGTCGCTATTGTTAGTATTTTAACTAGTGTTATCTCTACTTTTTACTATATTCGAATTATTAAAATTTTATATTTTGAAAAAGTATTAGTTGGTAATTTATTTTACCCACTACCATATTTAGAGTCTTTTATTATTGTTTCTACCTTTTTCTCTTTTATATTTTTATTTATCAATCCTACATTACTTTATCTTTTATCTTATAAGATAAGTTTACTAGGTTTTTTATAAAAAAATTAAATTGCATTTTTAGCTCAGTTGGATAGAGCATTAGCCTTCTAAGCTGCTGGTCATAGGTTCGAATCCTATAAAATGTTTTATATTAGGTTAATTTAGAAAATAAATGTCAATTTTTAATAATAATATTATTTTTTACTTATTGTTGTTTCCTTTATTAGGTTCTTGTTTGTTGTTATTTACCCCTTCATGGAACAAAAATTTATTAAAAAGTATTGCTTTATTTTTTTCTAGCATTACGTTTTTACTTTCTTTATTTTTGTGGGTTTTATTTGATAGATCTACAGGAAATTTCCAATTTGTGGAAAAAATTCTATGGTTACCCAATTTAAATTTAAATTTTACTGTAGGTATTGATGGTATTTCTTTATTTTTTGTTATTTTAACTACATTGTTAATTTTTTTATGTTTATTAACTAGTTGGAATAGCATTCATTTTAATCTTAAGGAGTATTTAATTTCATTTTTAATAATGGAGTTTTTTCTAATTGGAGTTTTTTGTATACTAGATCTTTTACTTTTTTATATTTTTTTTGAAAGTGTATTAATTCCTATGTATTTAATAATAGGGGTATGGGGTTCTAGAGAAAGAAAAATTAGAGCGGCTTATTTTTTTTTTTTATACACTTTATTAGGTTCTGTATTAATGTTATTGGCTGTAATCTATTTATACTATCAAGTAGGTACTACTGATTATGAAATTTTGTTAACTACTTTATTAACTGCTAAAGAACAAAAAATATTATGGCTTGCATTTTTCGCATCTTTTGCAACTAAAGTACCTATGGTTCCAATGCATATATGGTTACCTGAAGCTCATGTTGAAGCTCCTACAGCAGGTTCTGTTATATTAGCAGGGGTTTTATTAAAATTAGGTACTTATGGTTTAATCAGATTTTCGTTCCCATTATTTCCTGAAGCTTCTTTTTATTTTACTCCATTAGTTTATTCTATTGCAGTTATAGGGGTTATTTATACTTCATTTACTGCTATAAGACAAACTGATTTTAAACGTATTATAGCTTATACTTCTGTTGCACATATGAATCTTGTGATTGTCGGTATGTTTAGTTTTAACAGCATAGGATTAGAAGGAGCTATTTTACAAAGTTTAAGTCATGGTTTTGTTGCAAGTGCTTTATTTTTAATTATAGGTGTTGTTTATGAAAGACATCATACTCGAATGGTTAAATACTATGGAGGATTAGTACATGTTATGCCTATTTATATAATTATTTTTTTATTTTTTACTATGGCAAATATAGGTCTTCCCGGTACAGGTAGTTTTATAGGTGAGTTTTTAATTTTAGTAGGTTCGTATCAGTTAAATACTACTATTACATTTTTTAGTGCGACAGGTATGGTTTTAGGTGGTTGTTATTCTTTATGGCTATTTAATCGAATAGCTTATGGTAATTTAAAAACTCAATATTTACATAATTTTGTAGACATAGGTCACAGAGAATTTTTAATTTTCTTACCTTTATTGTTAGGAACACTTATTATGGGTATTTATCCTAGTATTTTTCTTGACCCTATTCATATGAGTGTTAATTTTTTATTAGAACAAATGAATGTTTAAATTTATCTAAGTCCTTATCGTCTAGTGGTTTAGGACATTACCCTTTCACGGTAATGACACGGGTTCAAATCCCGTTAAGGATATAATATATAATTATTTTAATTCCATAATATTGAAATTTTAAAAAATGTCATTAAAAAAAAAAGATTTAAAAAAAAAAATAAAAAATTTTACTATTAATTTCGGACCTCAACATCCCGCAGCGCACGGAGTTCTAAGACTTGTGCTTGAGTTAAAGGGAGAAGTTGTTAATAGAGCAGATCCTCATATAGGCTTATTGCATAGAGGTACTGAAAAATTAATAGAATATAAGAATTATATTCAAGCTTTACCGTATTTTGATAGGCTTGATTATGTTTCTATGATGTCTCAAGAGCATACTTATTGTTTAGCTGTTGAAAAACTTTTAAACTGTGAAGTACCTTTAAGAGCTCAATTTATTAGGGTTTTATTTGCTGAAATTACTAGAATTTTAAATCATTTATTAGCTGTTGCATGTCATGCTATGGATGTTGGGGCTAGTACTCCATTATTATGGTCTTTTGAAGAGCGTGAAAAATTAATGGAATTTTATGAGAGAATATCTGGAGCTAGAATGCATGCCGCATATTTCAGACCTGGAGGTGTTCACAGTGATTTTCCTAAAGGTTTACTGAATGATATTTATATTTTTACCCAGCAATTTACTATTCGTTTAGACGAAATTGAAGAGTTATTAACTGAGAACCGGATTTGGAAACAAAGGCTTGTTGATGTTGGTGTGGTTTCATTGAAAGATGCCAGAGATTGGGGTTTTAGTGGTGTTATGTTAAGAGGTTCTGGTATTAAGTGGGATTTAAGAAAATCTCAGCCTTATGATGTGTATGATAAAATGGATTTTCAAGTTCCTGTAGGGACTAATGGAGATTGTTATGATAGATATCTTATTAGAGTTTCAGAAATGCGTGAATCTTTAAAGATTATTGAGCAGTGTTTAAATTCTATGCCTGAAGGAGTTACTATTTCTACAGATAATAAGATAACACCTCCTACCAGAAAGGAATTAAAGACATCAATGGAAGCATTAACCCATCATTTTAAACTTTATACTCAAGGTTTTACTGCAAATAAAGGTGAAACATATACTGCAAGTGAGGCTCCAAAGGGTGAGTTTGGTGTGTATTTGGTTTCTGATGGCAGTAATCGGCCTTATAGATGTAGAATAAAATCACCGGGTTTCAGCCATTTACAAGCATTAGATTTTATGTCTAAAAATCATATGATTGCCGATGTTGTGACTATAATTGGGACTCAAGATATAGTTTTTGGTGAAGTTGATAGATAAAAATTTATAATGGGATTAAATTTGAAAAATAAAAAAACAAACTGTTTTACTGTTTTTTCAGACGGTAGTATTGTTTTTAGCAAACATGTTTTATTAAAAAATAAAGTTGATTATTATAACTTTTTAAATAAGGATTTTATTAATTCGCCTTATTGGATGGATAAAATCTCAAATAATGCAACTAACATGGATAATTACAAAGAATTAAATAATTATAGAAATAAATTTTTTAATTTTAAGTAACTAGTTTAATTTGATAAAAACATTTATAAGTAATATAATAATATAAACAAAAATAGAAAAAAATATGATTCAACATAAATTAACTTTAAATTCAATTAATAAATTAACACATATTTTACCAGTATCCAAAATACAAACTTTTTCAAATGAGATAGTTTTAATAATTAAACCTAAATTTTTACTGGATACATTGTATTTTTTAAAAAACCATATTTTATTCCAATTTACAGTTTTAACTTCTATTACAGGAGTAGATTATCCTGAAAACAAGCATAGATTTGAAATTGTTTATGATCTTTTAAGTTTAACATTTAATCAAAGAATAAGGTTAAAACTTGTTGTAGACGAGTTAGAATCTGTTAATTCTTGTGAAAATATATATCCGGCTGCAAATTGGTTTGAGTGTGAAGTTTGGGATATGTTTGGTGTTTTTTTTAAAAATCATAGTAATTTAAGACGTATTTTAACCGATTATGGTTTTGAAGGACATCCTTTAAGAAAAGATTTTCCTTTAAATGGTTATATTGAAGTTCGGTATAGTGAAAATCATAAAAGAGTTATAAGTGAATCTATTGAGTTTTCACAAGAGTACAGAACTTTTAATTTTTTTGGTCCTTGGAATAAAAATTAATGAAAAGTGTAGTTCAAAAAGATAAAAAAAAAAGAAAAATAGTATCTAATTTTGAAGATAAATTGTTTATTTTTAAAAATTTATCCCGAAATTTACGTATTAAACCGTCTTTAAGATATAATATTTCCTTAAATTTATTTAATTTTTCTAAAAATAATTTTGAGACACGTTTAGTCAATAGGTGTATTGTTACTAATAGGAAATCCAAAATTCATAATTATTTTAGATTTTCCCGGTTATTTTTTTTAAGGTTAGCCAGACAGGGTAATATCTCTGGTTTGAAAAAATCTAGTTGGTAAAAGTTAATTTTTATATAAAAAAAGGTTTAAATCCTTGTTAACTTAAATATTTTTATTATATATATAAATGGCAATTTATGATGGCATAGCTCGTTGGTGTTTTTCAACCAATCATAAAGATATAGGTACATTATATTTAATTTTCGGTGCTTTTTCAGGTGTCGCTGGTACTACTTTATCTGTTTTAATCAGATTAACTTTATCATTGCCTTCAAGTCAGTTTTTAAGTGACAATTATCATTTATACAATGTAATTGTAACAGGACATGCTTTTGTTATGATTTTTTTTATGGTAATGCCTACTTTAATTGGTGGTTTCGGTAATTGGTTTGTTCCGTTAATGATAGGTGCACCTGATATGGCTTTTCCTAGAATGAATAATATTAGTTTTTGGTTATTACCTCCTTCTTTACTATTATTAGTAGCATCTATGCTAGCAGAAGCTGGTGTAGGTACCGGATGGACTGTTTATCCTCCACTATCAAGTGGTAATTCTCATTCAGGAGCTTCTGTTGATTTAGCTATTTTTAGTTTACACTTGTCAGGAGCAGCGTCAATTTTAGGAGCTATAAATTTTATTTGTACTATTTTAAATATGCGTGTTAAAGGTTTATTTATGCACAGATTACCTTTATTCGTTTGGTCTATTTTAATTACAGCCGTATTGTTACTATTATCATTACCTGTTTTAGCAGGTGCAATTACTATGTTATTAACTGATAGAAATTTCAATACTACTTTCTTCGATCCTGCAGGAGGTGGTGATCCTGTTTTATACCAACATTTATTTTGGTTTTTTGGTCATCCTGAAGTTTATATTTTAATTTTACCAGGTTTTGGTATAGTTAGTCATATTATTGTTAGTACTTCAAGAAAACCGATTTTTGGTTATTTAGGAATGGTTTATGCTATGTTTTCTATTGGGGCTTTAGGTTTTATTGTTTGGGCCCACCATATGTATACCGTAGGTTTAGATATTGATACTAGAGCTTATTTTACAGCTGCTACTATGATTATAGCTGTACCTACTGGGATTAAAATTTTTAGTTGGTTGGCTACTTTATGGGGTGGATCTGTTGAAATTAGAACCCCAGGTTTATTTGCTTTAGGATTTATTTTTTTATTTACAATAGGAGGATTAACTGGCGTTGTTTTAGCTAACTCAGGTTTAGATATAGCTTTACACGATACTTATTACGTGGTAGCCCATTTCCATTATGTTCTTTCAATGGGTGCAGTATTTTCTATGTTAGGAGGTGTTTATTATTGGTTTGATAAAATTACAGGTGTTAAGTATTCTGAAGTTTTAGGTCAAATTCATTTCTGGATTTTTTTTGTTGGGGTAAATATTACATTTTTTCCAATGCATTTTTTAGGTGTAGCGGGTATGCCTAGAAGAGTTCCAGATTATCCTGATGCATATTTAATGTTTAATAGAATAGCTTCTTATGGTTCGTATATTTCTGCATTATCAGCAATTTTTTTCTTTTATGTTGTATTAGTTGCTTTTACTGAAGGTGAAACTGTTAAGTCTAAAAAGCTTATTCCTATTACTAAATAATTTTTTAATTAATTTTAATTGGTTAAATCCCAATAAAATTATTTTTATTTTTTAAATTATACTATATATGTTTTATAACTCAAAAATTATTAATTATAATAAATTTAATTTTAAAAATTACCAATCTAATTTTATGGCATTTTTTGTTACTAAAAGTATTAGATGGAATAAAAATTATTTATTAGCTTTTATGGATAGTCATTTGATACATTACCCTTCTCCGATTAACTTATCTTATGCATGGAGCTTTGGTTCTACCGCAGGGATTTGTTTAATTATACAGTTGCTTACTGGTGTTTTTTTAGCAATGCATTATACTCCTAATATTGAATTAGCATTTGGTAGTGTAGAGCACATTATGCGAGATGTGAATAATGGTTGGTTGATTAGATATATGCATGCTAATGGAGCATCTATGTTTTTTATTGTAGTATATTGTCATATTTTCAGAGGATTATATTATGGTTCTTACATGCACCCTAGACAATTATTATGGTGTTCTGGTGTTGTGATTTTCATTTTAATGATGGGTACAGCGTTTATTGGTTATGTTCTTCCTTGGGGTCAAATGAGTTTTTGGGGAGCTACTGTTATTACTAATTTAGTTACTGCTGTGCCTTTAGTTGGTAATGCAATTGTTACATGGTTATGGGGTGGTTTCACTGTGGATAACCCTACTTTAAATAGATTTTATAGTCTCCATTTTTTATTTCCCTTTTTAATTGCTGGATTATCTTTAGTACATTTAGCGTTGTTACATAAAGATGGTTCTAATAATCCGTTAGGAGTAGATAGTTCTGGAGATAAAATTCCATTTTATCCTTATTTTTTTGTTAAAGATTTATTTGCATTTTTTGTTTTTTTATTTGTTTTCTGTTTTTTTGTTTTTTATTTCCCTAATGCTATGGGTCATCCGGATAATTATATACCAGCAAATCCCCTAGTTACTCCTGCTCATATTGTTCCTGAATGGTATTTCTTACCTTTTTACGCTATTCTTAGATCTATTCCTGACAAATTAGGAGGTGTTTTAGCTATGGGAGGGGCTTTAATAGTATTATTTTTTATACCATTTACAAATACTTCAGAAATAAGAAGTACTACTTTTCGGCCTATTTTTAAAATTTTTTATTGGCTTTTTGTTTCTGATTTTTTAATATTAGGTTGGATTGGTCAAATGCCTGTAAAAAGTGTATATGTTTTAGTAGGTCAAATAGCGACTGTTTATTATTTCTTATTTTTTATAATTCTTATACCTTTAATAGGTAATGTAGAATCTTTTTTAGTTCGATATAAACTTAAGGATTAAAATTTTTAATGTTATTGACTCCTTTAGAACAATTTCAAATTGTTTCATTATTTTCTATCAAATTGTTTAGCTTAGATTTTTCTTTTACTAATTTATTTTTAGTAAATGTTATTGTTTTAATTTCTTTTATGACTTTAATTTCTTTTATAAGTTCTGATGATTCTAGTTTTTTTTTAATACCAAATAATTGGCAAACATTAATAGAAACAGTTTACGAAACTGTTTCTCAATTATTATTTGATAATATTAATGTTGAGGGTGAAAAATATTTTCCGTTTGTTTCTGTTTTATTCTTATTCATTTTATTAGTAAATTTAATCGGTTTAGTGCCTTATAGTTTTACTATTACAAGTCATTTAATTGTTACTTTTACTTTATCGTTTGCTGTTTTTATTGGTGTTAATATTATCTGTATTAAAATACATAAAATAGAGATATTGTCTCTATTTATTCCTTCTAATACTTCTATCGGATTAGCGTTATTACTTGTTCCTATTGAATTTATTGCTTATTTATTTAAACCTTTAAGTTTGGGTATTCGATTGTTTGCTAATTTAATGGCAGGTCATACTTTATTAAAAGTGATTGTTGGATTTTCATGGAGTATGTTATTGTTAGAAGATATTTTATCATTTTTTCATTTAGTTCCGTTATTAGTGTTAGTTATTTTAATGGGTTTAGAATTAGGAGTAGCTATGATTCAAGCTTATGTTTTCACTATTTTAACTTGTCTTTATTTAAATGACAGTATAAATTTACATTAAGTTTATATTCTTAGTTATATGATATAATTTTAGAGTAGTATATACAAAGATTTATATTAATTAAAGTTTATGGTAATCAAATTAGATTTAAAATCTAAAAATTTAAAATCTTTAAAAAGATTTTTATTTATATTTGAAAAATTTTGCGCTAGTTACGATAATCAATCGATCAAAGCAATTAGTAACAAAAATATTAAAAAAGTTTTATTTTCCGTATTAAAATCACCTCACGTGAATAAACGTGCTCAAGAGCAGTTTGAGTTTAAATTATATAATACTAAAATAATTTTTTACAGTTTAAAGTATTTAAAAATTTTATTATTTTTAAAATTTTTATCTAAAAATTTTTTTTCTGATATACGTTTTAAAGTGTCATTTACATTAAAAAACAAATCTATTTTATTAAATATGAGCAAATTTTATTTTAAAAAAATAAATTTCTCATATTTGATTAATACCGATATCAACGGGGAGAATTTATTTAAAATTAAGTTTTAATAGCTCAGTAGGTAGAGCAAAGGACTGAAAATCCTTGTGTCGTCAGTTCGAATCTGACTTGGAACAGAAAAAAATTAAAATGAGTTTTTATGTTTGGAATATGTTTACTACATTGAGAAATGGGCAATTAGTAAAAAAAGCATCTGTATTTCAGAAAAAAAAAACCCTTTGCGCACAATTATTAAATGTTTTATGGGATGAAGGATACATTTTAGGTTATAAAACTTCAAATTTTAATTCTAATCAATTTGAGATTTTTTTAAAATATACTAATAATGAACCTTCTATTACTAAGATTAAATCAATATCTAAACCTGGAAAAAGAATTTATTTATCTGCAAAACAATTATGGAAGATAGATTCAAATATGGGATTAATAATAGTATCTACTAGTTTAGGTGTTCTACCCATTGAAAAATGTAAAAAATTAAATATAGGTGGTGAGCCTTTTGTTTTTGTATGTTAAAAAAGTATAATATAAAAATACCTTCAAATTTGAAATTTGTTTTTTGCGGATCTAAAAATACAATTTCATTTGTTTCATCTTCAGGGTCTATTAAGACTTATCAATTAAAATTTAAAGTTTTAATTGATAAGTTAGATAATACTATTTTTATTACAGACCAATTTTTTGGTAATTATTCTAAAACACAATTTAAAAATTTGAAGTCGTATCGATGTCTTGAAATAGCGTTATTAAGAAAATTGATTGGACAATTATTGTCTGTAAATTTTAAAAGATTAAATTTGGTAGGGGTTGGTTATCGGGCTTTTGTTCAAAGCGATCTTAACATCTTAAATTTAAAATTAGGTTACAGTCATCCTATTTTAATTAAATTTCCTTCAACATTAAATGTCATATGCCCTAAACCTAATACTATTTTTATTTCGGGTCCTTGTATTAATCAAATTAATAAAATAGTATCTGTTATTAGAGGATTTAGAACTCCTGAACCCTATAAAGGTAAAGGTGTTTTATACGAATATGAAAAATTAACTTTAAAAGAGGGTAAAAGTAAAACTTAAAATTTTTTAAAATGAAATTAAAAAAGTTAAATTATAATAAAATTAATTTTATAACATCTTATTTAATGACTGTTAAATCCAAAGGAGGTAATTTAAATTCTCAAGTTTATGTATCTAAAAATTTAATCTTAAATTCTTATAAGAATTTAGATATTAATTTAAAAAAAATTTTTAAATTTATTTATGATTTTCATTCTTTTAAAAAAACAATTGTTTTCGTAGGATTTACAGATAATACTAAATATAATTTTTCCTTATTATTTAATAAATTTAATTATATTTTCTTAAAAGAGAATATTTGGGTTAATGGAGTTTTATGTAATTCTAAATCGTTAATTCCTTATATGAACTCTAAAAGATTTAATAGTTTTTTTAAAAAGGAGAAAATTATTTTTTTAAAAAATTTCAACAGTTTAGTTAAATTAAAAAAAAAACCTGATTTGATAATATTATTTAATACCAAAGGTAATGAGAATTTGATATCTGAAGCTATCAAAGTAAAAATTCCTATTATTTCATTTATTTCTGAGGGATTTATTACTAATTCAGAATTTGTTCATAGTATATTTAATTTTTATAATAAATATTCTTTTAAAATTATTATTAGATTAGTTTATTTTTTATTATCTTCTATTGTTTTTCGTTCAATAAAAAAAGCTATTAAGTAAAAAATGAGAATTAAAAAGTCAAGGTATAAGCCATTATATAAAAAGTTTGTTCGTTTAAGAAAAAATGTTCAATATAGAAAAAAACTTTTAACTAATTTTGAAAAAAAAAAATGGAAACACTTAGTTAGTTATTTAAGAACTAGAATTTTAAGACGAAAAAAAAATTTTGAAGGTTATGATAATTTAAGTTTTTTTATTCCTAAATATGGAAGTGCTTTTAAAAGAAAATTTTTACAAAATTTACTTGTAAAACAAAGATTTTCTTTATTTTACGGGAAATTGCAAAATAAAAAAATAAAGAATTTAGTTAACCTATCAAAAAATAAATTAGGAAATAAATTTTCAGCTAAAGATAGATTAATTAATAATTTAGAGAATAGATTAGATACTGTTTTATATAGATCTCATTTTGTTAAAAGTATTAGGGAAGCTAGATTATTTATTCAACATAAACATGTTTATGTTAATGATGTTATAGTGATTAATAACTCGTTTATTTTGAATAATGGAGATATTATTCGACTATCAGATAGAAGTATTAAATTAGCAAAAAAAAATCTATTTAGTTCCCATTTATGGCCATTACCGCCTGAATTTTTACAAATAAATTATAAAACTTTTCAAATATCATTTATTGAAAGTTTATATAAACCTAGTTTATCGGTATTTTATCCTTTTTGGGTTGATTTAAATACTATAATAAATTATTATAGATAGATAAAAGATTCAATTCTTTTAAAATTTGTCTTCAATAGCTCAATTGGTAGAGCAAATGGCTGTTAACCATTAGGTCGTTGGTTCGAATCCGACTTGGAGAGGTAAATGGAAACAATCGGATTTGAACCGATAACTTTATGTTTGCAAAACATACACTCTACCGTTGAGTTATGCTCCCTTAATTAATTTTATATAAATGTTTTGTATAGATTAGAGTCTTTTGTTTTAATCATGTTTAAATTATTTTCGATCAGATCTATATTTTTAGAACTAAGTTGTAACTTTTTTATTCTAAATTTTTTAGTTTCTGCAAATAGTGGTATAGTTTTTTCAATATTGTAATAATAAAATAGGGAAAATGATACCAGTAATCCAAATACTTGAGCGCCTAGACTTAATAGGTCGAATTGTGGGATTTAAAATTATTTTTAGCTTATTTGGTGGAATTGGTAGACACGTCAGACTTAAAATCTGATTCTTTTAATGGAGTATCGGTTCAAGTCCGGTAATAAGTATATATAGTTTTATTTTTTATTAAATATTATAAAACGCCAAAATGATGGAATTTGGTAGACATGCTAGGTTTAGGTTCTAGTTCTGATAAAAGAGTAGGGGTTCAAGTCCCCTTTTTGGTATTTATATATGTATAAAATATATACATAATTTTTATATGTTAAAAAAAGAATATGCCTACTATAAATCAGCTTTGTAAAAAAAAGAGAAAATCTAAAGTTGTCCCTAGTAAAGTACCTGCATTAACTAAAGTTCCTCAAAAAAAAGGTTTTTGTTTAAAAGTATTTACTAGAACTCCTAAAAAACCTAATTCAGCAATAAGAAAGCTTGTTAGATTAAGGTTGACTAATGGCATGAAAGTTAATGCTTATATACCTGGAGAAGGACATAATTTACAAGAATATTCAACTGTTCTTATAAGAGGTGGTCGTGTTAAAGACCTACCTGGAATTAAATACCAGTTAGTTAGAGGTAAATATGACCTTTTAGGATTAAAACAAAGAAAAACATCAAGATCTAAATATGGTAGTAAAAAACAAAGTTAACATTAAATCTTTGCTTTTAAATTTTATAACTTTAAAAGGGAATAAATTTAAATCTGAAAAATTATTAGATACTAGTTTAAGAGAATTACAAAAAAGTACTTCTAAAAATTCAAAATCAATTTTGAAACTATCTTTAAGAAATATTTCCCCTATCGTAGATACGATAAAAATAAAACGTAGAAAAACAGTAACTTTAGTACCCTTTTTTTTAAAGAAAGATAAAAGACTTTCTCATGCAATTAAGTTAATAATTAAAAATTCAAAATCAAATAATTCAAAATTTTCATTTGGATTATCGAAAGAGGTTATTGATTCTTCTAATAACAAAGGGTTTGTAAAAAATAAAGTTATTAATTTACATTCTACGTCTTTTGTTAATAAAACTTTTTCTCATTTTCGATGGTTTTAATTAAATAAAAAGAAAATAACAAATATTAAATTATGCTTAATAGGATTTGAACCTAAAACCTTCGGGACCGAAATCCGACGCTCTATCCAATTGAGCTATAAGCACTTTTTAAACACACAAATATATATAATAAAAATTCTAGTTTAAAATGATTCAACAGCAAACTGTTTTAAAAGTTTCTGATAATTCAGGGGCAAAATATGTGAAATGCATAAAAGTTTTAGGTGGATTTAAACGTAAATTCGCTTATATTGGAGACATTATTGTCGTATCTGTTATTAAATTGCGTAATAAATCTAAATTTAATTCTAAAGTTAAAAAAGGCGAAGTTTACAAGGCTTTGGTATTAAAAACTAAGAAATCAAATTTAGGTGTGTCTGGATTTAATACATTTTTTAAAGAGAATTCAGTATGTCTTTTAAATAAACAAGGAAAACCTATAGCTACTAGAATATTCAGTCAAGTCCCACTTGCATTAAAAAAACATAAGTGGATTAAAATATCTAGTTTATCTTCTGGTTTTATTTAAAATTATAATTATATTTAAACATTAATATATATAGATGCAATTTTTTAAATACTATTTAGAAAATATTTTAAAGTATGATTTCATCAATAGATTTAATTATAATAATATTTCATACATTCCATCATTAGAAAAAGTAATATTATGTTTTGAGTATAAAAATCCTACTTATAAACAAATATTAAATTCCTTACTTGCTTTGGAGTTGATTAGTAAATCTAAGGCAGATTTACTTACTTTAAAAAAATCAAATGTTTCATTAAAATTAAGAGCTGGAAGTCCTGTTGGCTGTAAAGTAACCTTAAAGAAATTAAAAATGTTAGATTTTATTTCTACTTTATTTTTAATTCTAATACCTCAAGATAAAAATTTTGTTATAAATTTTTCTACAAAAAATTATACAAAAAGTTTATCTTTTGATTTTAAATCTTTATTTTTATTTAAAGAATTGAAAGACCATTACAGTGTATTAAAAGATTTAAGTAATTTAAGTATAGTACTTATTACTGATTCAAAAAATATTTCTGAGTTTGTCTTTTTTATGAAATCATTAAAAGTAAAATTTTTTATGTGAATGTAACTCAATTGGTAGAGTGTAATCTTGCCAAGGTTAAAGTTGAGGGTTCGAGTCCCTTCTTTCACTTATAAATTAAAATTTTATTGTTTTTTATTTGTTAATTTGATGGATAAGTGGTCGAGTGGTTTAAGGCGTTAGTTTTGAAAGCTAAAGTATTTTTTAAGATACCGTGGGTTCGAATCCCACCTTTTCCTTTTGGGTTAAATAACATAATCTGGTAATGTATAAAATTGCAAATTTTATAATGATGGTTCAAATCCGTCTTTAACCTTTTTTTGAATATTAAAATAAATGTTTATTTATATTATATCTATTTTATTAAAAATAATTTCTATTGTAATTCCTCTACTAATTTCAATTGCTTATTTTACTATCGCTGAGCGGAAACTAATGGGTATTATACAAAGACGTAAAGGTCCTAATGTTATAGGTTTTATAGGTTTGTTACAACCTTTAGCTGATGGACTAAAACTATTTGCGAAAGAAACAATTTTACCCAGTAACTCTAATTTATCAGTTTTTTTATTTGCACCAGCATTGACTTTTACATTAAGTTTAATAGGGTGGGCTGTTATACCTTTTTCAGAAGAAATAGTTTTAGCAGATTTAAATGTTGGTATTTTATACCTTTTTGCTGTATCTTCATTAAGTGTTTACGGTATTGTTATGGCAGGTTGGTCTAGTAATTCTAAATATCCTTTCTTAGGCGCTTTAAGATCTGCTGCTCAAATGATTTCTTATGAGGTTTCTTTGGGATTTATTATTATAAATGTTTGTATTTGTGCAGGTTCTTTTAATTTAACTGAGATTGTATTAGCCCAAGAAAAAATTTGGTACTGTATTCCTTTGTTTCCTGCATTTATAATGTTTTCTGTATCAATGTTAGCAGAAACAAATAGACATCCTTTTGATTTACCTGAAGCTGAAGCTGAATTAGTTTCTGGTTATAATGTTGAGTATTCTGCAATGACATTTGCTTTATTTTTTTTAGGTGAATATGCAAATATGTTATTAATGAGCTCACTTATAACTATTTTATTTTTAGGTGGATGGTTACCTCTATTCAATATACCTATTCTTGCGCATATTCCAGGTGTAATTTGGTTTAGTTTAAAAATATCACTTGGTGTTATTTTTTTTATATTGACCAGAGCCACTTTACCTAGATATAGATACGATCAACTTATGTTTATAGGTTGGCAATGTTTTTTACCTTTATCTTTAGGTTATATGCTTTTTACTTCCGGTGTTTTAATTAGCTTCAACTGGCTGCCTTAATTTGTTATTTAATAGTAACAAGTAAATATAGATTTCAAATATAATAATTGAACTTGTACCTATTGTTATTTGACTTATTAAATCAGGAGGTGTTATTATTGATGCTATTATAAAAAAGATGAAATATAGTTTTTTTCTGTATTTTTTTATATATTCTAATGCATTTTTCAATTGATAAATGTATGTAAAAGTCAAAAATATTAAAAAAATATAAAGCATACTTGTATTAAACACAATTGCTATGAAGTTTAAATACTCATTTAATTTTGCTTCAAAAAAAAATTCTATTTGATTTTTTTCTAATTTATCTTGAAGTTTCAAAAAAAACTCCCAACTAAAAGGCAGTATGACGTTGTAAATTAATAATATACTTGATATCCAAGTAGCCCACATTACAAAAATAGCTTTTTTTAATAATGAACTTTCGTTTTTATATAATCCAGGATTAAAAAAATTAAAAATTTGATATATAAGATAAAAAATAGTTATTTGTAAAGCAGTTGTAATTATTAGATTTATGTATGTATAAAAAAGTTCACTTATATTTGTATAAATGAAATAAAAGCTTTTTTCACTGTAGTATATTATACTTGGCTTTATTAATAAATAAAGTAATGTTGTTTTATATTTATAAGAGATCCAAATTGATATACAAAAAGAATAAATAATACAAACAATTCTATTTTTAATTTCATTATAATAATCTTTATATAACATAAAAGATATAATTCTTTGATTTTAAAATATATTATGAGGAGGATAGCTCAGTTTGGTAGAGCAGTAGTTTCCAAAACTAAAGGTCGGGGGTTCAATTCCCTCTTTTCCTGATGTTTCTAACTGTTTTTTTCATTATTTTAATGATTTTATTTGTATCACTAAAAAAAAGTATGCCTATAAGAAACAGTATTATTAATTGTGGAAAGCTTATTTTCATTTTTATTTAATTTATAGATAAAAGAAGAAAAGAGGATAATTTTTGTATATAAAACATCATTTAATAATTTTTTAATGAAAATGATCTTTATTTAGATAAATAACGTAGGCTGCCACTAAACATAGCCATATAACAAATAATTCTAATTCGGTTAACTCCATGTAATTTTTATATTTATTTAGTTGTATAATAAAAGGTTAATAATTTGATTAAATTTTATTTAAAACCTATATATAAAAATAGGCTTATAGTTCAGCGGTAGAACGTACCGCTCATAACGGTTTTGTCGTAGGTTCGATTCCTACTAAGCCTATAAACATTAATTTCAAAGACAGGAAAATGAGAATCAATTCCAAAATTTATAATAAATATTTAACTAAAAATTTATTAAATTCTAATAAAATTATTTTATTATGTAATTTCTCACTTAAAAACAATGAAAATTGGTTAAAAACAGAACAGTTACTAAAAGATAATAATTGTTCTTTTTATAGGGTTAAGAATAAAATATTAATCAATAATCTTAATGATAATTTATTTTTTAATTTAAACAGTTTGATTAACGGACCTATTTTGTTTTTAAAATTAAATAACACAAAATCTTTTCCAATTATAAAGAAAAATTTTCCTATATATTTGTTAAAAGTATCTAAAAAAATTTACGTGTTTAAACAAATTTCAAAAATTAAACATTTAGATTTTGGTTATAATATTAAAACATTAAAGAATAATATAGACATCATAACTAAAAAATTGTCAATATCTTTTCTAAAAATAAAAACATCTTAATATTTCAGAATAATGTGATTTGAACACATGACTTCCTGTTCCCAAAACAGGCACGCTACCGGGCTGCGTCATATTCTGAGTTTTATGAAGAGAGTAGGATTCGAACCTACGATGGAATTATCCAACAGATTTACAATCTGTCACTTTCAACCGCTCAGTCATCTCTCCTTAAAATTTATTTTCGTCTCATTTTTCTTGGCCTACAACCGTTGTGGGGTAATAAATTATTATAATTTATTAATGCTATTGAAACTTTTTCTTTTAATTTTTTAATAAACAGTTTTTGATCTCTTGTAATCCCTTTAAAGTTAATTATTACTGATTTATTATTTAAAAAATTAAAATTATAGATAAAATTTTTTAATAACGTAATGAGAGTATATTTTTTAGTTTTTTGAGATCCTTTAAATCCAAATATTCCTGAAGTATAATAACCTTTTAAATTACCATTTTTATCAGTTACTGAGATTACAGTATTACTTTTAGATATGTTAATATTTATTACATAAGATACTAACGGTTTCGATTTTTTTATACTTGAAATTGATTTAACAGGTGATTTATAATTTATTTTTAATAATCTTGAACTTGTTAATTTATCAAAATCTGCTAACAGTTTAAGATTTGAAGTTATTTCTTTATTATAATCTTCTTTTGGCAATGATGTTTTATTAACAACGTTTTTTTTTATATTACAGATTAACATTGATACAAAAATTTATTAATTTTTCCTCATAGGATTAATTTGAAAACTTAAATTTTGAATATTTATTTTTATATAAAAATGCAATTAGTTAATACTTTAAATACTCCTATTTTAAAAAAAAATGTATACGGGGTTAAAAATAATGCAGGTAAAAATCACACAGGTAGATTAACTGTTTATCATAGAGGAGGAGGTCATAAAAAACGTTATAGAAAAATTGAATTTAATAGATCAAAGTCTTCTGAAGGTATATTGATTAATATAGAATACGATCCTAATCGAAATAGTTTTATCGGTGCTGTTTACAATTATATTGAATCAACATATTTTTATATTTTATTGCCTAAAGATTTAAAAATTGGAGATATTGTTAAATCAGGTAAACTTTCAGAAAATAAATTAGGCCATTCGTTAAAACTTTCAGATATTCCTATTGGTAGTTATTTACACAATATATCTTTAAAAAAAAATTCTAAAGGAATTTTAACTAGATCTGCAGGAACTTTTTCTTTATTAATTGAAAAATTATTGAAATATACAAGGGTTAAGTTAAGTTCAGGTGAGCATAGATTAATTCCAAATAATTGTTATGCTACTTTAGGCATTATTTCAAATGAAAATTTTTTTTTAAAGAAAATAAAAAAAGCAGGTAGATCTAGATGGTTAAATAAAAGACCTATTGTTCGGGGTGTTGCTATGAATCCGATTGACCATCCACATGGGGGTGGTGAAGGAAAAACTTCAGGAGGTAAAGTAAAAAGGACTCCTTGGGGCAAGCCTACTTTAGGGAAAAAAACAAGTAATTCTAAAAGTTCGTTAATTATAACTAAAAGATTAAAAAAAATCAAAAAATAAACTATTAAAATTTAATAAATATATGGCATTTAAAAGAGTTAAATGGAAAGGTATTTTATTACAAAAAAATTTGTTAAATAGCTTAAAAAAAAAATCTTTAGTATCTATCAAAGTTTACAGTCGTAATTCTATCATTACTCCTAAATGTATAGGGAAAACATTTGAAGTTTACAATGGGTTTAAATTTAATAAAATAGTTGTAAACGAAAATATGATAGGTTTTAAGTTTGGGGAATTTTCTCCAACAAGAACAAAAGCAGTATTTAAAAAAAGTAAATAAAATAGATGGGTCAAAAAGCAAATTCTAATGTTTTAAGGTTAGGGACCGACAATAATTTTTGGACTTCAAAATATATAGGAAAAATTCCAGAAGAATTTTCTTTATTTGTTTATCAAGATTTAAAAATTAAAAATTATATAAATAGATTTTTTAATTTGCATGGTATTTTAATAGATAATTGTTATATAAATAGATCTAATGTAAATATGAATATTTATATTTCTTATTTTGTTTTATTAGATTCAATTAAGCATATAAGTAAAAAAAACGAAAAATTACTTCAGTATTATCCTGAAGATACTTTCATTTATGAGAATGAGAGACATAAAGCTAGAGTTTCTAAATATGATATAATTAGAAGTTTAAAAAAAGCTTGGAATAAAAAAATTTTTAAAAAAAAAGTTTTCTTTTTATCAAAGCCTTTTATTTTCAAATTAATTAGTTGTTTAAATTTATTTTTAAATAATAATTACAAAATAAAAGTTATTGTTCAAAATATAAATAAAGGTGCGTCTGTTAGGTTAACTAATTCTGAAGCTTTAGAATTTAGAAAATTAATAACTCAATTACGTTATTATTCTAAAGCAGCTTTTTTTAAGGAAGCCGTTAATATATTATTAAGTTTAGTAAAAAATCAATCTTCAGCTAAAATATTTTCAGATTTTATTGCTTTAAAATTAAGCTATATGAAGCGTCATAATTATTTTATAAATTTTTTAAAAAGATCTCTTAATTTAGTTATCGGGTTAAAATTCTCTTGTATAAAAGGTGTAAAAATAAAAATAAAAGGTAGATTTAACGGTGCTCCTAGAGCTAAACTTAAATTAATTCAAGTAGGTGAAATACCATTACAAACATTGAAAACTAAAGTTAGTTATTATTGTTCTACTTCTTTTACTCCTAATGGTACTTTTGGAGTGCAATTGTGGATTTCTTAAAAAGTAATATATATGTTATTACAACCTAAAAAAACAAAATATAAAAAAACAAAAAAGGGTAAATTACCTAAATTAAATTTTAAATCAAATAAATTAAAATTCGGTGTTATTGGTTTAAAATCGATAGAATCAGGTACTATTTCTTCACGTCAATTAGAAGCTGCTAGACAAGCTATAAATAGAAAAATGAAAAGAAAAGGTAAATTATGGCTTCGAATTTTTCCATCTATTTCAGTTACTGCAAAACCTGCGGCAGTTCGAATGGGAAAAGGAAAAGGTTCTGTAAGTCATTGGGTATCTAAAATTGGGTCGGGTACTATTATATTAGAATTATGTGGTGTTAGCAATTTTATATCTATATCTGCCTTAAAAACGGGAAGTGCTAAACTACCTGTTAAAACAAAAATAGTTTTTTAAATAATTTTTTTATGACAACAATTTTTATATAGATAATTTTGATTAAATTTTTAATTTACGTTTTGACAAGGTGTTAGATAAATTAACACGCTTTATTTATAAAATTATGATTTTATTACAATCAGCTAAATTTTTAGGAGCAGGATTAGCTACTATCGGATTAGCAGGAGCAGGTGTAGGTATCGGTACTGTATTCGGTGCACTTGTTGTTGGTATTTCAAGAAATCCTTCTTTAAGAGATGAGCTTTTCAAAATGGCTATTTTAGGATTTGCTTTAACTGAAGCAATTGCTTTATTTTCATTAATGATGGCTTTCTTAATTTTATTTGCTCTTTAATTTATAATATAAGTTAATTTGCAGGGTAAAAAGTTTTTTTTTAGAAAAATTTTATAAATTTTTCAATTAATTAAAAAAAAGGTTTAATTCCTCTTTTACTCATTGTTTTTGCTTTACTTATTAAATTTTTAGAGTAAGTAGCTCAGTTGGTAGAGCATTGGACTTTTAATCCACAGGTCCTGGGTTCAAATCCCAGTTTACTCATTAAAATTATTTTTAATATGATTCTTACAAATTTAAATTTTATATTAATAGTAACTACAACCTTATTTTCTATTGGTGTACTTGGTTTAGTTTTAAATAAAAAAAATATTTTAATTATTATAATGTCTATTGAATTAATGTTATTAGCAGTTAACTTAAATTTTATAGTTTTTTCAATATATTTAGACGATGTTTTAGGACAGCTTTTTGTTCTTTTTATATTGACAGTAGCTGCTACTGAGTCCTCTATAGGTTTGGCTATTTTATCAGTATATTATAAAGTAAAAAATACTATTTTAATAGAGAAAATAAGAATAACTAAGGGTTAATTTTAAGCAAATATGAAATATTTTTATATAAATAATACAAAAATAAATTATATCCCTAATAACAGATCAATCATAGAGTATTGTGAAAATTTAGGAATAGATATCCCGCATTATTGTTATCATCCAAAACTATCAATTGCAGGTAATTGTCGTATGTGTTTAGTTGAAGTTAAAGGTTCTCCTAAACCTGTTATTTCATGTTCAATGTCTTTATTAAATAAAATGGAAATTTATACTGACAGTCCTTTAGTAAAAAAATCTAGAGAAGGTGTATTAGAGTTTTTATTATTAAATCACCCTTTAGATTGTCCTGTATGCGACCAAGGTGGGGAGTGTGATTTACAAGATCAATCATATGTTTTTGGGATTAATAAAAAAAGATTTTATAGTTACAAAAGAGTTGTGACTGATAAAAATATAGGACCTATTGTTAAAACAGTAATGACTAGATGTATACATTGTACCAGATGTGTTAGATTTTCTGCAGAAATTGCTGGAACAGAGCAATTAGGTGTATTTGGTAGAGGGGTTACAAGTGAAATTGGTACTTATGTTGATAAAATTTTTAATTCAGAATTATCTGGTAATGTTATTGATATATGCCCTGTCGGAGCTTTAACTTCTAAACAATATCCTTTTATTGGAAGAATTTGGGAATTAAAAAATATAAAAAGTGTTGATTATTCAGACAGTTCTTTAATTAATATTCAATTATATTTAAAAGCTAATTCCATTGTTAAAATTTTACCTGGTTACAATTCTGTTAATAAAACAAATGTTTGGATCTCTGATAAAACTAGATTTTCATTTGACGGTATGTTTTCTCCTGAAAGAGTTTCAAATATTTTTATATCAGGTGGAAATGATAGAAAGATTCAAGAAAAAACTTGGTCGGAAATTTTTGATAATATAGTTTATATTTTATATTTTCAAAACCATTTATCTCAACACAACTATAATTCATTCAAAATGTTTATAGTATTTAATTCCAATGTAGATATTGAAACCCTAACTTTATTAACTTTTTTGTCTCAAAAATACCCTTTTATTCATTTACGAAAAAATGAGTATAATTTAACCAACGTAAATATTGAATCTAAATTTACTGTTACCCCAAGTAATTCATTAACTTCTTTAGAAAAATCTGATTTATGTTTATTAATTAACACTAATACTAGATTTGAAAATCCAGAATTAAATTTAAAGTTAAGGCAACGTCTTTTAAAGGGAAATTTTAAGGTTTTTTCACTAAACTCTTTAACTGATTTGACTTATCCAACTACTTTTCTAGGATCAAATACTAAAAATTTAAAAAAAATAGTAGAAGGAACTAATTCTTTTTGTCAGGCATTAACATCTTCATTAAACCCTTCTTTAATTATAAGCTCAGAGATGTTTAATAGAAATGATTCTGAGTCTTTAATAGAAATGCTGTTTAATTTAAAAAAGTATTTAAATTTATCTTCAAATAATTGGTATGGTTTTAATATTTTAGGTTCTTCTATGAATGAGACAGGAGTTAATTCGTTAAATATTTTCAAAAAATTATCTTCTTCAGATATTTCTAATTATTCTACATTGTTGTTTATTGATAATGATTTTTCTACTCCAACTATTAAAAAATTAATAGAATTGAAATTATTAAATTATATTAATTTTAATAACAAGAATAAAATGATTATTGAATTACATAATATTTTCAAAGGGAAATTTTTAGAGTCTTTAAAAAAAAGTTTAGATTGTAATACTTATGTAAATCTTCCTAATAAAGTTTTTTTTGAAAATAGTTTGGTAATTCAAAATAATTCAGGTAATTATACCAAGACTGTTAAAGTGTTAAATTCAAACAAAAAATCTAAAAGTAATTGGATGATTATTCGTAAATTAAAAAATAATTTGGATAAATTATTTTTTTCAAATAGTGGGTCTTCTATTTTAAGTTTTAATTACAATAATTCTAATAATTTTTTAAATTTTGTAAGTTTTCAGCATTTACCTGTCAATTCTTTATCGAAAAACTCATTTTTTTTTAAATCAGAAATATCTTTCAACAATTTTTTACCTTTAAAAGAAGCTAAATCTAAAATTTTTTTGACAAAAACTAAATTTTGGATTGATGACTTTTACATTGGGGGTAAGGATTTGTACTCAAAATATTCTATTGTTATGATTGAGTGTTCTGGTTCATTTAGATCTGAGTCAACAAATTTTAAATTTATTAATTAAAAATTTTAATGGCGGAAATAACTCAGTAGGTTAGAGTGTTAGGTTGTGGTTCTAAAAGTCACGGGTTCAAATCCCGTTTTTCGCCTTTTATTAAAAAAATTTATGAATTCTATAACAAATTATATCTCAAACGATTTTTTTTTTAATACTAATTCTACATTGTTTGTAGTAGAGTATTTACCTGTATTTATTTTAATTTTATTTGCTATTTTTTTATCAGTGCTTATTTTAGTATTATCTTATGTTTTATCTGTTCAAAATCCTGAAACAGAAAAATTATCATCGTATGAATGTGGGTTCGAACCTTATGAAGATGCGAGACATAAGTTTAGTGTAAATTTTTATATTGTTGCTATTTTATTTATTGTGTTTGATATTGAAGCTATGTACCTATTTCCTTGGAGCGTTTCTTTAAGTAATCTTGATATTTCAGGATTCTGGGCTATGATTGATTTTGTTATTGAATTAGGGGTAGGTTTTATCTATGTGCTTTATATGAATGCCTTAGATTGGGAGTAAAATCCAATCTAAATTAAAAGTTAAATACGATTTTTAGTCCTAAATGGGGTAATGTCTACTATTTTACATTTAAATAGACCTTATAGGAAATTTTTTTGTACTTTTAATACATTTATTTAGGTTAATTTATACAAAATTTTTTTTTGTATAATTAATAAATCTAATTTTTTATAAAAAGTTTAAAAATTTTATTTTTTAATGTTTCAAATTAATCCTATGAGGGGAGGGGGTGTAGAATAGATAGATAGTTTTATTTCTATTATTTTTTAATCTTTTAAATATGAAAAAATTTATTAAATATTATATAGCATGGTTTACTTTATCCATGGGAAGTGTAATTTTCATTTTTGGGTTTATTTTTCCGCCTGAAAATTAAAATAGTAGAATTTTATAATTGTCACGCTGATTTTTTAACCTTTTTTACATTGTTTTTTATTTTTTGTTGGATGGAGTATAGCCAAATTAGGTAAGGCTCTCGCTTTTGGTGCGAGGATTTATAGGTTCAAATCCTATTATTCCAAATTTTAAGAGAAAAATGTATTTAAATTTATTATTTTTACCATTAATAGGTTCAATAACTGCAGGTTTGTTCGGCAGAAAAATAGGCCCGAAAGGATCTGTTTTTGTTACAATTTCCTGTTTAGGATCAGCATTCTTAATTTCTTTATTTATTTTTTATGAGGTTGCTTTGGTAGGTTGTTGTACTTATATTAAATTAATGACTTGGATAGATTCTGAGTTATTTAATGCAGATTGGGGTTTTTTATTTGACAGTTTAACATCTATCATGTGTTGTGTGGTTACATTTGTTTCTTTTCTAGTTCATTTATACTCATCTGAGTATATGGCTAATGACCCGCATCTTTCTAGATTTATGTCATATTTATCTTTGTTCACCTTTTTTATGTTAATATTAGTTACAGCTGATAATTTTGTTCAAATGTTTGTTGGCTGGGAAGGTGTTGGTTTATGTTCTTATTTATTAATTAATTTTTGGTTTACCAGAATTCAGGCAAATAAAGCTGCTATTAAAGCAATGGTTGTAAATAGGATAGGTGATTTTGGTCTTGCTTTAGGCATTTTTACTATTTTTGTGTGTTTTAAAGCAGTTGATTATGCTACTGTTTTTTCTATGGTACCCTTTTTTGCTGAGTCCACTTTTATTTTTTTGAATTTTGAGGCTAATTTGATTGACTTAATAGGGTTTTTACTTTTTATAGGCGCTATAGGTAAGTCTGCTCAACTAGGTCTGCATACATGGTTGCCTGATGCAATGGAAGGTCCTACTCCCGTATCAGCTTTAATTCATGCTGCAACCATGGTTACTGCAGGTGTTTTTTTGTTAGCCAGATGTTCTGCTATATACGAGTATACTCCTTATATTTTAAATATTATAACCATTTTAGGAGCAAGTACAGCATTTTTTGCTGCGACAGTTGGTTTAGTACAAAATGATCTTAAGCGGGTTATAGCTTATTCGACATGTAGTCAATTAGGTTACATGGTTTTCGCTTGCGGTCTTTCTAATTATTCTGTTGGGGTTTTTCATTTGGTTAACCATGCTTTTTTTAAGGCATTATTATTTTTAGGAGCAGGATCAGTTATTCATGCTGTTTCTGATGAACAGGATATGAGAAAAATGGGGGGTTTAAAAAAATTAGTACCTTTTACTTATTCTATGATGGTGATAGGTTCGTTAGCTTTAATAGGATTTCCATTTTTAACAGGTTTTTATTCTAAAGATGTTATTTTAGAAGTAGCTTATGGTAAATATACTAATGCTGGTCACTATAGTTACCTTTTAGGTAGTTGTGGTGCTTTTTTAACTGCTTTTTATTCTACTCGATTACTGTATTTAACATTTTTAACTACTCCTAATGGTTATAAATCTGTTATTTCTTCAGCTTACGACTCTTCTTATGCTATTATTTTTTCTTTAGCAGTTTTATCAATACCAAGTATTTTTATTGGTTATTTAACTAAAGATATGATTATTGGTATGGGTACTGATTTTTGGGGAAATGCTATTTTTGTTCTACCTGAAAATATGAATATAATAGATGCAGAATTTATAGAATATAAATTTAAAATTTTACCCGTATGTTTAAGTTTATTGGGTGCTTCTAGTTCATTTTTAATGTATACTTTTTACAGTGAGTTTTTATTTAAGCTAAAGACTTCGTTTGTAGGTAAAAAAATTTATAATTTTTTTAATAAAAAATGGTTTTTTGATAAGATTTATAATGAATATATAACACAAAATTTATTTCAATTTAGTTATAGTACTAGTTATAAATTAATTGATAGAGGAATTATTGAAATTTTTGGTCCTATGGGTTTAACTAATTTGATTTCTAAAAATTCTTTGGCTCTTAGCCGGTTACAATCAGGTTTTTTATACCATTATACTTTTATAATGTTAATTGTTTGCACTTTATTATTAGGTTTAAATCAATTTTGGTTTTTGTTTAGTGGTATTGTAGATTTAAATGTTTTAATTATTGTTGGTTTATCTATTTTTTTTTATCTGTTTTCCGAGGATAATAAAGTTTAACATTTTTACAGTTTGAAAATGTAGCTTAATTTGGTTAAAGCGTCAGCCTGTCACGTTGAAGATTGCGGGTTCGAGTCCCGTTTTTTTCGTTTAATATATTTGTATATGGTTAATTTTAATAATTTATTTTTAAATAATAGAGATTTTAAATTAAATAACAGTAATTATAAATATATTCAGACTAAACACTCATGGCATTTAGTAGATCCTAGTCCTTGGCCTTTAGTAGCTTCTTTAGGAGGTTTTTCTATGACTTCAGGGGGAGTATTATATATGCATAATTATGTTGGAGGTGGAAATTTATTAATTACTGGTGTTTTAATTATTTTATATGTTATGTACACTTGGTGGAGAGATATTGTTAGAGAAGCTACTTTTGAAGAGCAGCATACATTTTCTGTTCAGAGAGGTATGAGATTAGGTATGATTCTTTTCATTGTTTCAGAAGTTATGTTTTTTTTTGCTTTTTTTTGGGCGTTTTTTCATTCAAGTTTATCACCAGCATTTAATATCGGTGGTACATGGCCTCCAGTTGCTATAACTGTGATTCCTACTTTTGGTATACCTTTAACAAATACTTTTTTGTTATTAAGCTCAGGTGCGACTGCTACTTGGGCTCATCATGCTATTATTGTTAGAGCTAAAAAACAAGCATTACTTGCTTTAATATTAACCTTAATTTTAGCTATTTTGTTTACTGCTTTACAGTTATTAGAGTATACAGATTCACCTTTTTGTATTTCTGATAGTGTTTTCGGTTCTTGTTTTTTTATGACTACAGGATTTCATGGATTTCATGTTTTTATAGGTACTATTTTTATATTCGTTTCATTTGTACGAATTGTTTTAAACCATTTTACAAGTACACATCATTTTGGATTTGAGGCAGCTGTATGGTATTGGCATTTTGTTGATGTTGTTTGGTTGTTCTTATTTGTTACTGTATATTGGTGGGGCGGTATTCAATAAAAATTTCAGATTATAAAGCCTATAACTCAGTTGGTTAGAGTATACGCCTGATAAGCGTAAAGTCAGTAGTTCAAATCTACTTAGGCTTATTTTTTATGCTACTAAGGTATAAAGACAAAATAGAGCAGCGGTCAGCTCATTAGGCTCATGTCCTAAAGGTCAAAGGTTCGAATCCTTTTTTTGTCAGTTTTATGCTTATATTACCTGAACCTTATTTAAATCAAGAGTAATTTAATTATGTTTATATTATAAAAATACTTGTATTAACTGGGAATCTTAGAATAAACATAATGCGTTCATACTTAAAATATTTATTTTATACAAATTAAAAAGTGGTATATATATTTGAAACACAATTAAATAAAAGTAAGTCCGTAGAATTTTCACTAACTAAAATTTACGGCATTAATATATCAAGTTCCAAAAAATTATGCAAAAAAATAGGTTTTTCAAAAAATTTTTTGTTATCGGAATTAACTGAAGATCAAATAAAAAGTTTAGTTAAAGCTATTGAGAGTTCTAAAATTTTAATAAATTCTGATTTAAAGAATTTAAACCGGGAAATTAAAAATAATCTTATACAAATAAAATCGTATAGAGGTTTGAGAAGGTTAGCACGTCTTCCTGTTAGAGGTCAAAGGACACATACTAACGCAAAAACCTGCAGAAAAGTTTAGACTGAATATAAAAAGTAATTAGCTCAATTGGTAGAGCGTTTCGCTTACAACGAAGATGTTATTGGTTCGAGTCCAATATTACTTAAAATAGTAAATAGAAATCTTTTTTAGTTTTCTATTTATATATAATAATATATATTAGAATGAAATTTCCTTGTCCTTTTTGTATAGATTTTGTACTTAAATTACTTAAAGATTTATGTCCTAAAAGTAATCCTTTTTATCCCGTTTTTTTAGATTGTCCTGTTGAGTATCAAACTTCGTTTAGTGAGTCGGCTTCTCCTACTATGGAAGGTATTGTTAATTTTCATAATCATATTATGGTTGTTTTATGTTTTATAGCTGTATTCGTTGGTTGGTTATTAATAAATTGTATTAAATATTATTCTGAATTTGAGGTAAGTAACGCTACTCAATTTACACATTCAAAAGAGTTAGAGATCGTGTGGACTTCTGTTCCAGCTTTAATATTACTTTTTTTAGCTACTCCTTCATTTACTTTACTATATTCTATGGATGAAATTGTTGATCCTGAATTAACTTTAAAAATTTTAGGTCACCAATGGTACTGGGGTTATGAAATGTCTGAATATAATACTTGTTTTGGGGATGTTAATTTGCAATATAATTGTTATATGATGCTTTTAGATGGATTACCTGAAGATAAACAAGGTTATTTTAGACTACTAGAAACTAATAGAAGAATTTTATTACCTACTGATACTCATTTAAGATTACTTGTAAGCGCTGCTGATGTGTTACATAGTTGGACTATTCCTTCTTTTGGCGTTAAAGTAGATGCATGCCCTGGCAGATTAAATCAATTAAATTTATATATTAAACGTACCGGTTTATTTTTTGGTCAGTGTAGTGAAATTTGTGGCGTTAACCATGGTTTTATGCCGATTAGCCTTTTAGGTGTTAATTCTTTTCAATTCAATTCTTTTATTTTAAATAGAGTTGAGTTTTAATATTTATTTAATTTCAATTATTTTAAGATTAAAAAGTCATAAAGCATTAAATGAATACCTAAACATCAAAAGATATTTGGGCGTTTATAACGAAATTATATAGCGAGTAATTATTATTGTTGTGACTTATATATTCCCAAAAACAGAAAACTGATCTTTTTATTTAAGATACATTTTTATTTTATTAATATTAATGTTATAAATTTAGTGAACTGAAACATCTTAGTAACTAAAGAGAAAAATCAATAGAGATACTGTGAGTAGTGGCGAACGAAAATGGTATATGAACTTATTCTTACATAAATTATATTTAATTATTGTTTAAAACTTATAATCCAGAGAAGGTTTGAGTCCTGTAAAACTTTTTTTAAATCTAATTATATATGTAATTATTTTTTAAGTAAGATGACACCTGTCGTGTGTTGTCGGAATATTGGGGGACCACCCTCAAAGTTTAATATAACTTTTGGTGATTGATAGTGAACAAGTACCGTGAGGGAAGGGTGAAATAGATATTATAAATATTTGAAAGAGAAATTGAAATTTAATGCTGACAATCAGTTGGAGCTTTTTTATAATTAAAAGTGACAACGTACCTTTTGCATAATGGATCAACGAGTTTATTTTAGTGGCAAGCTTAAGCTGTAATAAAGAGTGTAGGCAAAAAAAAAATGAGTTTTAAATTTGCGTAAAATTATTAGTCTCTAGAATAAGACCCGAAACTAAGTGATCTAACCATGAACAGGTTGAATTTTGAGCGGTAACGCTTATTGGAGGACCGAACCCGTGTATGTAGAAAAATACTGGGATGATTTGTGGTTAGGGGTGAAAGGCCAATCAAACTTAGAGATAGCTGGTTTTCTGCGAAATCTATTTAAGTAGAGCATTTTGAAAACTTTATTAAAAGGTAGAGCACTTAATAGGTAATGGGAACGTAAAGTTTTACTGAATCTAATAAAACTCCGAATATTTAATAAAAGATTTAAAATAGACAGACTATGAATGCTAAGATTCTTAGTCAAGAGGGAAACAGCCCAGATTATTAGTTAAGGTCCTTAAAAATAATTAAGTGAAAAAGAAAGTAAAAAAATTATAACAATTAGTAGGTGGGCTTGGAAGCAGCCATCCTTTAAAGAAAGCGTAACAGCTCACTAATTTAATTTTTTAGCGTCGAAAATGTATAGGGGCTTAAATTATTTACCGAAACTATAAATTAAAATATTTTTTATATATTTTAATGGTAGCAGAACGTTCTGTAGGTTTATGAAGATTTATATTGTTATAAATTAGAGATATCAGAATTGAAAATGTTGATATGAGTAGCGACAAACAGTGTTAAAATCACTGTCATCTTAAGTTCAAGGGTTTTAAGGTAAAGCTAATCTTCCTTAAAGTATTAAACGGTCCCTAAGAAAAAAACGAAAGTTTTTGTTTGATGGGTTATTTTTATTTAGTGACGAATTATGAATTTTATTTTTATATTTTTGGTTTTATATATCTGTAATTTAGTAGTTCCAAGAAAAAGCTTTATAAAATTTTAACTGATAAATTTATTTATTTTTTAATTAAAACCGTACTCTAAACCGACACAGGTGAACTGATTTAGTAAATTAAGATGATTGAGTTAATTATATTGAAGGAACTCGGCAAAATGACTCCGTAACTTCGGGATAAGGAGTGACTATATTTGGGAAACCTTTTATAGTTGTCACAAAATCGAGGACAGCGACTGTTTATTAAAAACACAGGTCTCTGCGAATTCGTAAGAAAATGTATAGAGACTGACGCCTGCCCAGTGCTGCAAGATTAATAGAAAAAGTATTTGCTTTGACTAGAAACCCCAGTAAACGGCGGCTGTAATTCTGACGGTCCAAAGGTAGCGAAATTCCTTGGCATTTAATTGGTGTCCTGCATGAATGGCGTAACGACTGTCCTACTGTCTCCAATGTAATCTCAGTGAAATTGAATTCTCCGTGAAGATGCGGAGTACCTACGGCTAGACGGAAAGACCCCGTGCACCTTTACTATAGTTAGGCATTGTAACAATGAATTTTTTGTGTAGAATAAGTGGAAAGTTTTTTTTAAAGTTTTTACGCCAGTAATTTACTTAAAACGACAGTTGAAATACCACTCTAAAAATTTTTTTGTTACTCATTTTTAAATAAAGACATTGTTTAATGGGTAGTTTGACTGGGGCGGTCGCCTCCTAAAGAGTAACGGAGGCGCACTAAGGTAAGTTCAAATTGATAAATATCAATTTTAGAGCGTAATAGTATATGCTTGCTTGACTGTAAGATTGACAAATCGAACAGGGACGAAAGTCGGTTATAGTGATCCGGTGATTCTGTGTGGAAACGATCATCGCTCAACGGATAAAAGGTACGCCGGGGATAACAGGCTAATCACCCTCTAGAGACCCTATCGACGGGGTGGTTTGGCACCTCGATGTTGGATTATCACATCCTGAAGCTGAAGAAGGTTTCAAGGGTTTGGCTGTTCGCCAATTAACGTGGTACATGATCTGAGTTTAGAACGTCGTGAGACAGTTTGGTCCCTATCTACCGTAGGCATTATAAAAAGTGAAAGGATTAAACCCTAGTACGAGAGGACCGGGAAAAGTAAACCTCTGGTGAATCGGTTGTTATACCATTAGCATAGCCGAGTAGCTAAGTTTATAATAGATAATCATTAAAAGCATTAAGTGAGAAACTAGCCTTAAGATACTTTTTAATTAAAACGTTAAAGATGATAACGTAATAGGTTTGATGTGTAAGAATTGTAAAATTTTTAGCTAACAAATACTAAATTTTAATTACTTTTTAATTTAAAATAATTGAAAACATTATATAAATATATATTTTTTTAAAACATATATCTTTTTTTAGATTTTATTTCGTATGAATTTCTATTTATTAGAAATTAATATTAATATGAGTTTGATCCTGGCTCAGAATGAACGCTATTAGTATGCTTTACACATGCGAGTTTTACGTTAATTTATTATTAATGTAGCGAACGGGTGAGTAATCACGTAGATAAATTACCTTTTAATTTTAGTATAAAATACTCAATATAATAATTTGATTATGTTATTTATTGTTTAAGGTTAATTTAATTATTAATTTTTATTAATACTAAATACAATAATTTTGGATAAAAATGTTAAAAGATAAATCTGCGTAAGATTAGGTTGTTGGTAGTTTTAAGACATACCAAGCCTTTGATCTTTAGTTGATTTGAGAGGATGATCAACCACACTGGAACTGAGACAAGGTCCAGGCTAAATTTTTTGGCCAGCAGTGAGGAATATTGGACAATGAACGAAAGTTTGATCCAGCAATACTAATTGAATGATGACGGCTTATTGGTTGTAAA
>Ga0075479_10000062_pt1 | contig 34662 bp, 39 predicted proteins | sample DEB08_DNA_8_FD_76341 | JGI IMG/M metagenome (GOLD analysis project Ga0075479, IMG submission 76341) | Aqueous microbial communities from the Delaware River and Bay under freshwater to marine salinity gradient to study organic matter... | ecosystem: Environmental > Aquatic > Marine > Coastal ... | reverse complement strand
ATCTCGTAAGCACCCGCTGAACACTTCAAGCTTTCGCTCTTCGCGTCCCTCGGCTGCGCTTCGGAGCAGTGCTCCCCTGCGCAGTCCAAAACCATAACCCATTCACTGCCCTTTCTGCAAGACTTGAGCCAAAAGGAACAAAGCTCACCCTTTCAGCAGAGACTGTCCCCAAGGCGCCAAGCGCTCCAGCTGCTTCTGAGAGCCAGCCGCGACGACAGGGAAGCCCATCTCCGAGAGATCGCATCCTGGTTGCAAATGAGCTGGCTGAGGGCCTAGCCAAATCAGTGGGCAGCCCAGTTCGGTCAGCACGAGCCAAGCTGCTGCTAGATCCCAAATTTTGGGAGTGGCCTCGAGCGCACCGGCGGTTTGCCCCATCGCCACACTCACCAAATTGAGGCTTGCAACACCCAAGAGACGAATTTTTCCAGGGAAGGACTGGTCAGGTCTTTTCTGAAGAACGCGAATGGATCGACTGCAAAGCGAGACGCAAGCACTACCAGCCGCAACCCTGCTCTCAGGAGTCAAACGTTTGTGATTCCGCCAAGCCCCCTCTCCTCGAATCGCCACGATCCTCTGACGCAAGGAAGGAATGTCGAGAAACGCCTCCGATGGCTCACCATCCACAAAGCGTGCGATCGAGATAGCCCAGTAGGGAATCCCAGCCGCAAAATTGGTGGTTCCATCCAATGGATCAACCACCCAGTAAGCCCTGGACGACGGACACTCCTGGCTTCCCTCTTCGCTGAGGACCCCCTCACCAGGAGCAATCTCTTCTAATCCCTGAACAAAGGCAGCATCGCTCCAGCGATCACAGGCGGTGATCAAACTTCCATCAGGTTTGATGTCGGACACGATGTGTCCAAAATCATTGCGCTGACGTTCAGCAACTTGATCGATCAACCGATGCACTCGATCAAGTTGCTGAGATGTAAGCGGGTTAGACACCCCGTTTAACCCTGAACGATAGGAACAGGCGCTTCACAAGCAGGACGATTGGGTTGCGACTCAATCGGAATATCAAGATCGACCTGATTTGGCTTCGTAGCCGGCAAATTCAGAGCTGGGCAAGCAAGAACTTGATCAAGCCCAGTACGACGGCGCAGTTCAGCAATACTGATGTTGTAGTCCGTGATCGCGTTGGCGTATCGGACCTCGGCATTTGTGAGATCACGCTGAGTATCCACAACTTCTCTTTGAGTAGTTACACCAGCTTGAAAGCGGAGGCGCGCTAGTCGCAGCGACTCAGAAGATGAGAGTACCTCAGTGGAAGTGGTATGAATGTTTTGGGAAGCTTCACGAAGGTTATAAAAACTATCTTCTACTTCAGAACGAATGCGATCGCGCTCAGACGCAAAGTTAAATTTGCTCTCTTCAGCACGCTGCTTATTTCGGCGGTATTGGGCACGGGCACGCCCACCATCAAAAATGGCCCATGTTGCATTGAGTCCGACTGCGTTGCTGTAATTCCAGTTATAATCAGCCATATCGATGGAGCCAGTTCGGTTGGCTTGGCCTTGATTCTTGCTCGTATTGAAATTATTAAAAATGCTCAATACCGGTTGAACAGCAGCTAAAGCAGCATTGGCGTTGCTGTTATTAATTGAGATATCGAGGATGAATTGATCCAGTTCTTCCCGAAACGCATAGGCCGCGATAATGCTTTCTTGAAGGGATGGTTGCCAAATCCCGATTACTCGAGCGGGATTCGCCGCGGTAGGGGTGACATCTTGTGGAAGATCGAGAAGAGCCGCCAAGGATCTACGAGCTCGGGCCTGCCCCCCAAGACCGTCTGTAAGGACCTGGCGGTCTCTAGACAATTGTGTTTGAGCTTCTAAAACTTCTAATTTAGTTGCGACTCCAGCCTGATAACGCGCACGAGCATCGCGCAAGCTCAAAAGCGAAGCACGCACTGACTCCTGGCCAATTCGTACTTGTTCATCCTGACGCTGGAGCTGGAAATAACTTGTTGAGGATTGCAGCCTCAGCTCTCTCAACGCAATCAGATAGGCGTCACTGGCCTTCTCAAAATTGTCTCGTGCAGCTGAAATTTGTGGAACCCTCACAGGATCGATCAAGTTCCACTGCACCTGGGCAGAAAAACTGGCTGACCAGCGACTTGTGTAGGTGTTGGGTTGTCGTATCGGATCCCCAGTTTCGGGGTTAACAGAATTTGCACCAATAAAATCTGGATTTCGATATTGCTCACCCTCCAGATATTGAGGCAGTCCATTTGCTGTGAGGTTTACAGTGGGATACCACGCTGAAATTGCAGCGAGCACTGCGGATTTGGCCTGTTCAACCTGACTTGCAGCAGCCTTCAAACTGGGATTATTGACTTCAACAAGTCGCTCAACCTCCGCGAGAGTTAGTGGGCGTAATTCGCGAATCGTGACCTGGGAAGGAAGATCGGGTAGAGCAAGACTGTCAGGTGATTTCAGCGCATCCAAGTCCTCAGGAAGCGTTGTCGCAGCTGGCGCCATGACCGATGGATCTGCCTTGGGACGTGATCCTTTGAGGTCGATGGCATTTGGAAGCGTCGACTGATCCATCAATGAGGATTCAGCTGTTGCGAATTCATCTTCCGCAACCTGAGCGAGGGCAGTGGATGCAGCCAAGGCAGGCAAACAACCTGCAACGAAGACGATATGAGCAGCTATCCGGAACACAACAAAACCATTATTTCCTGGATTTTATATGCTTTTTTCTAGTGAGCCGAGTGTGTAGGCCACGATCTCAGCTGCTCCATGCATGATTCGGATCGGAACCGGCAAGGTCGCTCGTAATTGATCCAAGGTCATGTCGTCCAAGAACACCGGATCGCCTTGGCGGAGCATCACGGAAGGCAGCAAAAGCTGATCACCAAGGTCCTGATCCAACAGGCCATCAAGGAGGTCTTGTCCAGTTAGCAAACCAGTAACAACCTGATCTTGCCCCCAGTAGGGGCTTGGGAGGCCATGCAAGCTGAGCTGAACTCCCTCCACCGCATTGAGCCTCTGCAAGACAGGCTCCAGGGCATTGGCAACCAAGCGTCCCACCACCCAGCTGCTTCTCACTGGTGTCTCAACAGACTGGGGAAGATTGGTGGTGGCCTCATCCAGCGAAGCGAGAAACGCCCGGATACTGCCAACCCCATTTTCCTGCTGCGGAAAGTCTTCGTAGCTCGCGCGTGAGGGCAACGACAACCCCGCAATCAAGTACCACTCGTCTGAAAGCCAAGCAAAATTGCTCTCAAATTTGAGCTGAAACTCCTTCTGAAGAGGTTCCACCGCGGCAATCACCTTCCTGGCATCCACTGGAGTGACCGCACGTAAGCCATCAGATGCCGGCCGGAACCGAGTCAGGCCAACCGGAACAACGGCGACAGAGAGCACTGCAGGCCAGTCACCGCTGGCAAATTGTGCCAAGTCCTGAATGGTGCGCAGCAGAGCCTCTCCATCGTTTTGATCGGGGCACACCACCACTTGCGCGTGGATCTGCAAATCGCGTTCGGAGAACCAAGTCAGTTGCTGCATCAGCTGACCGGCGCGTGGATTCTGCAAAAGGCTCGAGCGCAGGTCAGGGTCCGTGGCATGGACAGAAACGAATAACGGCGACAGACGCTGTTGTTCAATCCTTTGCCAATCGGAATCACTGAGATTCGTCAGGGTGAGGTATGAGCCATAGAGAAAACTCAAGCGATAGTCGTCGTCCTTGAGATAAAGGCTGCTGCGATGGCCAGGTGGCTGCTGATCGATGAAGCAAAAGGCACAGGCGTTGCTGCACTGACGCAATCCATCGAACAAGGCTTCTGTAAATGCCAGCCCTAGGCCGTCGTCCTCATCCTTTTCCAGATCCACCTGATGGAGCGCCCCTGCTGCATCGCGAATCTCTAAATGCAACTCTTCTTCAACAATCAAATAGCGGTAATCGATCAGATCGCGAGGGCGAACACCATTGATGCTCAACAGCTGATCGCCCGGCTCAAAGCCAAGGTCCTCTCCGATCGATCCCGGCTCGACCGATGCCACCACAGCCGGTGAGGGCTGGCGAGAGGCACGATCCGGATCAAGAGCCGCAACAGCAACACCTGCAGAAGGTTCATTCCACACGGGGGGGGCACGGTCAACTTCGTTCAGTTTGATGCCGAACCAGACCACCAGACCAGAAGAAGCACACCAAACAGCAACCGGTACACCACAAAAACCCAGGTGCTGTGGCTCTGGAGATACTTAATGAGCCAGTCGATGGCAAGCCAGGACACCACTGCCGCAGAGCAGATCCCCACGAAAACAGGCAATACCCCCCCCGCGCTGGGCTCTGAGAAGGCGTCTTTCAGTTCCACCAATCCTGCAATCGTGATGGCAGGAATCCCTAACAGAAAGGAGAAGCGCGCTGCATCTGCGCGCTTCCATCCATCAAAAAGGGATGCCGTGAGCGTGCTTCCCGAACGAGAAACGCCAGGGATCAGCGCCAGAACCTGGGCTAAGCCCACCACCAATCCATCGCGTCCTTCCACCTGAGTGAGCTGCTTCAGGCGTGGCCCCAGCCGTTCAGCGAGACCCAAGAGAAGCGCCATCACAATCGACACCACGGCAATGGCCGGGACACTTCGCAATGGAGAACTTGCGTAGCCAGGCCAAAACAACTTGATGCACAAGCCTGCAATCAAAATGGGCACGGTGCCGATCGCCATCGCAATCCCAAGCCGCGCCTCAGGCTCACGCCATTGACCGCGGCGAAACGCTCCACTGATGCCTTTCAGCACTCCGGCCAAATCCTCTCGGAAGTAGGCAATGACAGCCACGATGCTGCCCAGCTGAATCACAGCAGTCACCGAAACGCCAGGGTCACCCCATCCGGCAAGAACAGGGACCACCTTGAGGTGGGCCGTACTGCTAATCGGCAAAAATTCCGTTAGCCCCTGGACGACACCAAGCACAAAATCACGCCAGCAAGCTTCAAGCAGTCCTGGATCTGTCGTCAAAGCGCTCTTTTCGATGAGGGCAATACGACTATGTATGAGCAACCGGCCTTCGGACCTAGATCCCGAAGATGGGTTCAAATCTTCTAATCTTCGAATTCTTTCACTGCCTTATCCGGGAGAGCCCTTTTGCTGAGTGGTCTGATTCAGACGCCAACAACGGAGAAGAAGACCCTGGTTATTTCCCAGGTTCCATCGGTTTCGTTTCCTCGCTCGTTGTCCATTTGGGCATCGGCGTTGGTTGTTCTGCCAGTCTTCCTCCAGGCACCCTGGGTTCGCTTTCACCCCTTTAGCTCCTGCCTCTTCACCGCAGTCCTACTGACAACGGGGATCGTGGCCGTGCAGGTTGGCAATCCTGCTTGGAAGCGAGCGGGAACCCTGCTGGTGGGGTTCAGCGGCAGTTGGCTGGCTGGCACCCTGTTCTGGGGATGGCTGCGCATGCATCCGGTGTGGCATTTACCCATAGAGGCCATTGCTCTACCGCTCGCCATTGGCGGGCTGAAGAGTCGTTGGAAACTGAGCTGTTCCTTTTATTTAGCCTCACTCCTGGGCACCGCCTTCACCGATATCACCATGGCCCTGACTGGGGTCATGTCGTTTTGGCCAGAGGTTGTTCAAGCCACATCGAGCGAAGCCCCCTATCTACTTAGCGAAGCAGCAAAGCTGGTTTTGCAGCCTGTTTCTCTCTTGGTCCTGTTTGCAGCCGCAGGGCTGATCCTCTGGTTGTCAAAACAGTTTTGGAAGCAATCAGCCAGGCCTTCAGAGCAACAAGAGGCTTGGAGAGTGGCCGCTGCTGTCCTTTCCACCACTTTGTTTATCGATGCTTTGTTTCTTTTGCTCTCCCTCTCAGTCCCAAGCCTGAGCGGTCTGATCTGAAACGAACTGCGAACGCCTGACTGCCCTGAGGCAGTAAAAGGGTTCTGCACTTGTATGGTTTCCGTACCGGCGCTGCCGGAAGTTATGTTCCGAATCCCGACGGAGAGTTCAGATGAAGCGCCTGTTGTCCTGGCTGACGGGCTTGGTTGTGATCGCTGGCCTACTGATAGGCCTTCTCGTTCCCCCCAGTGTTTCTGCCGCTGAGATCAGAAATGTCGCAGACGACAAACTCGCCGAACGTGGCGACAAGGTTGATCTAAACAATTCTTCTGTGCGCCGCTTTCAGCAATTTCCTGGGATGTACCCCACCTTCGCGGGAAAAATTGTTCTCGGAGGTCCCTACGAAAACGTCGATGACGTTTTAGAGCTCGACCTTTCAGAACGTCAAAAAGAATTGTTCGAGAAATACCGCGACAATTTTGTGGTCACAGCTCCATCGATTGCTCTCAACGAGGGCTTCGATCGCATCAACGACGGTCAGTACCGTTAACGCTGATCCAAGCTTGAACCGCCAGGTGCACTGGCGGTTTTTGCTCCCATGAGCAGCCACTCAACCTCTATCGATCAGATTGCGCCTGGGCCCTGGGATGTGATCGTGATTGGCGCCGGTGCTGCCGGACTGATGACATGTTTGGAGCTTCCAGCGGGGCTTCGGGTCCTGCTCCTCAATCGAAACACGAGTAGGCGATCGTCGAGTCGCTGGGCTCAAGGAGGAATCGCGGCCGTCACCCGTTCCAACGACAACGCTGGAAGCCACGGAGAAGACACCGTGAGAGCAGGAGCTGGGCTATGTGATGGCGATGCAGTGCGCCTGTTGGTTGATGAGGCCCCGCAAAGCGTGCTCAGACTTCAAGAGCTCGGCATGGAGTTTGATCGCAACCCGGATGGATCCCTCGCGACCACCCTGGAGGCGGCCCACAGTCATCGAAGGGTTCTGCATGTGCAGGACCGTACGGGCAAAGCCTTGGTCGATGTCTTGCGAGAACGCGTGGATGCTCGTCCTGGCTTGCAGCATCGCCGAGGAGTACGGGTCACCCAGCTGTGGGTGCAAGACAATCGCTGCTGTGGCGTCCAGGTACTCGAAGGCCCCAGGCTTCACTGGATTCCTGCCCGTGCTGTGGTCTTAGCCACCGGCGGTGGCGGGCACCTTTACACCAATACGACCAACCCAGCACAGGCCTGCGGCGAAGGTGTGGCGCTGGCCTGGCAAGCGGGAGCGGCCATCGAAGATCTGGAATTCATTCAGTTCCATCCCACAGCCCTCAAGCTTGAACATGCACCCTGCTTCTTGATCTCTGAGGCCGTCCGCGGAGAGGGGGCTCTCCTTGTCGACGCCCTGGGACAAAGCCCCGTCCAAGAACTACCTGGAAAAGACTTAGCCCCAAGAGATCAGGTCAGTCGCGCTCTGGTTCGTCGCATGCAGGCCCAGGGCGTCGCTCATATGGGCCTGGACCTCACCCCCATCGACGCTGAAACGTTGCAACGGCGGTTCCCCAACATCCTTGAACGCTGCCACAACTTTGGAATCAACCCAGAACAACAGCCCATTCCAGTGGCTCCAGCAGCCCACTATTGGATGGGAGGTGTCGCCACCGATTTGAAAGCGACAACCAGCCTTCAAGGCCTTTATGCCGTTGGCGAAGTGGCCTGCACTGGTCTGCATGGAGCCAATCGCCTCGCCAGCAACTCTTTAATGGAATGCCTTGTCTTCGCAAGGCAATTGCGTGACATCGACCTTAGCGATCCACTCTCAAAAGCCACCACCGAGGAACGACGCAAGGAAACACCATCAGACAACGTTCAGGATCATCAAGCGTTCAGCGAACAAGAGCTAAGCCAATCCATCCAGTGGCTGAGATCAGAGTGCTGGCGTGTGGCCGGCGTTGACCGATCAGCTCATGGCATGAGGGACGTGTTGACAACGCTGCAGAAAGCAACGCCAATCTTGGAAGCGATGACTCCCCTCAAGTTGATGCAGCAACAACATCCTGAGCGGAGCACCCTTCTCGATGAAAGCAGGCGGGCAGAGCTGAACCTGATGTTGGATCTGCTTCATCGCCAGCAAGCGAGTTCTTTGCTGTTGGAGGCTTGCTTGTTCCGAAAGGAAAGCAGGGGCGGACACTTCCGTAATGACACCCCAGCCCCCTTACCTCAATGGTGCCGGCATAGCCGCCAAATAAAAGGCCAAGCCATCGGAACGAGAGCAGTGACCTCTTAGGGGTTGGTTCTTGTGTTTAGAAGTCTTTGGGGCCCTGATATCCAGACAGACGAGCGAGATCTGGAAGCTTTTTCACACCAGAGTCCAGCTCTCCGTTGATCTCCCAGGTTGGGAATCCCTCAATGCCCTTGCTCTGGCAAAGCTTGGCTTCGTTGTTTTGACCTGTTGGGGCACATTCAACAACTTTGAGGGTTTTTGCAGCTTCCTTCCCAAACATCTCCTTCTGTTCGTGGCAATGGGGGCACCAATAGGCGCTGTACATGACTGCTCCAGAGGCCGTGAGGTGTTCTGCAAGAGAGATTTTGGCTGGGTTGCTCTCCGAAACAACCGCTGGAGCTGCACCAGGGCCTGTTGCGGCGGCATCCGGACGGGCAGGATCCAGCACGGAAGCCCAAATCAGGCCACCAAGCAACACGGCAAGAGCGAGAAGGAAACCTCGAAACAACAGTTGGGAGGGGTCGTCCCATCCACCTCCAACCAATGACAACACCAACAAGCAGAGGGAGAGCAGAGCCGAAAGAACGCAGAAAAAACAGAAGGCCTGGATCTTGATCACCATCAGACCCACGAGCACCAGGCTGAACACAGCCATCACAAGGGAGACCGTGAACAAGCCCCACCAGGTGCGACGAGACAAGTCAGCTTTGTTCTCCGACAAACCTGGGAGCAAAGGCACAACCGCCATGACCAGGACTGCGAGATACCCGATCAAGCCTGCAAAAGAGAGGGGAATGCTGAACCCATCTCCCTGAAACAACGTGCCCCAGGGACTATTCAGGACCTTGTCGCAACCACCCGCGCCCATCGGGCAGGTGAGATCCCCCAGCACTCCCCAAAACTTCAGGGTGATCGAACCCGTATCGATCACGCCGACCGTGGCCAAAACGGCCATCACAATTCGGACCCATTTCGAACCTTGGTCCTGCCGGCGTCGGCTGGTGAGACGCTGAGTTGCCATCAAAGGCGATCAATTACACCTAATTTTGGCAGCAAAGCGTGAGCAATTCAGCGTTGAAGCATGGGTGTCATCCGTTCATCCGCTCCTAAAGTGAGGGATTGCAGGGTCATGCCATGGCCGGGGACGCCAAAACAGGCAACAGCCTTTCGGAACGGCCCACCGTGGCCTTCGCCCATCTGGGCTGCGAGAAAAATCGCGTGGATACAGAGCACATGCTCGGACTTCTCGCTGAGGCCGGCTATGGGGTGAGCAGCGATGAAAACGACGCCAACCTGGTGGTGGTGAATACCTGCAGCTTCATTCAAGACGCCCGCGAAGAATCCGTACGAACCCTTGTGGGACTTGCAGAGCAAGGCAAGAAGCTGATCATTGCCGGATGCTTGGCCCAGCATTTTCAGGACGAGCTTCTGGAGTCGATACCAGAGGCAAAAGCGATCGTGGGCACAGGCGACTATCAACACATTGTGGAGGTGCTGCAGCAGGTAGAAGCCGGTGAGCGGGTGAACCGCGTCAGTGAGACGCCAACGTTTGTGGCCGACGAAAACCTGCCTCGTTACCGCACCACTGGTGAAGCCGTTGCCTACTTAAAAGTTGCTGAGGGCTGCGACTACCGCTGCGCGTTTTGCATCATTCCCCATCTGCGCGGAAATCAACGCTCAAGAACGATCGAATCAATCGTGGCTGAAGCCCATCAGCTGGCAGCACAAGGGGTTCAAGAATTGATCCTGATCAGTCAGATCACCACCAATTACGGATTGGACCTCTACGGCAAACCCCGCCTTGCCGACCTTCTCAAGGCACTCGGCGACGTGGAGATCCCCTGGATTCGCGTGCACTACGCCTATCCCACGGGCCTCACGCCTGAGGTTCTTGCGGCCTATCGCGATGTTCCCAATGTGCTGCCCTATCTGGATTTACCGCTTCAGCACAGCCATCCTGAGGTGTTGAAAGCGATGAATCGCCCTTGGCAAGCCGATGTCAATGAACGATTGCTGGATCAGATTCGTGAACAACTCCCTGAGGCCATTCTTCGCACCACCTTGATTGTGGGATTTCCCGGCGAAACAGAGGAACAATTCGAACATCTAGCCGGATTTTTAGAACGTCAACGCTTTGATCACGTTGGCATCTTCACCTTCTCGCCAGAAGACGGCACGGCGGCTGCAACCCTCCCAAATTCAGTCCCTGAGGAGATTGCCATCGCGCGCAAGGACAAGTTGATGACCTTGCAACAGCCCATTTCCGCTGCTCGCAATGCCTGTTGGATTGGCAAAACCGTGGATGTTTTAGTGGAGCAACACAATCCCTCCACCGGGGAAATGATTGGACGATGTTCCCGCTTCGCGCCGGAAGTGGACGGGGAAGTGCTCGTACAACCTGGGGATAACGGACTGCAAGTCCATCCCGGCACCATGGTGCCGGTTCAGATCACAGGCGCAGACATCTACGACCTCACCGGCCGAGTGGTCGGTGCTGCTCACATGGTCGCCGCAGCTCGCGGTGCGACGTGAACAGAAGCCCCAGCTGGCATGAACGGCAACGCACCATTTTTCTCATTGCCTCAGGGGTAAGCACAGCTGGTTCTTTCGCCGGTCTCACCGCCAAAGGTTGGATCTTGATGAGCGGCACCGACAACGCCATGTTGCTCGCCCTGCATTTTGCAGCTCTCTCACTCCCGACCCTGATCGTGAGTGGAGCCGCGGGTGTTCGCACCGATCGCATCGGCTGCGAGCAGGTGCTCATTCAGGCGCAGTGGGCGCTCCTCGGAGCAGGGCTCCTTGGGGCCCTATCGATTCCTCTTTTGGAGGGAACAGCCCAGGTTGCTGTGCTGCTCGCCAGCACCCTGCTCATGGGGATTGCCAGTGCCTACGAACTCACTGCCCGCAACAAATACTGCGCCTTGCTGGTGGATGACCCACGCACATTGGCGCCGTACCTCACCAGTTTTTCGGTGGTTTTCAATGTTGGGAAATTAGTCGGACCTCCGATCGGGGGGTGGCTTGTGGCTTTGACGGGACCAGCCACAGCCCTCAGCCTCGATGCCCTCACCTATTTATTACCCATTGCCAGCGTGATCTGGCTGCTGAAGCCAAACCGATCGATTGAACAACTCAGCAGCACGACAAGCTCCACCACTTTGAAGGCTGCCTGGAAAGAATGCGGACCCGTTTTACGGCACGTGCTCAAGTTCACAGGCTTGATCTGCATCGTGGGGTTCTTTCACCCAGGCCTGGCACCCCTGATTGCCGCCGACACCCTCGGTCCAAGCCCTCAAGACCTCGGTTTATTCACAAGTGTGCTGGCCGCAGGAAGCATCACCGGTGGGATTGTCTTGCAACGCAACAGCCACAAATTCAGCAGCCGTCCCGGCCTCACGCTCGGTTGTTTCGGCTTGATTACAGCGATCGCTCAACTCGGCATGGCCAGCAGCAAATTTGTTCCCATCGTGCTGTTGATGGTTTGGCTGATTGGCGCTGGAACCGCTGGACTTCTCAGTAGCGCCAATTTGATCACCCAGGTTGGCTCAAAGCAGGTGCTCAGAGGACGGATGGCCGGATTAAGCCAAATCGCTTTTCTGGGTGGTGGAGGGTTAAGTGGCCTGATCGCAGCTCAACTCACAATCAGTCTTGGACTGCAAACAACATTCGCGATTGCAGGAGGAATTGGCCTGATTCTCTCCTTAGGTGAGATCTGGCGTCGCGGTGGAATGCCGATGAACGAAATCAAATCAGCTTGATGCCACGCAGAATCGTGCTGAGAACAAAAGCTGCGACCAAACCGGCAGCCACAAGACCCAAATAGATGGCGACGCCCATAACAGACACAGATTGCAGTAACCATTAGATCAGAAACCTTGCCGAGATGCTTGCAAACACGCTTAAGCTTGTACGCATCGAAATCTACGGATTAATATCCGGTCTGCATTGAGGGTTGGCCGGCTTCCCAGAACGCTTAGCTCTCCCGATACCACCATGCGCACCCTTTTCGTCTATCCCCAATTTCCCAAGACGTTCTGGAGTTACGAAAAAATTCTGGAACTGGTCAACAGAAAGGTGTTGCTACCGCCTTTAGGCCTCGTCACGGTTGCAGCCCTCCTTCCCCAGGAATGGGAGATGAAGTTGGTGGATCGCAACGTGCGCGAAGTGACCTCTGCCGAATGGGATTGGGCCGAGCTGGTGGTGATCTCAGGAATGATCGTCCAGAAGGACGACATGCAACAACAGATCAACGAAGCAAGGAGTCGTGGGATTCCAGTAGCGGTTGGAGGCCCCTACGCCAGCTCCACCCCTGATGCGCCAGAAATTGCGGACGCCGATTTCAAAATCTTGGATGAGGGGGAAATCACCCTGCCCCTGTTTATCGAAGCCATCCAGAGGGGGGATCGCAGCGGTCGGTTCAGCGCAGAAGGAGAAAAGCCTGATGTGACCTCCACCCCAATCCCCCGCTTTGACCTGCTGCAGCTCGAGGCCTATGACTCCATGAGCGTCCAGTTCTCGCGGGGCTGTCCATTCAATTGCGAATTTTGCGACATCATCGTTCTCTACGGACGCAAACCACGCACCAAAACACCTGAGCAGTTGGTTGCTGAATTGCAATCGCTTTATGACCTTGGATGGAGGCGTTCGATCTTCCTGGTCGATGACAATTTCATCGGCAACAAGCGCAACGCGAAGCTTTTGCTGCCGCAAATCAAAGCCTGGCAAGAAGACCGTGGCTACCCATTCAGTTTTGCAACTGAGGCATCCGTCGATCTAGCCGATGACGACGAAATGATGCGAATGATGCACGAAGCTCGTTTTGAAAGCGTGTTCCTTGGCATTGAAACCCCCGATGAAGCCAGCCTAGAAACCGCGAGAAAAGTTCAAAACACTCGCAATCCACTTGATGCCGCTGTTGACCGCATTACGGCCAATGGCATTCGGGTGATGGCTGGATTCATCATTGGTTTCGACGGAGAAAAAGATGGTGCTGGCTTACGTATCGTTGATTTCGTAACCCGTACAGGAATTCCTGCAGCCATGATGGGAATGCTGCAAGCCCTTCCCAACACAGCCCTATGGCATCGTCTTGAAAAAGAAGGTCGCTTGATTCAAGACGAATCGGCTGCCAAGGGTGTTAACCAAACGAATTTGCTTAATTTTAAACCAACCCGACCCATTCGTGATATTGCCAACGAATATGTCGAAGCATTTTGCACGCTTTACGAACCCAATGCCTACATGGATCGGGTTTATTCCTACTACTTAAAAATGGGAGCGCCACGCTGGAAAGGAACCAGCAAGTTGCCTACCTGGACTGATATCAAAGCACTATCGATCGTGATCTGGCGTCAAGGCCTAAAACGCGATACTCGCGGGCGCTTTTGGCGCTATCTGTTTGGAATGGCTCGCCAGAATCCAGCCATGCTTGAGCAGTTCATCGTTGTCCTTGCACACAACGAACATTTCATGGAGTACAGAGCGATTGTGCAACAGGAAATCCGTGAGCAGCTGAAATCATTGCCACCAGAAGAACCCAGCAACTCTCGCGAGCTTCAGCCTGTTTGAGGGATTAATCCTGAACGTAAGGACTTCCTTCGCGCAAACACTGTTCTGCCTTCTGAAGTTCCCGACCCAAATACATCGCATGATCCAAACGGCTTAGGGGATGGTTTCCGTCCCCTTCGCACAAGGCAATCCCCAATTCTTTTGCCGTACGCCCACGCAACACGGCCGTGGGCGTTCTAGGACCACCCTTCCGGCAAGCAATCACTTCCCCGGAATCTGGATCCCGCGCAAGGCCTTGCTCATCAATCGTGTTGCCGTAGTGCTCAACAACCAATTCAGCGGCAGCAACATCCACGCGAATCAAGAAATAACCCAACGGATCTAAGGCTATAAATCGCTGCGACAACTGATCATCCAGCTGAGCACAGGCGTTGAGGTCTATGGCACTGTTGGTCTGGTTCAATCTGGCTGCAAGGCTCTTCTCAACTTACAGAGCAAGGGATGGCGTCTCTTTTCGAAAAGGGAGCTCAGCATTGATCGCCTCAATCTCCTCGAGCATCAGTGGATTGACCTTGCCGAGCCAGCCACGAATCAATCCTTCCATCTGGGGCTCATACCAGCGATGGAGGCTGGTATGAGGTCGAGCCACAAACCCACGCCGACGTTTGTGGCTCCCCCCTGCTCCTGGATCAAAACTCTTCAGTCCCTGCTTCAAAGCCCACTCAATCGGAGCGTAATAGCAAACCTCAAAATGCAAACAATCAATCTCTTCATGGCTCCCCCAGTACCGCCCCCAGAGCGATGCATCGTCATGCACGCAAAGTGACATAGCCACTGGCTCATGGGGGTTGCCACGATGCGCACTAAAGAGAACAATCCGCTCACGCAATGCATTCGTAGCCAAGGCATCGAAAAACGATGCTTCGAGATACTTGCTACCCCACATCCCCCAACGAGCACAGTGCTGTTCATAAAATTGATGCATGCATTGCATCAATGAAGGATCGAGATCCTCACCACAAAGGGGGGTAATCTCGATGCCTGCTGCACGAACCGCCTTCCGCTCTCGTTTGATATTACGGCGCTGATTGGCATTAAACCCTGCCAAATAGTCGTCAAAATTGGCCTGCCCATCTGATGTCCAGAGACTCTGCTGATTCAACCAAGCAGCACAACCTGCAGCTTCTGCTAAAGGACGCCAGAGCGGATCAACGTAGAGAAAGTTACAGCTGAGGATGCCATTATTACGAGCAAAGGTATCAATCAACTCCAGCATGAGTTGGGTCAATGCCGCAGGATCTTCATCTGCAGCTATGTGGAAGCGATAGCCCTGTACCGGGCTGACGGGGCTCATCCCAATCAACTTTGGGTAATAACGAAGACCAAGGTCGCCAGCGAGCCGAGCGAACGCTTGATCAAACACAAACTCCCCATAACTGTGACCCTTGAGATAGAGCGGAGCGACCGCACAAAGATGCTCCTCTCCGCGCCACAGGGATAGGTGCAGTGGCTGCCATCCCTGATCGGGCGCCACGCTCCCAGAATCTTCAAGGGCCGCCAGCCAATTCCAGCGATAGAAGGGACTGACCTCAGGACCAAGCAGCTGTTCCCACTGCTGTTCGGGTATCTCCCGAATCGAGCGATGCCAACAAGCCTTCAGGGATGCCATGACCGGCGAAGACAGCGGCGAAGAAGAAGACCCTAACCAGTGAGAGCCAATGGAGTCACACTGAACGCAAGCCAGTTTTTGCCAACCTGCTGTGAACCGTTCGACGCCAGGAAAACAGCAGGTGGTGTTCACGCTCTTGGCGCTCAGCTTGATGCTGAGCGGAAGTGCCGTCCAAGCAGGGCTACTGCAGCCATTGCTGCAAATGATGCGTCCAAAACTAGAGAGCCAGCTTGCTGATCAATGTCAGCAACTCGCGAAACAAGCCCTTAAAGATGCTGAACTCGACCTTGAACCATTCAGCCGCATGGGAGAGCAGTCGTGTCAGGCACTAGCCAAGCCCGTCAGTGAATGCCTGATCCGTGAAACCAGTCGCGCTGGCAGAGAGTTGGGTGTGATCAGCGAACTCTTGTCAGGGCGAATTGGAGATGACGCCGAAGTGGTGATCAAACGCTGCCTGGCGTCGCTGCTGGGACTCCAGGCAACGGACCTAGAGAAGGTCCCGCTCAGCGAGCTTTTTCAGCGGCTGCGTCCATAAAGAACCAACAGCTCATTTCCGCTCAGTCGATCGGCCGATAACAGCGTCCAAGCATCGGGCTGCGATAAAGCCAATGGCATGCTGCATCCTTCAGACGGAATCCAGCTGAACCGACCTCCCAGCAGGCATGGGCTCAGAGTCAGCTGCAGCTCATCCACTTGATCGGCTTCCAGAAGGGATGCGCAGAGGCCCGCTCCTCCAAGAAGAACGAGGCGATGAAAGCCCAATGCCGCAAGCTCCACCAGGGTGGTCTCCCAGGATGGTTGCAAGCGATGAATGGCGGAGAAACCATCTACGGAGATCCGATCTGGGGTCAAGAGCTGACGCTCAAGCGCTTGTTGAAAAAACGGCCACTCCAGACCAAAGTCTGGATGGCGACTCACCACCAGCGCCGTTGGCTGTAACGGCCTGCCCTCTTGCTCGCGCTGCGCCAGAAGCTGTGGTTCATGAATCAAACAGGTGCAGCGATGGGCCCGCAGCGTTCCTGCACCAATCAGAACCGCATCGGCCCAAGCCAAAGCCTGTTCAAGGACGTGCCGATCGCCAGCACCGCCGAGCTGAGCAGCCCCTCCAGACGCAGGAGCAAGCCGCCCATCCAAACTGACGGCTAGCACCAGACGAACCGATGGTCGCTGCACGTGGAAACAGCCTCAGTTGAAACAGCCCTAGCCGTTAACGGCAGAATGCATCGCTTCAGGCATCGCATTGAGCGCAGGAGCTTCGGCGTACACCTCTGCAGCGTTGTTCGGGCTTTCCTGAAGCCGCACCTTGTGCAACTGAGCGCCAATGGCGCGAACGGGGGTTCTCAGTCGATCAACGATATGCAGGGCAATATTTTCAGCCGTCGGAACACAATCGGCGAAATGGGCGACGTCCTTGTTGAGGAAGGTGTGATCGAAAGGCTCCACCACGAGGTCGCTGACGAGACGTTGAAGCGCCGCTAGGTCGCAGACCATCCCCGTGCGGGGGTCAATGCTTCCGCGCACCGTGACATCCACCAGGTAGTTGTGGCCGTGGCCATGGGGACGGGCACATTTGCCGTAAATCTGCTCGTTCTCCTCTTGGCTCAACTCTGGTCTTGCCAGACGGTGCGCAGCAGCAAAATGAGTGCGGATGGTGAGATAGGCGTCCATGGTTTGTCCGAGATAGTCGGCCCACAGGCCTGATGATTCATAAAGGCGCAGCGCCACGAGCGGCAGCTGATTGGCCAACCGAGACCAGATGATCCGAACCAAAGCTTCGGTGGTTGGCAGGCAACCCTCCGGATTGGTCACATCGAATTCTGGCCAAGCCTCATTGAGGAAGCGAAAATCGAGTTGTTCGGTGACTTCCGAACGAATCGCATGCTTCACATCAGAGAGGTTCAGCACCATGCCATTGGCATCAAGGCCACCGGCCATGGACACAATGAGTTCGTAATTGTGTCCATGGCCAGGGGCAATCGCACAGGATCCAAAACGGGCTGCGTTGTCGTCAGCACTTAATTCCGGCAACCAATAACGGTGGCTGGAGCTAAAACAGGCTCGGCGGGTGATGACACAGCCACGACCTTGGCCGTGCGGTGCCGTCGTGATGGCATCAGTCATGACGTGGTCTGACCAGCGATCATCCTAGTGAGTTCTCCCACCTGCCGAACCGATGGCTGACGGCGCGACCACGACACCCCATCCTTTGAAAGCCCGTTTGGGCGGCCGGAACCTCTACCTGATCGGAATGATGGGGAGTGGTAAAAGCAGCACGGGGCGCCCCCTAGCCCAACGCCTGGGCTACGGCTTCGTTGACGCCGACGGCGTCGTGGAAGCGCTGGCTGGCCGCCCGATCCCCCAAATCTTTGAGACAGAGGGAGAGCCAGGCTTCAGAGCACTCGAAAGTCAGGTCCTGCAAGCCATTGGCGAACGCCATTCGCTCGTGGTTGCGACCGGTGGTGGTGTGATCACGCAGCCAGAAAACTGGGGCGTTCTGCATCAAGGGATCGTGATCTGGCTTGCCCCTGGACGGGACCAACTCCTGGCGCGTCTCCTCGCAGACCCAGGAGCCAGGCCTCTGCTTCAAGATCAAAATCCTGAAGCGGCTTTAGACGCGCTCCTGGAAGCTCGTACCCCTCTTTACGCCGAGGCCGATCTGCGGATCACGGTGGGCGACGAGACGGTCAACGCTGTGACAGATCGAATTCTTGAGGCCATCCCTGGCATTCTCAAACCCCATGAGCTCATGTTCCAGGCTCCAGGCGCACGGCAAACCACTGAAGATTGAACCCTGGAGCTAGCTCGAGATCGCAGGCTGTGTCCAAGAGCCTTTCTGCGGCGGCAGATGACGATCCAAACGCACGCAAATCACTGGGTAGCACTGACATGTTGTCCAGCTGATCCGTCAGCCATGTCAGGGTGTCGTCGGAACTGAGCAGTCGTTCTGGCTTGCCCGGCTCAAGCACCACATAGTGATCACAAGCACGGATGAGGGGATCGGACATGACGCGGCCACTGCTGGCACTGATCATGGCCGTGCTTCTTCTCGCTGGACCAGCAACACCAGCCCTAGCGGACAACACCCAAAACCATCAGCAGCTCGAAGCCCGCCTCAAGGATTGGCCAGCCTGGTCGGATCCTGCTCCTCTGCCGCGGCCACGCGCCAACCAGGACCTGGTGTATCCGGATTGGTTTGCAGGGCTTTGGGAGGTGGAAAGTCTGGATCTTTTGGCGAACGGCAAGGTGGACGAAACCTTGCCCCCCTTGCAGCATCTGGCCCAGTTTCAGCTCAATCCGCAGAACGAGGTGGTGGGGAATCGACCGTTTAATGCCAGAGCGATTGGTCAGGCCCTCTTAGGCAAGCAACTGATCAGCGTGGAGCAAGCCCCTCAGCAAGTGAACCGTCAGCTCGCTCGACTCAGCGACGATCGCCTGCTGGAAACGACGGTGATCGGCAGGGAACAAACATCGATCAACGCCGCAGCCTTTCTGAGTGATGAGCTTGTTCTCCAGGTGATGCATGGGGCAAGGGCCCCAAGGCTCAGCAGAATTGAAACCCTGAGTCGCTATCGGCCATGCCCAAACGAGCCAGGCGCTGAAATCATCAGTCGAATCTGCGGGGAGCAATGGCAACAGACCTATCCAGCTCCAGGGGAAACCAGCGAATCGTTTATGCAACGACCAAGCCGTTACAAGCTCACGCTCACACGGCGGCAGGATCCTGCTGAAGCAGGCGAGCATCCAGCCGATCGCGCCACTCAAACAATGGTTGAAGGCGGGGATGATCACTAAGACCAGCGACCCCGCGGCCAGCCAATTGGGGGCCTGATGAAGCGGGGAAGCGCAACAGGGATAGCTGCGCTGCTACGGCCAAATCAGCCAGGCTGAGGGACTCGCCAACCAAGACGCTGTCCGCCGTGAGTCCATCCGCAATCGCAATCAAGTTGTGGAGCATGGCGGAACGCTCCTCCTGGCCAAACAGCTCGTTCACCCCACTGAGCCAACCCGTGGGAACGCCGGTCATCACCTGCCGAATCGGGCCCGGTACGTCATCAGGCAAAAGGGCCGCACGCAAATCTGGGTCATCCACAGCGGCCTGAAGCAGAGCCGCGCGGACGGATCCAGCCAAGGTTGTATCGGCCCAATCTTCGATCAAATGAACCTGGGCCACAGCGCGGCGATCCTTCGGGAAGAAGGGCGGTTCGGGCTGCAACTCCTCCAAATAACGACAAATCGCGCTGGAATCTGCCACCACCGTGTCGCCATCCACGAGCACCGGAACTTGCCTTTGCCCTGACAAACGGAACACGGCTAATTGACCGATTCCAGGCGTGACTTCCACTTCTCGAAAGCTCAAACCTTTGGCGTGCAACGCCATCCGCACCTTGAGGCAGAAGGCGGAGTGACGGAATTGATGCAGCTCCAGCATGACCGTCTTTGCCCTAAGCCGGCAGAGTAGCTATCAGATTGATTTTCCTGCCAGGACCATGCGCGAGTTTTTCGTCAATGTGACGCGTTACCCGCGCTACCTCATTGCCTTCAGCCTTGGAGTCCTCAACTCCGTTGCAGAGCCCTTAGCGAAGCGGCGCAGCAATCCCGTCACGGCAGTGGCTCTGATCGGGGCCTTGATCAGTGGCTTCATCACCCTTGGGTTGGTGCTCCGTGCCATGGTGACCTCAACAGCACCACTGAGCTGACGATGGCCCAGGGACGTCGAGTTGAACGGGTTGCCGCCTTAATCCGCAAGGAAACCAGCGAGCTGCTGATCAATGGGATCCGTGACGAACGGGTCCATCAAGGCATGGTCAGCATCACCGAGGTGGAGGTCAGCGGAGACCTCCAACATTGTCGAATTTTCGTGAGTGTCTTCGGCGAACAGGCGCAAAAAGACGAAGTCATGGATGGCCTAGAGGCCGCTCGAGGATTCCTTCGTGGGGAGCTTGGCCGTCGTCTGCAAATGCGCCGCGCCCCTGAGATCGTGTTCAAACTCGATCTTGGTATTGAGAAAGGCACCAGCGTGCTCCATTTGCTTGGGGAACTCGAACGGGAGCGGGATGAACGAGGAGATGTTCCGGAAGGAACCGAACTCCCGGAGAATCCATGAATGCGGGTGAGCTCGGTCAGGGCGAGCTCCGAGAGGCCGTCGCCCGATTGTTGGTGGTGCGCGCCAGCGGTCATGCCACAGACAGGCAACGGCGATACCCGCGCTGGGAGCTCAGCAATCAGGAGCTGGAGCAGCTCCTAGGCGCTGGGGTCGGGGGCGTGATCCTGCTCGGTGGAACAGCCACAGAATTGCAACAGCGCTGCCGCACCTTTCAGCGCTGGGCTAGGCAACCCATCCTGTTGTGCGCCGACGTTGAAGAAGGCGTGGGCCAACGGTTTGAGGGGGCCAGCTGGCTCGTGCCGCCGATGGCGCTCGGACGGCTCCATCGCAGAGCTCCGAGACAGGCCGTAGAACTGGCTGAAAACTACGGACGTTGCTGCGGCAATCAGGCAAAACGCTGCGGGCTGAATTGGGTCCTGGCACCGGTTTGCGATGTCAACAACAACCCCGACAACCCGGTCATCAACGTGCGGGCATGGGGCGAAGATCCAAACACCGTGGGGGAGTTAACAGGAGCTTTTCAGCGTGGACTGGCGGCAACAGGCGTCTTGGGGTGCGCCAAGCATTTCCCTGGGCATGGCGACACCGCCAGCGATTCCCACCTGGAACTTCCTCTGCTGCAACACAGTCGCGAACGCTTAGAGAGCCTTGAACTTCAGCCGTTTCGCACCCTGATCCAGGCGGGAGTCAGCAGTGTGATGACCGCCCATCTTCTGATTCCGGCATTGGATGAACAGTGGCCGGCCACCCTCTCCGCCAACGTGCTCACCAGGCTGTTACGGGATGATCTCGGCTTCAAGGGCCTTGTGGTCACCGATGCCTTGGTGATGGAGGCCATCGCGGCGCGCTACGGAGCAGGCGAAGCCGCAGTGCTGGCATTCGCCGCAGGTGCTGACTTGATCTTGATGCCGGCCGATGCCGTGGCCGCCCTCGACGCTCTCTGCGATGCGCTGCTTTCCGGTCGCGTGCCCATGGCCCGTCTTCACGACTCGCTCAATCGCCGCCAGACGGCTTTGCAATCCATCCAGCTGCCGCTCGATTCGAGCGACAACGAGCACACGATTGAAACAGCGGAGGAGAGAACGCTCAGCTTGGAGCTCGTCAAGCAGTCGCTGGAGATCGCCAGCCCTGCCTTCGCCAACGAGTTAACCCAGCCCAAGGAGTCAAGCCAGGCCAACCCCATCGAGGTCATCAACCTGATCCGGGTGGATGGTGTTCTTCCCTGCCCGGTGCTTCCTGCCAATGCACCTGCCATCCTTCTTCCCAAAGCCCTCGGCTTCCAATCCCTCGTCAGCCATCCCCTAGGCATTTCCCCGTGGGCGAATCCAGCGGATCCAGCAGCCCCGCTGGCGCTCGATCGCATCGGGGAAGGGCCTCTGCTCCTGCAATTATTTGTCCGAGGCAATCCGTTTCAAGCCAACCGCAGCGCTCAGGAGCCCTGGACTGATGCCATCAAACAGCTGATTGGCTTGAACCGACTTTTCGGCTTGGCGGTGTACGGAAGCCCCTACGTCTGGGAGGCACTGAGCGCCCTGCTGCCGAGATCCATTCCAGCGGCTTACAGCCCTGGGCAAATGCCTGACGCACAGCAAGAGTTGCTTCAACAGTTGCTTCAACAGTTGCTTCAACAGTTGAAGCAACATCGCCTGAATCCGGATCCTGCTTCAGCGCCATCAACGTTTGCCATCAACGAATTCACCGACTGAACGCGCCTAGCCTCTGCCCCAATTGTGCCCAAGACCATGCTCAGCCTCTCCATGATCGTGCGCAACGAGCAAGAGCGGCTAGGAGCCTGCCTGGACTCCGTAAAAGCCTTCGCCGATGAAATGGTCATCGTTGACACGGGCTCGACCGATCAGACCATGGCCATCGCGAAGGCGGCAGGTGCACGGGTCGAACAGTTGCCTTGGCCAGGCGATTTCGCTCCAGCTCGTAATGCCGCCCTGGAATTTGTGACTGGCGACTGGGTGCTCGTGCTTGATGCGGATGAATGCCTAAGAGCTGAAGCGATTCCTGCGCTAAAGGCGCTCATGGCCCAACCTGATGTGCTGGTGATCAACCTGTTGCGCCATGAGCAGGGTGCTGCCATGGCCCCTTATTCCAGCGTGAGTCGCCTGTTCCGCCGCCATCCCCGCATTTGCTGGAGCCGCCCGTATCACTCGATGGTGGATGACAGTGTGCGCGAACTGCTCAAAGACGAACCCCACTGGCGGATCGCCGACTGCCCAGAGCCAGCACTGCTTCACGACGGTTACCGGCCGGAGCTACTGCAAGGAACGGATAAGGCTGCCCGTCTCCGCCGGTCCATGCAGGAATGGCTGGAACAGGAGCCAGGACATCCCTACGCCTGCGCCAAGCTCGGGGCCCTCGAGGTGGCAGATGGGGATCGGGTTCAAGGCATCGCCCTGTTGCGCGAAGGGCTTGCCAACCTTGGCGAAGGTGAAGAGCACGCTGCAGAACGCTACGAGCTGTTGCTCCATCTGGGCATTGCCCTGAGCGCGGAGGACACCGACCAGGCCATCGCGTTCTACAAACAAGCCCTAGCGCAAGCTTTGGACGTCCGTCTTGGCCTTGGCGCCAGGTTGAATTTGGCCGCCCTGCTGTTGCAAACCAACAAGCTCGATGAGGCCATCCAACTCACCAAAACGGCATGCCAACGCGCTCCGGAAGTAGCCCTTGCCTGGTACAACCTGGGGCTGATGCAACGCCGCAAGGGTGAGATCAAGGACGCGTTGCAGTCCTATGAACGAGCGATCAGCCTGGAACCCAGCCATGCCGAATGCCATCAGAACCTTGCTGTTGCAAGGCTCGTCGGTGGAGACATCGACGGGGCGAGAGCCTCGTTCCGAACGGCGATCGCCCTGCTCAACAGCCAGAGGAAAGGAGACCAGGCAAGAGCCTTGGAACAGCAGGTAAGCGGACTGGTGAAACTGAATGAGGTGAATGCATGATTGCCGGAAGCAGTCCCGGTCTGCAGGGGCGCACCATCGTCGTCACCAGGGCTCGTGAACAACTGGGGGAAGCCCGGAAACTTTTGGAACAAGAGGGTGCCAGGGTGCTCGACCTACCGGCTTTGGAAATCGGCCCTCCCGATGAATGGGGACCTTTGGATGATGCCCTGGCTGAATTGGATGAGTTCCACTGGGTGGTCTTCTCCAGTGCCAATGGGGTGCAAGCCGTTGATGAACGTCTGCGGCTACAGGGAAGCAGCCTGGGCCGTAGGCCTGCCGGTCTCCGTATTGCTGCTGTTGGACGCAAGACCGCACGCGTTCTGGAGCAACTGGGAGCCCCCGCTGATTTCGTGCCACCAGATTTCGTGGCAGACAGCCTGATCGAACACTTTCCTGTTTCAGGTTGGGGACTAAGACTCCTGCTGCCAAGAGTGCAAAGTGGTGGCCGCACGCTGCTCGCTGAAGCCTTTGGAGAGGCGGGCGCCAGGGTGGTAGAGGTGCCTGCCTACGAATCCCGCTGTCCAGCCGACATCCCCGACACGACGGCCACAGCCTTGGCCTCAGGGGAGGTGGATGCCATCACATTCAGCAGTGGGAAAACCGTGCTCCATACAGCGGCACTGCTAGAGCAAAGATTGGGAGCTGAACTAGCAGCTCGAGCCATGCGCTCCGTAGCCCTGGTCTCGATTGGCCCCCAGACCAGCCGACATTGCCTTGAACAATTCGGACGGGTCGACCAGGAAGCCAACCCCCATGATCTCGATGGTTTGACCCAAGCCTGCCTTCAGGTGATGCAAACCCGCTGAGATCTCCCGGCCTGAAGCACGGTTAGGCAGCCCGTACGGATGTTGATGGTTTGCACCTCAACGTCCATCGGGAAAAGCTGCTGAGCCTCGCCAGGGCAACGGCCTCCTGCCCCCAGACACACCACTCCCGATCCCTCAGTCGTGCTGATCAGTGCACGCAATTGATCAGCCACAGAGAGCACACCAAGGACCTTCCAGTCCTGATCTCCCGCGGCACCGAGATCGGGCCCAGAGGTGCGTTGCGGGAAAGGGGCAAAGGGATCGGTGCGCCCCTCTGGAACGGAGACGAGCACCTCATCAACACTGGGTAAAACGGTTAAAGCTGTTGGAGGGAGGGACGGCTCAACCGTCTCCTCAGGGAACTGCAAGGGGGGTGCATTCACTTCACTGGATTGGCTGACATCCGTTGGATCAGCGGAACATCCAGCGATCAACGCCCCGAACATCAGCGTTGAAAGGGCAAAGCTCGAGACTTGACGCAACTCAAGGCTCCGACCGTGGTGAGTAACCGCTTTCCACCAAATCCCTAAAACGATCAAGGTTTGCCTGGAGCTCCTTGGTAACGATCCCTCCCAGGATGCTCGGTTCCATCAACGGTGCCAAGACTCCAGGAAGTTCGTAGCTCACGCTCAGCTTCACAGCTGTGAGCTCTGGCTGCTCTTGATAGAACCGAACGCCACCTTTGGTGGGGAGTCCCCCCACCGATTCCCACAGCAGTTGCTGCTGTTCGATGCGGCTGGTGATCCGCGCTTTCCATTGAAAACGAAAACCTTGGGCTGCCAAAGTCCAATCCGTTAGGTCCGGGTCTTCTCGGGTCTTCACGGATTCAATCCAGCGCATCCAGCGAGGCATCGCTTCGAGATCACTCCAAACAGTCCACACCTGATCGACAGGTGCTTGAACTTCGGTGGTTACCGTGTGGTCGAGCCAACGTCCCATCGGTTCAGGCCACCGCGGCGTTTGTGGCCAACTTTGCCGACGTGCCAAGAATGGCTGCAGCAGCAAGATGACCACTCATCGTGGCTCCCTCCATGGAATCGATGTAGTCCTGTCGGGTGTAACTACCAGCAAGGAAAAAATTGCTGACCGGTGTGCGTTGATCAGGGCGATAGGGCTCCATTCCAGGGGCCTCTCGATACAGAGACTGAGCCAACTTCACAACATGGCTCCAAGTGAGGTTCAAGTGCTGCGCTGATGGGAAGAGTTTGCGCACCTGAGCATCGGTGTGGGCAACGATGTCATTCACTGATTTTGGAATCCAAGGGTCGCCTGGGGTCAGGACGCACTGCAGCAACGATCCTTCTCCTGGCTTTCGGTAATCCTCAGGACTCGCCAATGCCAAATCCGCAAAACAACTGAAGTCTGCGTCAGCGGTATAGAGCAAATTGTTCAAACCAATGGGATGGGACAGATCCTTCCGGCGCGTGTCTGCCATATCTCCGTCCGCCAATTCCGTCACCCATCCGTCGTAGCGCAACTGCACCGTGGCGACCGGAACAGCTTCCAAACGATGAATGGCATCGAATTGCTCATGCTTACGCCATGCATCGGGAAGAAGGCGCTGGATCCCTGGAACATCACAGGCCGCCAAATACACATCCGCCTGAACATTGCACTCACCCTCGGGAGTGCTCAGGGTGAGGGAGGTCACCTTCGGGGTCTCACCCTCCTCGTAATGCACCTCCTTCACGCGGTGGCGAAGATGCAACGTGGCGCCTCGTTCTTGGATGTATTCCAAAATCGGCCCCGTGAGCCAGCGATGCGGAGAACCTTTCAGCAAATTGAGTTTTGAAGCCTCTGTTTTGGAGGCAAACATCATAAAAATGGTCAACATGCAGCGCGCCGAAATGGCTTCGCAATCGATAAAGCCCAAAGCGTAAGCAATCGGATTCCACATCCTGCGAATGCTCTCCAAGCTGCCGCCATGGCTGACAAACCAGGTCTGGAAACTCACGGAATCCAGGGCACGAATCGTGCGCATCGCCCCTTCGTAATCCACAAGGCCACGCACAATTGGACTGGTGCCTAAGGCCAATGCATTACGCAACTTGTCGATCCAGGTCAGCTGCGGAGTCGTAAAAAAAGCCTTGAGTCCATTGAATGGAGCACCAATCGGGAAACGGAAATCCAGTTCCCGCAGATCACCGCCGCTATTCACAAACAGGTGAGTGTGATCTTTTGGCAGCAAATTATCAATCGCGCCCACCTTGCGCATAAGAGCAAAGAGATTGGCGTAATTGAAAAAGAACACATGCAATCCCATCTCGATGTGATTGTCGTTTTCATCCACCCAGCTGCCGACTTTGCCGCCCATGAACGGGCGCGCTTCGTACAGATCCACCTTGTGACCTGCGTCCACGAGGTCGACGGCAGCGGCTAGGCCGGCCAGTCCTGAGCCCACAATCGCGACCTGCACCAGCACTTCTACCAATAATTCAATGACTCTATGAATCCGAACGCCTCAACTGCTTTAAGCAAGAGACGCGCGGGTTCAATACAGTGACGGCAGGCCAGCTGGACTCTTGACCCATGACCACCTCCACCCCCAGTACTGCGACCCACACAGCCAAAGGTGGAAAAGGCATTCAGATCACGGATCCAGCAATGCTTCAACTCTCGAAGCTCTGCCGAGAGCAAGGAGATGAGCAAATCCTTCGTGTTGGTGTGCGCTCTGGCGGTTGCAGCGGCATGAGCTACACCATGGACTTTGTGCCCGCCTCTGAGATTGAGGAAGGCGATGAGGTTTACGACTATGCCGCCCCCTCGGGTGCCGCCTTTCGGGTGGTCTGTGATCCCAAAAGCCTGCTCTACATCTATGGCATGCAGCTGGATTTCAGCACGGCCCTGATTGGGGGCGGGTTCAATTTCACCAATCCCAATGCCACCCAAACCTGTGGATGCGGGAGCTCCTTTGCGGTCTGAGCGACACCGCGTGGGAATCTGATGACAATTTCCAGAGAATCAGAATCAGCAATGGAGTCCCAGGAATCTCAGGAATCCAGCCTGTTCGAGCAGGCGATGGCCCGTTATCAAAGTGGAGCATCAGCGGCAGAGTTGATCGATGATTTTGTCGCGATCACCGAAGCCGCACCCCGGCAATCGTCTGGCTGGACCTGCTTGGCTTGGCTTCTGTTGCTCTGCGATAGGCCAGACGATGCGTTGCGTTCTGCTCGGTTGGCGGTAAAGCTCAATGGTCAGGATCCTCAGGCTCGGATCAATCTGACCCTGGCCATGCTGGAAACCAAAGCGAAGGGCGTTCGTGATCAAATTGCTGTCGTGCAACAGGTCTTAGCGGTTGCTCCCGAAATGGGAAATGAGCTGAAAGAGTCGATCAATGATGGCTTTAAACGTCGGCCGGACTGGCCCGCCCTTCTCAAAGTGAAGAGTTGGTTGGAGCTCTGACGTGGCTCGGCTGCTGCTTTTAAGCAATGGTCATGGCGAAGACCTCTCGGGTGCTTTGCTTGGACAAGCCTTGAAAGCGCAAGGGCACTCCGTGGAAGCACTGCCCCTGGTGGGTCGCGGCAATCCCTACAGCGAAGCAGCCATACCGCTGGTGGGTCGTACGCGTGAATTCAGCACGGGTGGGCTTGGCTACACAACCTTTCGAGGGCGCCTCACGGAGCTGATCCAGGGTCAGGTGATCTATCTTCTAAGCCGCCTGCTCAGGTTGCTTCGCAACGCAGGCCGTTATGACTTGGTGGTAGTGATCGGGGATGTCATCCCCGTGATGGCGGCATGGCTCTGCCACCGGCCCGTGGCGACGTATCTGGTGGCTTACTCCAGTCATTACGAGGGTCGATTGCGACTGCCATGGCCCTGCGGAAGCTGCCTCAAGTCTCAGCGGTTTAAAGCGGTGTTCAGTCGCGATGCCCTCACAGCCTTGGATCTCAGCGAACAGCTGAAGCGCGAGGTGGTGTTCGTGGGCAATCCTTTTATGGATTCTGTGTTGAGCCCTAGCCAGCGCCTTCCCTACGCCAAAAGACGTCTGGGGCTCTTGCCCGGCAGCCGTCGACCAGAGCTGGAACACAATCTGCTGCTGCTTCTAGGCGTGATCGACCAGATCCCGCTCTCGCAGCACAGGCCTGGGGCGCTTGAAATCGATCTAGCACTCGTTGGAGCGCTCGGAGATGACCCCTTGCACAACCTTGCCCAGTCCCATGGCTGGTCTCTTGTTCGGGAGCAAGGCAGCTTCCCAGCACGCTTGGAGAAGGACGGGCGGCAGATTCAGGTGAGACGGCAGGGTTTTAACTCCGTGCTTCTCGGCTCAGACCTCTTGCTATGTATGGCCGGCACCGCGGCTGAGCAGGCCGTGGGCATGGCCAAGCCAGTGCTGCAACTCCCTGGCCAAGGCCCCCAATTCACCGCTGGCTTCGCGGAAGCTCAGCGACGGTTGCTTGGTCCAACCGTTTTTTGTGCTGCGGCCCCTGATGAAGGAGAACAACGTCTAAAAGCAACAGCCAAACTGGCGGTCGAACTGCTGGAACGAAGCGTGAATGACCCAGACCTTCGTCGTGATTGTCGGGAACAAGCGATGCAACGGTTGGGCCCCCAAGGCGGAGGCAGCAAAATGGCTGACTGGATCAGTGGGCTGCTGGAAAAGAGCTAGATGACATCAAAAAACCTTGAACCCCCATGGAAAAGCTGGCTGGATCGGCTCCTCGTTGTGGATGTGTTTCTAGTATTGGGGGGTGCGGTTTGGTTTGCCGTGGCCGTCATCGCAGACGGACAAGGCCTCAAAGCGCCCATGCAGCAATTTCAGCGGCTCTGGGACCCCCTCTTCACCCCAGCGATTGGAGTCCTGATGGCAGCCGCCCTGATCAACGGGCTGTGGAGCTGGTGGCAGCGTCGAATGCAGCAGGCAGCTCAGAGAAACGACAGCTGAAGTCCAACGCGGCTTGACGTGCTGACTGGACCCGCTGTCCTTCCAGCACCACCCTCGCTCCATCGCCAAGCAACAATTTCAAGAGTGGGCCGGGGACCGGCAGCAGGCTTGGACGCCCCAAACAACGACCCAGACTTGCCGAAAATGTGGCCATCGTGACCGGCGTTGGAGCCACGGCATTCACGGCCCCCGACCAAACATCATTCTCCACAGAAGCAAGAATCATCCGACAAAGGTCGCTGCGCTCAATCCAGCTCATCCACTGACGACCTGTTCCAATCGGTCCACCGAAACCGATCCGGAAGATCGGCAGCATTTTGCCTAGCGCACCACCATCGGCCGCCAGCACGATCCCGATGCGCAATACCACCAATCGCGTGGCGTCAGGCTTGTCCGCCGCTGCCGCTTCCCAGTGTTGGCACAGCCCAGCAAGCACATCGTTGCCACAAGGGCTGGATTCTTCAAAACACTGGTCTGCACTGGTTCCGTAATACCCAACAGCTGAAGCGTTGATCAACACGTTGGGAGGCTGGGCCAACTCCCTCATCGCCTTCACAAGCTGGCGAGTGGTTTGCAGGCGACTGTCTTCCAGCAATTGAAGATGCGTTGAAGTCCAACGCTTCTCTGCAATCGGTTCCCCTGCCAAGTTCACAACCCCTTGCGCTTGCGCCAATGCCTGCTGCAGCGGACTCGATGGCGCCCAACTGCTCGAATCGGCTGGATTGCACTGCACCCACGACAAGCCTGTGAGGCAACGAGGAGGAAGTCCGGCCGGAGCTGACCGACGACTCACGATGGTGAGTTCGTGCCCAGCGCTTTGAAGCATGGGAACCAAGGCACGACCGACCAGTCCGGTGCATCCGATCAGCAAAAGTCGCATGGTGGATCCATCTTGTCTGCTTCGAGAGGCTAGGCAGCAGCGTCCGGATCATGTTGCCGAGAGGGCAGCGTGAGATTCATGCGTTCAGCCAACGGAACAAGCGCAAAGCCCTGAAAAAACAGGCCATAAAGCACAACGGCAAGGGCAAGAGGAGGCATCGACGCCCCCCAGGGAATGCCAGACGACCAGGCATCGATGGCCAGTGCGATTGGAACCGCTCCACGCAATCCCGCGCAGCTCACGAAAATTCGTTCATGCCTGGTGAAGGTGGTATGCCAAAGCAGGGCATGCACCATCAGGAATCTCACCGCCTGCATCAACAGAAAGAGAACAAAAGCCCAACCAGAGGCGTACACCACATCCTGCGGGGCAACGACAAGCCCCATGCACAAGAACAGCAAAAGCTCAGCCATTTTCGCGTAACTGGAATGGGCCCCAGCAAGCGCCGTTCGATCCAGGGTTGGGCCATTACCAATCACTAAGCCCGCCACATAGGCCGCAAGCAATGGGCTCCCACCCAGCAACAAGGTTCCACCGGTTAAGACCATCAGCAACGCCAAGCTCACGACCGGGAGCATGGCGGCATGGTTAAGGGTGAGACGCGTTCCAAGCAGTTGGAGGGTGAGGGTGCCGCCGATGAACCCCAGCAAGATCCCGAGCACAAACTGGCGGACGACATCTGTGACCAACACCCCAGCAGCAACGCCATCTCCACCGGCTAGAGCCAACGCCAATCCAGCCAAAACAACAGCCATTGGATCGTTGAAACCCGACTCACACTCGATCAAATCAATCAATCGCTTTGGCAATCGCCCAGCCAAGGGACGGAGAAGGACCAAAACGGCAGAGGCGTCCGTACTTGCCACCATGGCTCCAATGAATAGAACCCGCGGCAGGGTTGTTGGATTCGTTCCAACACCACTGGCTGCGCTCAGTCCGAATCCGGCCCATCCAATCAAGGCCGCTGTGATGACCACTCCAACCGTGGCCAAACGCGCAGCAGGTTTGATCACACCGCGAACCGCAGACCAATTGGTGGTGAGACCACCAAAAAAAAGCACGAGCACCAGGGCGGCCTGACTGATCTGCTGCGCTTGATTGAGGTTCAGCAGAGTGATTTGCTGGCCTCCCACCACGCCCATGTGGTTTTCAATCAGCAGGCCCAAAACCAGCACCATGAGGATGCCGGGGACCCTGATACGCGCGGCAAGATCGTCAAGAAGGACTGATACGAGCAGCAGCCCTCCAAAGGCCACTAAATACAAGGCAAGAGGGTGGGACAAACATCAGCCTTGTTGGTAGGGAGGTTTTAGCCTGGTTTCGATTGATCGTCTCTCCATGGCTGAACCATCCGCTGAGTCCACCCCAACCACCAAACCAGCGGCAACGCTCAAAAAGGGGGCGCTGGTTCGCGTCAACCGCTCGTCCTATCTGGGAAGCGTCGAGGCATCAGCCAGTGATCCCAGACCACCCGAATACATCTTTGAGGGACCGGGAGAACTTCTTTTGGTGAAAGGAGAGTACGGACAAGTGCGCTGGAGGCGTCCTGTTCCAGACGTCTGGCTGAAGCTCTCTCAATTGGAAGTGTTTTCCTGACTGTTGAGGGAATTCTCCACAGCACGCACGGCCGCAGGGAGTGACTGCACTGCCTCTGGCACCCTCCAGAGCGCCCCACCCAACACAGCAGAGATCGCATCCAAACCCACCAAAACAGGCTGATTGCCATGCTTTTGCCGAGCAGCAGCAGCCACAGAAGAGGCTCCCCAGGGATTCCAACCGGCAAGGGTCACGACACTTCGATAGGCACTCGGCCAAGGATTGTCAGGAAGCAGAGCTTCCAGAGCAGCAAACTGCTCGGCCGCCTCTGTTGGCCGATTGGCCAACACAGCGAGGAGAGCCAAGGTCCAGCGCGCTTCTTTGTCTGAAGGATTGGTAGCGAGACGGCTTAGAGCCTCCTTCTTCAGCGGGTCGCGATAAAGGAAGTGACCATCAAGCATGTGCTCCACAGCAATGGAACTGAAGACAGCGTCTAAACCCGCAGGTCCCTGAGACAGACCTGCCGCGAGAGCGGGAAATCGTTCCTGAAAGAACACAGGGTCCACGCTGCCTGCGTCACGACGCCACAGGGAATACGTCCCCCCCTGCGGCCTAGGAAAGGTTTCAACCTGCTCAAACACTCCGCTCGTGCGCACGGCGAGATCAAGTTTTTCAGCACTGCCTCGCACCGAGCCCTGACCTCCTTCCGCCAGCAACACCCATTGCGCCTGCTCGAGCACAGGCTTCACATCGGACCTGCTGCTGCCCAATTGCCTGCCAACCAGCCGTCCTCCTGCTCGGCGACCGTAGTAGCTCACATTGTGCTGATTGAGATCAGGCGTACTCGGCACCACAATCAGCGTCACGGGCTGCGATCGGGGATCTGCGCCGCCAGCCCGACGCACAATCGCGTCCAAAGGACCTTGATGGCCTTGGCTCAAGCGCATGCTCTGCATGGACCACCCCGTCCAAACCATGTTGCAACCACCCAACAACAAAGCCAATCCGGACAACCAACTAAAAGGCGCCGGCCAGCGCTGTTTGACCCAGAGGCCCCACTGCCACACGCCACGCGTCAACAGAATCAGGAGCATGGGCAGCAAGGGGGCGATGTAGCGGTCGTCCTTGTTGGGACTGAGATGGGTAAAAATCCATCCCGCCATAAGGCTGAGAATCAACCAACGCCAAGCAAGCCCCTCATCGCCGTTGCGAGTGTGACGCTGCCAAAACCAAAGGATGACCCCACTACCGCCAAGCAGTAACAACCCCCAACCAATCTGATCGGGGAGCAGACGGACGTACCAAAGCCACCCCTCCAGACTCAACACCCCGGGATCACCCTCGAGAGCCGCCGACTCGAGCACGGCGCGGTTGGTGCCACCCAAGGTGGTGATCCAGTTGTGCCTTAACCAGGGCAAAAGCGTCGCAATCACGAGACTCAAGCCCATCACAAGCTGCCAACGGCGCGCGACAAAGCGACTGCCACGGCCAAGCGAAACGCTCACCACGACCAACAGAAGCACTGGGATCAGAATCAACAGCGCGCTTTGCTTCACGAGCAACGCCGCCGCGATCGAGAGCGCAGCCCAGAGCGCCTGCCTCCAACGCCCCCCATGCACGGGATGCCACCAAGAACCAAGACGCCAGAGGGCTAGGGCGACCATGGCGGTGAGCGGCAGCTCCAGCACGTAATCGGTCCGAAGCTCCAGAAGGAGGGGAGCCATCGCGACGAAACCGCTGCAAAGCAGAGCAAATGCGCGTGCCGCTTTCAAGGGCTGACGCAACTCCATGGCCCAGGACGCCACCACAAACAGCAACAGTCCATTCCAAAGGCTCAGGCTCCAGGCCGCTTGCTGAGGCCCATCACCGGCGAAGGCCATCACCGTCCCATTCACCAGTGAGGCCAGGGGGGGGATTTTGGGAGAAAGATCTAATAAAGATCCCCAACCTTGCCAGCTGCCACCAGGGAGAGCGGCCAAGGCACGACCATGGTCAAGAGCACTGTTGAGGTAATCCGCCTGATCCCAAGCGGGCAGGCCTCCATCACTGCGCCACCAGACCCTGTCGATCAAGGTTGAGAGCAGCCAAATCAAAGTCAGCAACCCCCGAAATTGCCAAGACTTCATGAACCGATCTCCAAGCGGCGACGTTCCTCCTGAAGACGCTTGCGCCTTTGCCTGGCTTCTCGCAACATCTCACGACCATCGTGGAGATAACCATCCACGTAGCCCATCGTGTAGCGCTCCAATTCGCCAATCGCATCCTCTACCTCCGACAGACAGTGATAAAGACTCAGCCCGAATCCTTTTGCCGATGAGGGCGTAGGGAGGGATTGGAAGAGATCTTTCACCTTGTCCAGTTTGCTGCGACTTCGCTCCAGGTAATGACAGAAACCTTCCATCAAACGGTCGTCATAGGGATCTGCCGATAACTCACGCAATTCGCTGGCAAAGGGATTGATCACCTGTCCGAGCATGCGATCAATCGGTATGTACACCTTCTTCAACCAATTCGCTAGGGCATCATCTTCAGCGGCACCATGCCCAGAGGCACGACGAGCAGCCTGACTCGCTCGAGCATTTCTGACACCACGGCGGCGTGCTTCGTCTTTCTCTGCAGCCCTAGGAGACCGTTGCTGGTCGAAGGCGCGCCGTCGCTCACGATCGCCAAGCAACTCCCAAGCGGCATTCAAAACAAGGATTCGTTCGGCATCTCCACCCGCATCGGGATGATGCCTCTTCACAAGTTGGCGATACGCCGCCTTGATTTCAGCCGCAGTAGCGCTGCGACTGACCCCGAGCACCACATAAGGATCACCACCTTTGGCCTCAAGCTGGGGGGAATGGCTCAAAGCTGACCATCCCGCCACGCCGTTGGAGCAGCCGAAGCACTGAACATCGGTGTGGACAGATAACGCTCACCGAAGCTGGCAAGAATCACAACGATCCTTTTCCCTGCCATCTCGGGCCTTTGGCCAAGCCGGAGCGCAGCCGCCACAGCAGCTCCACTACTGACCCCGGAGAGCAGGCCTTCTTCCAGAGCCAAACGGCGCCCCACGTCCATCGCTTCTTGATCACTCACCCCAAGGATTTCATCAATCAAGCTGTGGTCAAAGACAGAGGGAACAAAACCAGCACCAATGCCCTGAATGCGATGGGGGCCCGGTGGTCCACCCGCCAAGACAGGACTGGCTGCCGGTTCTACCGCAATCACTTTTAGGAGGCTGCTGAAAAAGCAAGCGAAAGCTGGCCTATTGGCCGCATCGTGACCGTTGTTGGCTCCGCGCCAATCAGGTTGACCGCCAGCAATGGGCTGACCCGTTGCTTGGAGAGCCA
>Ga0075479_10000061_pt1 | contig 34693 bp, 19 predicted proteins | sample DEB08_DNA_8_FD_76341 | JGI IMG/M metagenome (GOLD analysis project Ga0075479, IMG submission 76341) | Aqueous microbial communities from the Delaware River and Bay under freshwater to marine salinity gradient to study organic matter... | ecosystem: Environmental > Aquatic > Marine > Coastal ... | reverse complement strand
CCCCTGGCGCATCTGTTTTCACCCGAAGACACACGAGCTTTGGGTCGCAGATAACGGTGATGAACTCTGGGAAATGCTGCATTGTGTCAAGCGTGGTTCCAATGCGGGCTGGTCATCTTTTGAAGGGTATCAGCCATTTAATCGGGATCTACCACTGGGAGGTCCTACACTCAAGCACACCGTTCCTCGCCTTGTTCATCCCCATACAGAGGTACGTTCAATTATTGGTGGCATCTTCTACCGCGGTAAGAAATGTCCCGAGCTTGCCGGTCACTATGTTTATGGATGTTTCGTAACCCGTGAAGTCTGGGCAGCTCCTTATGATCCGGACAAAGATGTATTGGGAAAGCCATTTCGCATTGCAAAGAGCACTGGCACTCTGACAGCCATACGGGAGGATCACGAAGGGGAAATTCTACTAGTTTCTTTATCTGGCTCCGTAGAAACACTTGTTCCACACGAGAGCAAGAAAACTTTTCGTCCCTGGCCAAAGACTTTGTCAGAAACAGGTCTCTTCAAAGACGTCGCGAAGCTGCGACCGGCCGCTGGAGTGATGGAATACAAGGTGCAAGCCGAAACTTGGGCCGATGGTGCCAGTGCCCGGCGATTCGTAGCGCTTCCCGGTAAACCATTTGTAAATCATGCCGGCATTCGCTTTCGCAGCAGTTTATGGATCGATCCCGGAGGCGCCTTAGTGAAGACTTTATATCTAGGAAAGTCACCTGTGGAAACCCAGGTTTTGTATAACAGCGGGACTTGGCAGGGCTACACTTATAAATGGGATTCGGCGGGTAAGTCAGCAACCTTGGTCCCAGAGAGTGGAGAAACAGTAGAACTTGAGTTAAATGGGAAAAAGCAGACCTGGCGCTATCCCTCACGTGCCGAGTGTATGATTTGCCACAACCAGCGCAGCCTATTCGGGCTAGCCTTTAGCACAACTCAACTAAATCGAACCAGTCCAAAAGGTCTACCGCAACTGGATCAGTGGCTGAATAAGAAGATCTTGCGCAACAATGTTAACCTGCAGAAGCGCCGGGAAGTGAAGTTGGCGGACCCCTATGATCCCAAAAGCGGGACTTTAGAGGAACGGGCCCGGGCTTATCTTCATGTAAATTGTGCGCATTGCCATTACAAAACCGGTATGGGTGGTCGGTCCACACTAGAACTGGAATATCACCAGCCTTTGGAGAAAACTGGAATGATTGGCGTAATGCCGAAAGTTGGTTTGCTTGCTAAGCCGGGTGCCAAATTAATTGTCCCGGGCAATGCTGACTTGTCAGAGCTTCTGTTGCGTATGAATCGTCGTGGAGCAGGACAAATGCCTTTATTCGGTTCCCACAAAATAGATGAAGCCGGAGTAGCCCTTATCCGCGACTGGATCAACTCGCTTCCAAAAAGTGAGCCGTCTACAAATTTAAAAAAAGATAAATAATCGGAAACAATATGAGTGATTGGAATAGAAGAGAATTTATAAAAACCCTTGGTATGACGGGGATGGCGGCTTCCTACGGGTGCAATGTCATACAACAGAGCAAGCCACCGGAGATTTCTGCCAGTGTTTTTCCCTGGGATTTAGCCGATGAAGGGCTGGAGAATGTTTTGGATAACCTACAGGGAATGGCAGGGGCCAACTCCATCTACATGTGTAACCTTTCTCAATCGGTCCGCCCATTCCGGGGTGGTGATTATACTCATAATCCCGTAAGAAAGTCTTATACATGCGAGGATTGTCATATCTACTGGAAACCGGACATGAAACACTATGGCAAGATTAAGCCTCTGCGAACTAAACGGGATTTTCTGGCAAAAACAGACTGGGTAGAGGATCTCACGACAGCATTGCGCAAAAGAAAAATGAAAACTGCCGTTGAGCTCTTTCATGCCTGGATTGATCCAATAAAACTGAAAGAAGAGTACCCTGATTCCATTCAAGTCAATGTCTTTGGCAAGCCCGTCATCACACATAATTATAAAAATCACGTTGTTTGCCATAACAGTCCCGTTTTTCAGGAATACGCCGTGGGACTCTATTCCGATCTTGCGGCCAACTATGACTTGGACTACATACAGACTTGTTTAGTTCCCTATGTGCTCCCAACAAAATATTTGACGCAAAACCTCCCCCCTGATCCCATAGAGTGGGCTTTGGTCGCCCCGGAAAAAGGCGGATGCTTCTGTAATCATTGTGTAGTTGCGGCTAAAAAGAAAGGCTTTGACCTCGAGGAGGCAAAGAAGGAACTTCTTATTCTGGCAAAACAGGATAAGAAGGCGATCATGGATTCCGGCATTACTGCTGAAGAATATCTTAAGCAAAATCCCGTATTAAAGCGTTGGTTGGACTTCCGTTGTGAGTCAATAAATAACTTTTATAATTTGATCAGTACTGCTGCGAAATCCTTCAATCCGAATATCGATATCCGCTGGAATCACTATGTCCGCACTCATAGCTATTACTCGGGCGTCGATCTGCCTTCTTTCATGAACCACGTCGACTCCATCCGCGCCAATGCCTTTGTCGAACATCAGGACAATATTAAGCTCGTCCATGACAAAGTGAAATACCTGGAGAACTTTGAAAAAGTTGCCGGGGATCGCGTTCACTGGGTGGCAGCACTGGATATACGTGGTAAAAACCCTGCAATCCTCGAGAAAAGCGCCGAGTTATCCTCATTTACCGGTTGTGATGGCTACGCCTTGAGTCATTATGGCGGAGCCAAATTAGAAAACCTGAATGCGGTTAAGCGCGGCCTTAAGAAATCAAAATGGGCAAGCCACTTTAAATAGAAAATTTATCGAAAATATGGTATCAAAATATGTATAAAGTTCCCACCTTTTTAATCACACTCCTATGCTGTGCCGTCAGCCTTTTGGCCCATGCTCAGGATAGACCCAATGTCGTCTTTATTTTGAGCGATGATCACTGCTGGATGGATTACAGCTTTATGGGACATCCACACGTAAAAACACCTCAACTGGATCGCCTGGCAAGTGAAGGACTTGTTTACGAGCGAGGCTATGATACAGCGTCCATGTGCCGTCCGTCTTTGGCAAGTATTGTGACGGGGCTTTATCCGCATCAAACAGCTGTCAGAGGGAATCACTCAATACCGGCAAAATATATTGAGGCTTTTAAAACGATGGATAAAAAGGAAGGCCGAGCACTAACGCGTAAGCATTCGCATCTTATGACGGCTTCCCTTAAAAATGCACCTTCCATGGTAAAGCAATTAAAAGCAAATGGATATGCAACCTTTAAGGCGGGGAAATGGTGGGAGGGAAATCCACTTGATCACGGTTTTGAGGGTACCTACAGCAATCAGATTGGCCGTAAAACCATGAAGCCAATTTATGACTTTGTAAATAAGGCTCAAAAGGATAAAAAGCCTTTCTTTATTTGGTATGGGGTTTTCCAGCCGCACACGCCGCACAATGCTCCGGACCGTTTGTATAGGAAATACAAAAATATTGCCCCCAATGAATCGACAGCGCGCTATTGGGCGAATATTGCCTGGCTTGATGAAACCTGCGGACAAATCGTCAACTTCCTAAAAGAAAAGAAGCTCTATGATAACACGCTTTTTGTTTATGCCAGCGACAATGGCTGGTTACCTGATCCAAAGCAAGTCGGAGGCTATATAAGGTCGAAAAAAGAAGCTGTTGAAATAGGTGTGCGTACGCCCATTTTTATAACCCACAAAAATAAGATTGTCCCGCATCGTGATAAAGAGACACTGGCAAGTACGATTGATATTGCTCCGACAATCTTAAAAGCATGTGGCATAGAGCCGGATAAGATGATGTCCGGACTGGATTTGAGAAAGCCTGATCTCCTGGCCAAGCGCGGGAGTATTTTTGTTGATAATTATGATCGTGATATCAATATCAATGAAGCTCATAACTTGCATAGTGATATACTGGCGCGTGTTGTTGTCAATGGCTGGTATAAACTCATTGTAAGACCGAACAAAAATGAACTTTATGATCTAAAAAATGATCCGGATGATCGCAAGAATATCTCTGCGCAACATCCCGAAAAGGTCAAAGAACTTTCTGCTTTGATCGATAAGTGGCTACAGGCAACGCCAATGATTTTTGATCGTTCACAGCTTTTTGCTGTAGATAGTCCGGGAAATGCATCAGCATTTGAGATAGGAGGACCGCGTTGTGCAGGGGTAAAATGGAAGCTCACATCCATACCTGAGTCATTAAAAGGCTTTAAAACCTACCCTATCGAACGCGGTGACAAGCTTAAGCCTGGTAAAGGTATGACAGTAACATTGAGTGCGCCCACAGAGGTTTACCTGGCTGTAATGGATCGGGGAGATCTAAAACTTGACGAGAGCTGGGAAAAGACAAATATGAAATTGGATTGGATGGGTGATCACGTTCCATTTACTGATTTTATCTATAAGAAAAAGGCTCCAGCCGGAACATTGAAGATCCCCGGACATAGCGGTAAATCGGGTAAAAAGAAGATAACTTATGGTATTCCGCACCTGCTTATCGTCCCTTCAAGCACACAAGTGACCAGTAAGAAGAAATAAAAACAATAGAAAATCTATTAAGTAAAATGACTGATTTAACCAGAAGAAATTTTATGAAAACTATTGGCATGACGGGGATAGCAACAAGTCTCGCATGTCAGAGCGAGAATGGTTTTACAAATCAAGAAAAGGCAAGCCAAATGGAACTTTCATCCCTCATTCCTCATATCCATGGTTGTTTACATGTTGATCAGGACGAAAGCGGTCTGCGTCCTCATCGATTAACTAAAAAACAGTTGGCTCATTTCGCCAAAAACGAGAGGTGGAACATTCGCGCCAACTGTCCGGCAGGTATTCGTATCGAGCTCGTTACGGACAGCCCCTGGATGGATTTGGAACTTAACTGCGGCGATTACTGCCGTCCATGGCTTTCTCTTGATGTAGTGATCGATGGAGTGCTGCAACCAACTGTTCATGCCGACGGCCCGCCAAAAAAATGGCGCGGACGACTGCAACTCCCAGGCAGCGGAGATCGACACATCGTCGTACTTTTACCATACTCTGTGACTTGTAGTATTAGTTCATGGGGACTGGCCGACGGAGCCAGTTGTCTTCGAGCTCCACGACCAAAACGGCAGATATTAAATGTCGGAGACTCGATTATTCAGGGAATGACCGGTACTGGAATGGGATCGAGTTGCGCCTGGCGTCTCTCTCAACTCCTGGAGATGGATATGGTCAATCAGGGAGTCGGAGCGCATGTATTTGAAGTTGCCAGCTGGGATCCAGATATCGCCGTCAAACCCAGTCTTATTACCTGTACCTATGGCAATAATGACTTTAATACCGGCAGAAGTTATGATGATATTTGTAAAGATGCAAAGGTTCACCTTGCAGCCATACGTGCCACCTTTCCTGAAACTCCCATCGTCCTGCTCTCACCCATTTGGCGCTCCTTTGAAAAAGAGAAGGATTACGCCGAATTTGTAGCTTTTGGCACTCAACTTCGCCAAAGTCTTGCAGGCTTTCCTGGCATGACAATACTCGATGGCCAGAAAATGGTGACGCATCGCGAAGACCGCTACGAAGATGGTGTCCACCCTAACGATACCGGCTTTGCAGAGTTTGCGGCAAATTTGTACAAGAAGATTTTAAATAAAGTGAATCATCAAGCATGAACATTTGTGAATTAAACCAGGCTATTAAATGATTTCTTTCATTTTTTTAATTTTTTTATATTTTCCTGAAATTTTTGAATCATAGCTTTTGCTTTTGGGTCACCCCCCGAAGCTGCTTTTTTGAGCCATTTGAGAGCCTCGGGTAGATTTTTTTGAATGCCACCTTCGCCCTTTATATAGATGAGGGCCATGTTGTATTGGCTGTCGACATCTCCGAGATTGGCTGCTTTTTTTGTGTACGTAAAAAATTGATTGAAATCCTTTTTATAAGAAAGAATTGCCATAAGTCGGATAGCATCCTTGTTATCCGCTTGTGCCGCTTTAAAGGCCCAGATATAAGCAAGATCCAAGTTCTTCCTAATGTTATTTCCAGAGAAATACTCACTTGCCAGTAAATATTGAGCCTCTGAGTCATCTGAGAAGGCCGCTTTTTTGAACCAATTAAGGGATTTTTGTATATCTTTTTCGACATGAGTTCCTTTATAATAATGTTTACCAAGTTGAAGTTGAGCCGAGCCTTCTCCACTGTTGGCTGCTTTCTTGAGCCATCTTATGGCTGTTGCAGTATCTTTTTCGGTGTAATTACCGTCAGTGTAAGCAAGATAAAGACCAAACTCTGACTGTGTCGAGCCGTTTGCTGCGGCAACCTCCAACCACTTTAGGATTTCACTACTATTTTTCATTTTTATGAAATAACTCGCCAACCACTGAGCTGCAATTTGAGAGCCATTATTGGCAGCAGCTTTCATCCATTTAACAATGGGTCCCCTATTTTCAGGAGAAATTCTTAAGAGTAGTTTTGCTAGTTCGAGTTGAGATTCCTGGTCATCGGCACTGGCATGTCTCAAGAGAATAGACCGAGCTTCTTCTGGCTTGTTTACATTCATAAAGTAAGAAGCTAATAACAGACCAGCTGTAGGATTGTCTTTAGCGGCCATAAGTAGCATTACACCCCGTTCGACGTTTTGCTTTACAATCTTTCCTGTAAGGAGACTATAGCCGAGTAGCATTAATTCATAGTCATTTAATCTTTCTACTGCAACCTTGATGTTCATGGGCTGACCTTCAGGAAAGGCTTTTAACATAATGACATTAGCAATTTCTCTTTGGTGTATGAGTTGGCCCTTGAGGAGCTCTGGATAAAAAAACTTTCTTTCGGCTATACTAAGATTTCGGTCTTTGAGCTTTTTTTGATAAACATCTTGGAAATTGAGGAGCGAGATATGATAATCATGTGATTCAATTTTAATCTTTATAGAGCTCTTTAAAAGGTCTGACACTAGTAAGTGTACGACGCCATTGACAGGGTAGTAGGTTTTTTCTTCTTCAGTTTTTGAGTCAATAAGCTTTAAGTGTCCTTTGTCTTTAAACTTATACTCGATGACACCGTGAAACATCATGGCTTGCTCAGCAAGACCTAAAAGTTCTTTAACATTTTTCAGAGGTTTACACTTAGCTTCCAAGAGTCTTATGGTGTCAGGAAAAACACAGAAGCCAGGTTCATTTCCCTTTTTAAATTTATTGGGCTTAGAAAATTCAAAGCCGGCATCAAAGTTTATTATCTGATGTTCATTTTCCTTTTTGATTAAGGGGTTTTCTTTGTGGAGCGCCGCTGATATAGGAAATTTTAAGACACCTTCTTTAGTGATTTCAAGCCAGATTTTTCCTTTTTTTGAATCGATATAAAGTCTAATCTCTTTGGGGTCTTCAGTCTTCTCTAAGTTGACTTGAAGGGTCAAAAAATCTTTTTCGGGAACTTCTTCACCCATTAAAATTTTAATTCTATCTGTCAATTCACACAAATTATAGAATTGTCTGTATTCCATGTCCTTGCCAAGAACTGGAAGTGTCAAGAAAAACAATAGCAGGAAGATTTTGACATTTTTTTGAAAGGAATATTTTCGCATTTATTTTTACCTTTATGGCTCGATTAAATTAAAGTTTGATTCAGAGTCAGAAAATGCTGAATTGGCGAAGGGTACACATGATTTTCTGGGCTCGTTTTTTAGGTTTAACAAATTATGGCAATCACCTGCAAAATTTTCGATTATAGTTAATTTGTTTCTTGTGCTTTTAATCATTATTGATTTTCCATTTTAACTACTCAGTGGCGAAAATTTTAGAATAATTCAGTTTATTAGTATCTAATGTACTTGCTATATTTTTTAATTTAATTGACTATTTGCGTAATTTGAGTAACATATTGAGACATTTTCGGCTAGGTAGCAGAAACACATATTGAACGAAAAAAAGACATAATCACGACAGGCTTAGCATAAAGAGATAAAGAAGGACTGATCTTAACGGTAACTTTTATAGCGTTGATTCATGTTAAATTTTCACATATATATAAAACCATTGCGTAAGTTGGGGGCCGAGTGTCAAAACGTCTCAAGGTAGCAGTTTGCATGGAGCTACACTGGCCGTATATGCGGCACCACATGCCGAATTCAGGAATAGTAGATTACGCCAATGAGCATACAAACTGGCAATTGGAACAATGTAGTTACCCTGAAGTTTCCATGTCTAAAGGAGTTCACTATGATGCGATCATTGGTCGAATAAGACCAGCTTGTTATGAAAAAGCCATGGAACTGGCCATTCCAATGGTCAATTTATGGATGAGTTCTCCTATTAAGAATTCACTGCCGACAGTTTGTGTGGATATGCGTGAAGCGGGGAGAATGGCCACTGAGCATTTAATTGCCAGGGGATTCAAGCGAATCGTCCATATTGGCTATAGAAATGACTACAGCTCTCATTTGCATTGGCAAGGAACTAAAGAAATTGCAGCTCAGTATGGCTATCCCTGTAACAACTATGACCTACCACTTACTTTTGATGAAAATGCTGAAGACTGGGAACACTCCTTATCTGAGATACAAACATTTCAGCAAGCTTGGGTGGCGCCAGTCGGGCTCACTGCGAGCACTGATGATTTAGCCCGGCATTTCGCCTCAGTATTAATATCTAACGGCTGGAATATTCCCGGGGAATTGGCGATTGTTGGTACAGGAAATAATAAGATAATTTGTAACTCAACTCATCCCACATTGACTACTATTTCACTGGGATATTACCAAAGTGGCTACCAGGCGGCCCAAGTATTGGATGATTTGCTTCAGGGAAAAACAGCCAGTAGAGAGGAGCTCTTTATACCCTGTAAAGAATTAATTGTTCAGGAGTCAAGTGATGCCTATGCTGTGGATGACCCCTATGTTTCCAAAGCTCTGGAGTATATGTCCAATAATTCAAATTGTGAATTATCAGTTGACCATGTTGCTAAGACCATCGGAATGGGACGTCGAACCCTGGAGCGGCGCTTTAAGAAAGAGATGAATCGGACCATCAATGAGGAACTTATCAGACTTCGTATAGAACGACTAAAGCGCTTATTGCTTGAGACAGATAAGCCCGTCAATAGTCTGTGCTCAGAAGTGGGCTTTGGAACCAATGTTCACATGCACAGGACCTTTCAACGTTTTATAGGCATGACGCCGTCACAGTTCAGGAAGAAACATAAAAAGAATAAATTTCGTTAAGTAATTAGCCCAAACTTCGAAGTTCAGTCCTTAGGAATAAATTCTCTGTTAAGACTTTAATTAAAAAGAGCACGGCAGGTTTTGGATTAACTCAAATAAAGACTTTATAGGACAAATTTTTTTGTCTCATTTTTCAGGCTCAGTGTTATTAGCCTATAGAAACTTCAAAAAGTTAATCGGCAAACTAAATGAAAAAAAGGTCTTTAAAATATCTCATAATTTTATGCTTGCTTTTACCTGGAATTATTCCAGCACAATCGAAAACAGTCAGTGAATTTGCCCAGAAGATTCAGACTTCATTAGCTAAACACAAATACATATCTGCACCATTGCCGGCTGGTGATGAAGTTAATCATTTAGTAAAAAGAAGAGAAATAAAAAACATCCGAAAAGTGCGGCAGGTTTTTGAATAACTCAAATATAGACTTTAGAAAATAAAAAAGTTAATTTGGAAAACTAAATGAAAAAATGGTCTTTAAAATATTTCATAATTTTATGTTTGTTTTTACCCGGTGTTATTTCTGCTCAATCTAAAACAATGACTGTTAGTGAATCTGAAAGACTGATTCCTCTATCCTATGATGTCGATGTCATCGTAGTCGGCGGCACTTTGCGAGGTGTAGCCGCCGCAGAAGCTGCAGCTAAGGGGGGAGCCAAAGTCTTTCTTGTGACTGATCGTCCTTACCTGGGAGAAGATGTCTGTGCTACTCAAAGACTTTGGGTTAAGGCCGATCAAAAGCCTAAGACAGAGCTGGGTAAAGCTATTTATGGAAACGCTACCAAAACAAAAAATGGTTACTCACTTGTAAGACCAATGGATGTGAAGCGAAAGCTGGACGAAGCTCTATTAAATACAAAGGTTCCTTACCTTTATGGAAGTTACCTGACTGAAATTCTTCATGACCCTAATGGCGAAGTCGCCGGAATTGTCGTGGCTAACCGCTCTGGTAGACAGGCTATACGAGGTAAGATTATTATCGATGCTTCTGATCGTGCAAGAGCAGCGCGAATGGCTGGTGCTGATTTTACTCCCTATCCATCGGGGCCACAAAAGTTTAAACGTATCATTGTTGGCGGCAAGCCAAATGCCGAAGCAAAAGATTTAGGTTTTGATTACACAGTAACGATTCAAAAGAAAAAAAATATCGTTAAGAAATCTTACAGCGTTTACGAATACGAATTAGAAATCCCCATGAAAGATGGTTCTTTCAAATCCTTTATTAAAGCAGACAGAATAGCCCGTGATAAAAGCTATCATTTCGGTCAGGCGACTTACTCTGAGAAGCTTTTTCAGATTCCACCGGATAACCTGAAGTCGATCCAGTCTCATCAGGGCTCATGGAAAAGTCCAGCTGACATTCCGATGGAAGCCATGACCCCTAAAGGCTTAAACCACCTTTATGTTCTCGGTGGCTGTGCAGATGTCTCTCGTGATACAGCTGAACAATTACTCAGACCTCTCAACAGCTTACAGCTTGGCAAAATCCTTGGCGCTAAGGTCGCTAAAATAGCCAAAGGAAGAGCATTAGCGCCGGCCAACAAACTTGTGGTTGCCGGCCATGGTGGCAAAGCAACCATTCAAGCAGAGGTTGGCGATGTTTTAACAGGCTTGCGCTGGAAGCCGACCGAAGGCGCTGTTCGCAGTCCTGCCAGAGCATTACCTGTAATCGGTCGTTACGATACCGTCGTCGTTGGTGGCGGCACTGGTGGCGCTCCAGCCGGTATTGGTGCTTCTCGTGCCGGAGCCCGAACTCTGGTTATTGAACATTTACACGGACTGGGAGGAGTTGGTACACTGGGCCGCATCGCCATTTATTATCATGGTAATAAAGCCGGGTTCAATGCCGAAGTAGAACGGGAAATAACTGCATTAGCCGATGAAGAATTTAAGCCATGGAATGGAGAGAATATCCCATTTGATATCGAAACAAAGATGGAGTGGTTGCGCAAAGAAATTAATAAAGCCGGTGGTGAAATTTGGTATCTGACCTTAGGTATTGGTTCAGTTGTTCAGGACAAGCGTTTCACTGGTGTTGTTGTTGCTACTCCAGAAGGTCGTGGGGTGATTCTAGCCAATACCGTCATTGATTCAACTGGAAACTCAGTTATACCTCACTGTGCTGGTCTTAAAACGCAAATGATCGACAATGAACACATCTCTGTACAAGGAACGGGTTTACCACCTTGGCACCCAGGTGATAATATGAGAAACTCAGACTGGACCTTTGGCCTCGATGACGATGTATTAGATATATGGCGTATGCATGTGGTCGCTAAGCAAAAGTTTAAAAAAGAATATGACTTAGGCCAGCTCATTGACTCGAGGGTTAGACGTCGTATCTATGGCGATGTCTACATTACCCCAATGGATATTCTTAACCAGCGCGTCTACCCTGATGTCATCACAGTCGCAACAAGTGATTTTGATAATCACGGGTTCTCCAGCCATAACTTATTTATGGTCTACCGTCAGCAAAGGGAATCAATGTACGGCAATATCCCCTATCGTGCATTATTGCCAAAAGGCTATGATGGTATCCTGGTAACCGGACTTGGTATCAGTGCTCATGGTGATGCCATGCCGGTCATTCGCATGCAACGTGATATTGAAAACCACAGTTATGCAGCTGGATATGCCTCAGCTATGGCTGCCCGGGATCAATCGACTGTGCGAAAGATCGATGTCAAAGAACTACAACGACATCTAGTCGATATCGGGACGATTCCAAAGAAATTTCTAACTGCTAAAGACAGTTTTCCACTAAGTAATGATGTTATTCAAGCTGCGGTTAAAAGTCTTGGTAAGGATTATACCGGAATTGAGAAAATTTTAACCCAGGTTGATAATACGATTCCAATGATGCAGGAAGCCTATAAAGCAGCTAGTGATAAAGAGGTAAAACTACGTTATGCCCATGTACTTGGTCTCTTGTATGATAAGACCGGTGTTGACAGTTTATTAACTGCTGTCAGCAAAGCAAAGTGGGATAAGGGTTGGAAATTCAGAGGCCTGGGAAATTACGGTTCAACAACAAGCCCGCTTGATAACCTGATCATTGCCCTGGGCCGTACCGGTGATCCGCGAGCCATTCGAGTACTTATTGAAAAAGCAAATCAACTGACCTCTGAAAGTGAACTATCTCACTTTCGAGCCATCGCTGTTGCTTGTGAAAGTCTGAAACTTCCTGATACTGCTAAAGCACTTGCCAGACTGTTGACCCTCAATGGTTCAAAGGGCAATGCCTATCTAGAGATTAATAAAGTGATTAAAGTAACGCCTCCTAGTAACGGTGATAACACTACACGTGAGTTTTCTTTGAGAGAGCTTATTGTCGCACGTGCTTTATACCGATGTGGTGATTATAAAGGGATGGGGAAGAAAACCCTTGAGGCTTACAGTGAAGATTTTCGTGGGCATTATGCCATCCACGCCAGAGCAGTTCTAAAAGAAAATGTTCCAGCAACACCATATTCAGAAAAAGACTATGAAGAAGAGAAGTCTAAAACACCATCCACAGGAACAGCTAAGGATCTAAAACAAACAAAAGGAGCCTTAGCAATTGGTACCGAACGTTGTAGCGATTCTGCAATTAAAATTACAGCTATTCCGAATAAGTTAAAAGGAAGCCAATTTATAACAGTTGCTCGTGGTGCTAACAAAGCTAAACCGGGTACTGGCTATGAATTTACTGTGGATAAAGCTGGAACAGCCTATCTGCTTATTCATGATCGTGGAACTGTAGCGGACATAAAGGGGTGGACAAAAACGCCCCTTGAAGTCAACTGGATTATTGAAGAATTTAAGGGAAAGGATGTTGTTTATTCAAAGGCTGTTAAGGCTGGTGAAAAACTTGTTGTGCCTCCACATACTGGTAAAGAAGGTGCCAGTTATGGTATTCCCCATATGGTCTTGATCAAATACACTGTTTATGCTGAAGGAACTAAAGCCCTGCCGGTGAAAGCCGCTATTAAAATGGCTGAGACTGTTATCGATGAAACGGCTTTAGAAAAAGATCAAAAGCCCACGCGTTATAATTACTGGATGTACCAAAATTATATGATTGCCGAAGGTATAAAAAATATGGGTGATGCCTTGGGTCGCCCAGAGTTCAGTGAATATAAAGAAAAACAACTCATGTATTTCTGTGATTCTTATAAAAAAATTACAGATACACGATCACAAAATCATTACCTCAAACCAAATGACCTATGGCATAGTGGTATGGTTGCCAGTTTTGTTGAAGTACAGGCGACAAGCGATCATCCCGAAATTGCCCGTGGAATAAGCTATTTCCAGGGGATGCTGGATAAAGCTCCTAAAATTGCAGATGGAACACTCGTCCGTTATAAAAGGCGTTGGAAATCTAATGGTGTACAAATTGACGATTTATATATGCTTGTTCCTTATTGGGTACGTAAATCAAAACAAAGTGGCGATACTAAATATCTGGAAAAAGCCATAGAAGAAACACTCAGTTATTATAAACATTTGTGGAACCCTCAAACAAAACTGATGCATTGTCTCTGGCTCGAGAAAAAGCCCGAGGCGAAAATTCATCACTGGGGTCGTGGTAATGGCTGGTTTGTTATGGCAATTACTGATTTACTGCATTTTGTTCCTGAAAATCACCCAAAAAGAGCTGAGCTCCTGAAGATCTACAATAAGGTCATGCTTGGTCTTATAGCCCGACAAAATAAAGATGGCTTATGGCATCAGGTTTTAAATCGTCCTGAAAGCTATACCGAGACATCCTCATCCGGCATGTTTACCTACAGTCTTTTACTCGGCTCTAATAAGGGCTGGCTGCCTACATCAGCACGTGCTGCAGGTATCAAAGGCTGGAATGGACTGCAGACAAAGTTAACGGACAAGAATCAACTCAAAGACGTGTGTGTCGGAACGGATATGTCCGAAGATGTCCAATACTTCTTTAAGCGCCCCCGGGTAACTCACGATCAACATGGTATCGGTCCTTATTTACTGGCTGCCGCAGAAGTTCTGCTAATAAAATGATCGATATTATAATTTTTGTAAGTATCCTCATCGGAATAACTCTGTATGCTATGCCCAAAACAAAAAAACCAAATGCTTTGAAAATAGAGGAATATTTCAAAAAAACATATCCTGAAAGCTTCTATTGCAGCACAAAATTACTGGGCCATGAAGAAGACTATGAGGTTTATGGTGTTAGTTCGAAAACTCAAGAATTAATGAAAGGCGGCGGTAAATGGAATTATTATAAGTTTTTTGAGAACGGGAAAATTGAAGAATTTGAAGTTAAACCAAATGATAAATATTGGAAAAGCCCAGAAAAATAACTGCAAAATCAGAAGTTGGACCTAAAGAAAAAAATAATTTCAAATGACTAAAGCGAAAAACTTTAAGAGGCATTTATGTCGAAAATAATAACCACCTTATTATTCCTAACATGTAGCATTTTCGCGGCAGAAAAAGATAAACTAAATGTCATTGTGATCATGGCTGATGATTTGGGTTATGCGGATTTGTCCTGCACAGGTTTGGCTGATGATGTACAGACACCTAATATTGATGGGTTGGCTAAAAAAGGCATTCGCTTTACTAATGCCTATGCGACATCACCAATATGCAATGCTTCGAGAATTGGCATAGCAACAGGCGCTTATCAGCAACGTCAGGGGACTTACTGGTATCAAGGCAAGGGGCTTCATGATCCCAGATTTAAAACCATAGGTGAATCTTTAAAAGCAAGAGGCTATAAAACTGGCTATGTGGGGAAATTTCATCATGGTAGAGATGATCAGCCCAAACATAGAGGTTTTCCACTCAACCATGGCTACGATAGCTTTTATGGATTTTCGGGTGGCACAAAGCACTATTTAATACACAACAAGGCGAGCGAAAAAAAGATTTATCGCGCCGGTCCTATGTATGTTCAGGACAAGCGTATAGATGTAGAAGGTTTTTCGACTGAACTCTTTGGTGAAAAAGGCCGGGATTTTGTGCGAAAACATAAGGATGAACCCTTCCACCTTTTCCTCTCATTTAATGCGGTTCATCATTATATCAACCAACTGCCCAAGTCCTACCTAAAGGAAAAAAATCTAAAACAAATCCCTGATTTTAAAAATACTAAGAAAGATAAATATAAATGGCGTGAGGAATTTGATTTTCCTAATCATCCCGAGGGACGAAAATATTATCTTGGTCATCTCTATTATTTGGATCGTGAAATCGGCTTGCTTTTAGATGAATTGGAGATCCTTAAAATTGCCGACAAAACCATTATTGTTTTTATTGGAGATAATGGTGGTGGTCTCTCCTTATATGCCAATAATGGGGTATTGAAAGGCGGCAAGTTTACCAGCTTTGAAGGTGGCTTGCGTGTTCCAATGATCATTTCACATCCTGATTTCAAAACTGCGAATATGGTATCCAATGCAATGGTGAGTTCATTAGACCTTCATCCAACGATTTGTTCTATGACTGGTAGTGAAATTCCAAAGAATGTCGATGGCATCAACTTAAGCCCCATGTTTAACGGAGATCAGTTAAAGACCGAGCGTCGTGTCCTCTACTGGGATACTCCTCACCAAAAGGCAATCCGCAAAGGGAAATGGAAACTCTTAATCAATGAAGGCGATCCAAACACCATACCTGGCATCCATAAAGTTGAAATTCCGAAAGGTACCTTCTTATACAATTTGGATAAAGATCCGGGAGAAAATAAAGATCTAAGTTCTGAATATCCCGAAATAGTACAAGACTTATTAAAAGACCTGAAAAAATGGCAGGGTGAAGTTAAAAAATCTCAAAAATAATTTAGAGGAAATTTTAAAACTATGTTCAAGAAAAATCCTCAGCAACAAACTTTAAAGACCGTTGTTAAGTACTGCCTTTTCCTATGTCTAATCAGTCTAAGCTTAAATGCTCAAGATGCAGATCAAAAAGAGCGTCCAAATGTTTTATTTCTTGCTGTGGATGACTTAAATGACTGGGTCGGTTATTTAAAAGGACACCCTCAGTCCAAAACACCAAATATAGATAAGTTAGCCGGTGAATCTTTTTCCTTTACCCGTGCTTATTGCTCGGCACCACTCTGTGGACCATCAAGAACATCATTGATGTATGGCATATACCCACATCGCACCGGTGTCTATTTTCACCATAAAACCTACTCGCCTAAAAAACTGATCTCGCCAGATCACCTTCCTCTACCACTTGCCTTCCAAAAGAATGGCTACCACACCATAGGCAGCGGGAAAATTTATCATAATGGCGACAACAATCAATTCAGCAGAGGTTGGGATCGTTACATCCCTCCTAAATTTAAAGACAAAACAAAGATTACTTATTTATTTGGTGAAGATGTTGGGCGACCACTACAAGATTTTAGAGTTGGGGTAAGCGAATCAGATCCTGACTCGAACGACTTAGATGGAGTGATTGTTAATTGGGCCATCGATCAACTCAAAGTTAAGCATAAGAAACCCTTCTTTATGGCTGTCGGTTTAACCAAACCCCATGCTCCTTGGATTTCTCCAAAAAAGTTTTATGATCAATTCGATGTTGATAAGATACAGTTTCCAGAAACCCCGGAAGGTGATCTCGATGATATTCCAGCTGCTGGAAAATATATTGCCCAGACGGTTTATCCTTTCTTCAAGAAAAACGAGCATGAGATCATTAAAACAAAAGAAGACATCTGGAGAAAATTGGTCCATGCTTATTTAGCCACTAGTTCTTACGCCGATTACAATGTCGGTAGAGTTCTTAAAGCACTGGAAGAATCTCCATATGCCAAAAATACCATTGTCATCCTTTGGGGAGATCATGGCTGGCACTTAGGAGAGAAAGAACATTGGCGTAAAATGTCCCTTTGGGAACAAGGAACACGAGTTCCTTTCATCATCAAAATGCCTGGAATGAAAGAAGGTAAACTGATTGATAGTCCTGTAAGTTTACAAGACATCTACCCTACCCTTGTTGATCTCTGCAAATTGGATCTTTCGCAAGAATTAGATGGTAATAGCATAAGCCCTTTGCTGAATGAGAAAGAAGTGAAATGGGACAAGCCGGTACTCATTAGTTATGGTCCAGGGAATTTTGCTGTAAGGCAGGAACAATGGAAACTGATCCGCTATGCCGATGGATCTGAAGAATTTTATGATATCAGCAAGGACCCGAAAGAGTATAAAAATTTAGCTGGCAACCCGGAGTTCCAAGCGCAAATATCCAAACTCCGAAGCTCAATTCCCAAGACCTGGAAGTATATCATATGCCCACGCACTAAGCCATTCGAGAAAACCTTGGCTAAACCTGAGAAATGAAAAACAAGGCAGCTTTATTCAGGCTCAAATAAAGTATTAAGAAATCATAATAACCTGTAAAGAATTCTTTCCGGAGCTTCGTGCATAAAGGCTAAAGAGAAGTTTTCAGGGATTGAATAGATGCTTCACTCTTTGATGATATTACTAAGGAATTCTAAATGCTGAAGAAAATTTTAATACTTCTTTTACTTATTGCTCTAACAGCCAAAGCTGCTGATAAAACAGTTACTATTGATTCTAAACACAGAACTTTTCTTAATAATTACTGTATAGACTGTCACAACGAAAAGAAGACAAAAGGTAAAGTCCGACTGGATTCTGCTTTCAGCTTCGATATTAAAACTGTGCGCGATGCTGATCAGTGGCAAAAGATTTTGGAAGCCATTAATTCCGAAGAAATGCCCCCTGAAGATGAGAAACAGCCCCTAAAAAGAGATAAGCTGAAATTTCTTGATATGCTTTCACTTAAACTCGTTGAGGCGAGGAAAGCTTTAAGTGATTCGGGTGGAGTCTCGGTCATTCGCCGTTTAAATCAACGCGAATATAAAAATACCATCATGTCACTGCTTGGAGTTGAAGTCGATGTTGATACACTGCCTGCAGATGATTCAGGCTCTCATTTCGATACTGACGGTTCTTCTTTGTTTATGTCACCGGATCAGATTGAGCAATACCTGGAGATCGCTCGTCAATCGATTAAAAAAGCTATGGAGCCCCAGTCAAATGCCAAAGCAGTTAAAAGAAGAATTCAGCCAGAGAATTCTCTCTCTCCTTTTGTTAAAAAGCAGTTAGACAAGTTTACCACGCGTTATAAGAATGCTCAGGCTTATTTGAAGTCTAAGAAGCCCAATAAGAAACCTAAAGATTTTGGAATAGTTGATGAGGGGGAAGCTACAGTAGACCTCAAAATGTATAAGCGCTTTTCAGAGTCATATAAGTATTATGCTAAGGACCCGCTTAATAATACGGGATCTACACTGAACCTTCATCATCCAGCGTCAAAGTTTAGAGTGACTTTATCAAAATCAAAGAAGGGTGGTAAAAAAAATAATACTAACAATAAGGGACTGTATAAAGTGCGAATTCGTGCTGGCCTAACAGATACAGTAGACCCTGAAAGAGCCTTTATTTCCTTTGGTTATCAAATGGAAGACGGTAATTTTAAACGCCTTAATAATTTTCACATTACTGAAAACCACAGGAAAGGCCAGATTTTTGAGAGCGAGTATCTCTTTGATGAACATCCTCACCTCATATTCAGGGAGAAGCAGGATGAAGAATCGGCCATAGCCTATTATGCTGCGGTATATCGTGAGCGCGGTAGAGGGCCTGACCCGACAGTCTGGATTGACTGGGTTGAAGTAGAAGGGCCCTTTAAGGTGAATACAGCAAAGCTGATCACTGAGCTCAAAAAGGCTCTACCGAAGTTTAATCAGGATGCCTACCTAAAAGCATTTTTAAAGAAAGTTGCTGTTTTAGCCTTTCGCAACAAGCCGGTTGAAGAAGCCTTCCTTGATAAACTTGTTGCAATCTATAAAGAACAGTTGAAGCTGCTAAAGAGTCCATCTAAGGCCATTGTTGAGCCACTGGCTATCATTTTAAGTACTCCAAGTTTTTTGTACCTGAGCGAGCCTTTAAAAGACAAAAAAGTTAAACAGTTGAATGATCTGGAACTGGCAAATCGATTGTCGTATTTCCTGTGGAGTTCGCCACCTGATTCTAAACTAATGAAGTTGGCCAGAGAGAATCAACTGCACAAACCGGAGAACTTACGCTTACAGGTAGAAAGACTTCTGGCAGCCCCTAAAGCCATGAACTTTTACCGCTCATTTTCTCACCAGTGGCTTCACCTTAAACGTTTGGACTTTTTCCAATTCAATCGCAAGTCTTTCCCGCGTTTTGATCAGGTTATGAAAGATACAGCCAAAGAAGAAGTCTTTCAGACAATGAAGTTCATCGTCGATAATAATCTGAGCACAAAGAACTTTTTGAAATCAAACTTTGTTGTAGTCAATGGCTTAATGGCAAATCATTACGGCATGAAGGGGGTTAAAGGCGAGAATTTTCGCATGGTAAAATTACCAAAGGATTCTATTCGAGGGGGGCTGACAGGGATGGCGGCTATTTTGGCGATGGGTTCCGATGGCGAGCATACTTCGCCAGTCGAGCGTGGAGCCTGGGTACTGCGTAAAATTCTTAATGAACCACCACCACCGGCACCGGCAAATGTTCCTCAATTAAGTCGATTGGAAAAACAGAAGTTAACTGTGAAACAGATGGTCAAAATCCACCAGGAAGAGCCTCAGTGTGCTCATTGCCATAAGAAAATTGACCCCATTGGTTTTGGTATGGAGAACTTTGACCCCATCGGCAAGTGGCGTACTCATGATGTAAGGAATAAGAACTTTAAATACAAAATTGACCCTTCGGCAGCTCTTTACCGTGGCCCGTTTTTCAGGAATTACCTTGAGCTTAGAGAGATCTTTGTCAGTCGGCACAAACAGTTTAATAATGGCTTGATTAAACAACTTTTAGCCTATGCCTTGGGGCGTGAGATCGGTTTTACCGACGACAAACTTATTGAGAATATTGAACAGCAACTGACAAAGAAAAAAAGTTCCATGCGTGAATTGATCCATGCAGTAGTGCAATCAGCAAGTTTTAGACAAAAGAAATAGTGAATTTATTATGCCAAATTTAGATAGACGACGTTTTTTAAGAGCCGCAGGAACAACACTACTGCTGCCTTCTTTTGCATCACTTGGCCATAAAGCTTTTGCCGCTTCTAAAAAGAATGAAGTCAAACGTATGGTTTGTTTGTCTTTCGGCTGGGGAGTTACTAAAGAAAGCTGGTATCCGGATATAAAAGATACAGGTCCAAATTATAAAATACCGGCAGGCTTAAAGCCTTTGGAGGAGCACCGTAAAGATTTTAGTATATTCCAGGGATTGCAGCATCAATTTAGCTCTGAAGCTCATTGGGGAAGTACATATCTTTTAACCGGAGCGAATCGCTATGCAGTTCCGGGAAAGAGTTTTCACAACACTATATCAATGGATCAGGTCGCCGCTAAGGTTTGGGGGGCAAATACGCGCTATAACTCCCTGCAGTTTGACTGCAAAAATGCCAGTGATTCAGGTCATGGGCCAGGTCTCTCCTTATCGTGGAGCAGTTCGGGAAAACCCTTGCAAGGCCTGCCAAATCCATTCTTAGTTTATCAAAAATTATTTGGTAATGAAAAAATGTCAATTGCGCAAAAAAAGAAGATGATTCAGCGCAAAGGCAGCTCTTTAGATGCCATTTTAACTGATGCTAAAAGCGTTCGCCGTGACCTTAGTCATGATGACAAAGATAAGCTTGATGAATACTTGCATTCTATACGCGATATCGAATTGCAACTGGCTAAAGAAGAAGCCTGGGTAGGTAAAGCAAAACCAAAATCGCCAATGAAAGCACCTAAAAAAGGTCTTCAGGGGTATCAGGAAATCAAAATTATGTATGATCTGATAGTGGCGGCTTTACAGACTGACTCAACTAGAGTAATTACTTATCGCCAGCCGGTAGAATCACTACTTAAAAGCTTAGGAATCAGTATCAGCTCTCATAATATGAGTCACTATAATAATGAAGAGCGTACCAAGGTGTCTATGCTGCGAGACCAAAAGCAAAGTGAATTATTAGCCTATTTCTTTAAGCGTATGAAAAGTACCAAAGACATAAATGGCAAAAGTTTGTTTGAAAATACAACAATTACCTATGGCTCAAATATCCAGTCACTGCATTATCTGCATAATGCTCCAACAATCGTTGCCGGCAATACCAGTTTATTTAAGCATGGTTCCCATTATGTCTACTCGGAAGCTCCACTTTGTAACCTTTGGTTAAGCTTATTGAATGCGAATAAACTCAATCAAAGTAGCTTTGGAGACAGCACCGGTATGATCGAAAGCTTTTTAGTTTGATCATCTCTTTAAACAACTGCCGGCGAATTCAAAAAAAATGCATTCACAATAAAGTTTTAAAGAAATTCGAAAAGATTATTTGATCGATTTTTAAAGAATCCCTAAAAAAACGGCGCACCTGTAAAGAAACATATTTCCGTCTCCGTGAATGCCATTAGAAACCCAAAACAGAGTGATTAATCTCTGAGAATATTTAATATTAAAGTTACAAGAATTACACCCTATGCAAAGAACTCTTACTAATCGAGGAAAAATAAATCTGACGGTTTTATTTTTTCTTTTGTTATTTTCTTTTTTCAATTACGCTCAAAAAAAATATAAGAAGATTGACCCGTCTTATAAGGAAACAGAACTTACAGAGGTACCGGCCAACTATAAAGACGTACAACCATTCTCATTTCAGAAATCAGACAGAGTTGTTATCCTGGGAAATGCATTGGGTGAACGCTTACAGTACGACGGGCATTTTGAAGCCGGATTTCAGGCACAACTGGCAGGACTGGATGTCAGCTTTAGAAATATGTGTCTTACTGGGGATACAATCAAACTCATGCCCAGGGTCAAAAATTTTCCAACTTTACGCGGTATGCTGCAGCATGTAAAACCAACCGTAATCTTCTGTTTTTTCGGCTACAATGAATCTTACAAAGAAACGTCGGAAGACTTTGAGAATGATTATAAAACCTTCATTAAGGATCTTCGTTCAATTGTCGGTAATAAAAGTGGTGCCTTCCCGCGCATAGTTCTTTTCACACCAACATCACATGAGATATTCTATAATGGATTAAATGAAGAATTCATCAAAAAGAATAATGACAGATTAAGTCACTTCAGTAAAGCTGTTCAGAAAGTCGCTAAGCAATCAGGCGTTCACTTTGTTGAGCTTTTTGAAGAAAGTAAAAAATGGTTTAGTAAAAATCCGAAGACCTGCACTATAAATGGCGTCCACCTGACTCCACAGGGAAATAAACTTCTTACTCAAACAACTCTTAAACAGCTTGCTCTGAACAAAAAATCACCAGATAATTACGATCTGATTCTTAAAAAGGTTAAAGAAAAAAACTATTTATGGCACAAACGTTATCGTGCGGTCAATGGTAACGATATCTGGGGTGGACGCAGTACTCTTTCTTTTGTAAATGGTCAGACAAATGCCGAAGTCCTCCAACATGAATTAATTATTTTGGATAAATACTCAGAGGAAAGCGACAAAGTTATCTGGAAAGCTCAAGCGGGTATAGATGCCAAGCCAGATTTCTCAAGTGCGCCAAAGTCTATTCCGGTCATCTCAAATGTCGGAGGTGGCTCACAGTCTTCCAGTGAATTCAAGGAAGGCAACCTTAACTATCTGACTGGAGAGCAAAGCAAATCAAAAATCACCGTACCAAAAGACTTTAAAGTAGAACTCTTTGCCGATGAAAAGCAATTCCCGGAATTGGCCAATCCAGTACAAATGCAAGTTGATGCCAAAGGTCGCTTGTGGGTTGCATGCTGGGGAAATTACCCGGCCTGGAAACCCGGAGCTCCTAAGCGCGATTACATTCTCATTCTGGAAGATACCGATAAGGACGGCAAAGCTGACAAGAAAACAGTATTTGCCCAAATTGATAATCCACTGGGTTTTGAACTCTGGAATGGTGGAGCCATAGTCACCAGTCAGCCCAACCTTTACTTTTTGAAAGATACAGACGGGGATGATATCGCGGATCACCAGGAACTTATTTTAACTGGCATGGGTTCTGCAGACTCGCACCATGCAGCCAATAATTTAAGGATTGGTCCGGACGGTGGTCTTTACTTCCAAAGTGGAATATTCCTGGTCAATAACTTCGAAACTCCATGGCAATCCAGTATTTACACGAATAATCATAATGCTTCAGCGATGTTTCGTTTTGATCCGCGCTTTCATACTTTGGCTGCAATCGCACCTAATATCCCGAATCCGCATGGTACGAGCTTTGACCGCTGGGGTAACCTTTTCGCCAGTGATGGCACCAGTGGAAGACAGTATCATGTGCGAATTCATGAAGATGGCTTCAAAATGCACCATCTTAAATTCACCAGAACCCGTCCAGTGCCGGCCAATGCTATCATATCTTCTGAAAATATGCCGGATAACATGCAACAAAACCTCCTGGTTTGTAACACAATCGGTTTTCTTGGGTTACGCAGATTCGACATGAAACTTGATGGCGGTTCTCTTCCATACCTGAAACAAACGAAGACTTTCAAGCCAGGTGAGGCTTTCGGGGTCAGACAAGAAGATTTCCTTGAAAGTACTGATAAAAACTTCAGGCCGACAGATGCTGTTGTCGGTGCAGATGGTGCAGTTTATATTTCAGACTGGCACAACGTCACAATCGGCCATATGCAGCACAATGTCAGAGATCCGAGCAGAGATAAAAAGCATGGCCGTGTTTTCCGCGTTGTTTACAATAAAAAGCCACTTCAGAAAGAAGTTAAAATACACAATGCTTCACTTGAACAGCTATTTGAAAACCTTAAGCATCCAATTGATGGCGTAAGGCATCGCTCAAGAATTGAAATGAGTAAGCATGAAACAGGGAAAGTGATTGCTTATCTTGATAATTGGATCAAACAATTTGATCATACCAATGAAAAGCACATTCATCACTTACTGGAAGGCCTATGGACTTATCAAAGGAGAAATGTCAGGAATAAAGATCTACTGAATAAAGTTCTGAAGTCTTCAGTTCCGTATGCCAGACGCGCCGCACAAGTTGTAGAACACTTCTGGACTAAGTTCGATACTTTTAGTCCGGATCACAACCCGCTTAAACTCTATGAAACAGATAAAGTGAACATCATTCGCAATACCCCTATTTATCTGAGTGCAGAGGCGAAAAAGAGTTTTGAGGCAGGAGCAAAAATTTACTCCCGTGAAAGTCACTGTGCTACCTGTCACCAGCCCTTCGGTGAAGGCTTAAAAGGAGTTTATCCTCCATTGTCCAGAAGTAAGTGGGTAACCGGTGATAAAGACCGCCTGCTGAAAATTATCCTGCACGGTTTATATGGGAAAATAAAAGTAAGAGGAGTAGAATACGATCCCGCCAAAGGTGTTCCTCCAATGACAGCTTTTAAAGATCTTCTGAATGATAAAGAAGTGGCGGATGTTGCCACATTTATTCGCAACAACTGGGGGAATAAAGCCAGTGTTGTGACTGAAGAAGAGGTGAAAAAAGTGAGAAAGCAGTATCAGGATAAAACAACTTTCTGGACTCCAGAGGAGCTATTGAAAAAATAGGTTGTGGGGGCAGCCGGAAGCAGGTACGATTATTTTTGTTTAACTGTAAAGAAATACGCTCTTGTCTCCTTGTAAAAGTAAAGAAAAGAAAAATAACAAAAACTCGGCAGGTTTTTAATTAAGCTCAAACAAAGTATCAAGGATACAAAAAAACTCTGTGTACGTGTGCAAAAGGATATAATATGAAAAATAAATTTACTCTGCTTGAGCTCCTCATAGTCATTGCCATTATTGGTATTCTCGTGACTCTTCTGCTACCAAGTCTGACCAAAGCCAGAGAAATGTCAAAAAGAGCTGTATGTATGTCTCAGCAAAAACAGCTTTATACGGGAACACTTCTTTATGGGAAAAACAACAATTTCAATTTACCAAGAGCTTACAGATATGGAGGTGACCCCACAAATTATAACGATCAGGGTATAACTAGCTTGTCAGAAGAAGTCTATTTAGATTTACGGGATAAGTACATGGGGGGAAATAACAATATGTTTAAGTGCGTAAACATTGAGCGTTTCTTTAAATACGAAAGTAGCTGGAAATCCTATAGAATCGGCTTCAGTTACACAGGAGATAGACCATCTTTAAATCAAAATTTCAATTATGAATTCCCCGATAAACTGACTCATGAAAATAATACAGTTGTCCTTTGGGGAGATATAAATATCTGGTCAAGTAACTGGAATTTGTCAATCGCCCCACATACAGAAAGTGGTGGAATCCAAAAATGGCCGGATGGAGGCATTGAAGTGAAATCAGTCGGTGCTCAGGGAGGAAATTATGTTTTACTTGATGGCAGTGGGAAATGGTATTCGAGCAATGCTCTTTCAACTTATGAATTCTTCTCGACTTCAGGAAAAATGTCAGGCTGGCTGCCATCTAATATGTGGTAGTCAATAATGTAATTCCATGACAGACTATCACTTATCGTTCATAACCTTTAAAATAAGTAACTAATTATGAAAATCATACTTTTAATCATTCTTTTGTCTTTGTCTTTATCTGTTCTGGCAGATGATAAATACGGTGAACTTATCTTTGAAGATAAGTTTGAAAGAAAAGAGTCTCAGGAAACCAAAGACGAGCCCGGCAATGGCTGGCTGACCAACAGCAAACGACGCGCCAAAGGCAATAAGCAAACAGATTTAAGAGATGGACATATTTATGTTTTCAGGCACAAAGAAGCTGATCATGCAGCAAGCTTAAAAAGAGAGATTGAGTTCCAGAACGGCACAATAGGAATAAAATTAAAATTTGCCGATAAAAAGGATAATATTTATTTAAATCTTGCCGACCCTCAAGAGAAGTCTGTTCATGCAGGCCACCTTTTCCATATAACTATAAAACCGGACAGGGTAATCCTGGTGGACCTGAAAACCGGTCAAATGGATTTGAAAATAAGACCCGCATACCAGAATAAGACTTTGACCGAAGAGCAGAAGAAATTGATGGCGTCTAAGCAAAAAGCCTTTCGGAATAAACTGGCACTGGATAAGTGGCACCAAGTTTACGCAACTATCAACGGGGATGAAATCAGTGTTGAAATAAATGGCAAAGCCGTGGCTTCATTCAAATCTCCCGGTTTCAGTCATCCGATAAAACGCAATTTACGCTTCCTTGTTGGCAAAGGCGTTTCCATCGACGATGTGCAGGTGTGGAAGAAGGATTAAGGAGAATATGACAAATGTTCAAGGTTTTAAACTCTTTAATGTTTGGCCTCAAAAACTACTCCGAGCGTTAATAAACAACTTTCGAGTATTCAGCATTAGTATCTCACTTATACTGCTATCGAGCTGCACACAAATCGAAGCAGAGGACGATGATTGCCTGGCATTAGCTCCGATCCAGTTTGCGGGAGGCGAGTCTGCTTTCACGGCGGCAAATAAAGAACGTGTCGATCGGGTTAAGCAAATACCTGGATTGGTAGCTTTATGGGATTTTGTTCAACGGAAAGATTCATGGAAGACGAACAATCCATTTATTTCCATACCGGGAAAATCTGGTGAGCAAGTCTATGAACTTGAACCAAGAAATATATCACTCGACTTTTGGAAACAAGGACCAAAAGCGACACTTGCCGATTTTAAACTGCTTGGGCGAGGACCATTCGGTCAAGCCGTCCGTTTTGATGACCCTCTTAGCAAAGACAATTTACCGGTTCTTTCAGTACCGCGCAAGAAGCTTCACAACTCAGCTTTGGACATCAAAGGTAAAGGAAAATCTGTCACGATGGTGGTATGGATGCTGTATGAAAAAGGCAATCATGCAATCGCCGGTATGTGGCATGAAGGCACGGTTACACCAAAGAATGAACCTCCTGTAGTTAAAGAGTCCGGCAAGAGGCAGTATGGGCTTTTTGCCGGTCTACAAGCCCACAAAGGCGGAGTCGGCGCTCATATTTCGGAAAATGGCGGTTCATCATTTGGTAATATCTACGCTCGCCATCTTGCGGCCACGCCAAGAAAAATGAAAAAAATTAGACCAGATATGAAAACCGCCGATACCGATTTGTATTGGAATGCTGTCGGTATGGTCTTTAACAACGAAGAAAATAGTGTGACTGCCTACTTGAATGGTTCGACCGAGGGAATTTGGGAGGAGAATCCGAAGTCGTCACGATTCTTTCAGTATACCTATAATGCCTGGCTGCAAGGTCAGCTGGCTGCTCAGGATGGAATCCAGCCTGGTGAGGACGTGAATTTCCCAAAAGATCAGTTTTATAATCTTCCCGAGGGTAAAGCGCTTGAAGTGAAAATTATAAAGAAGACATCCGATCGCATCGTTCGTTTGGAAACCTACCCGTTTTCTAAAATTGAGGCGACCTATCAGCTTAATGTGGACGGAACCTTAGGGAAAACACTGAAGCGTGACTTGGTAGCATTGAAATCGAACCCCTACTTTTTTGAGCATGACATCTATGAACCTAAGTCACTTGAGCAAGGCGGGCCATTTACGATTGGTCGCGTTATTCACAGTAATCGACACGCGACGCTTTCCGCCTGGATTGGAGGTGTGGCTGTCTTCGATCGTGCGCTTTCTCCCGAGGAAATGAAAAAGCTTGCGGCAATCGGCAATTGCTCGGCCGTGGCTAAGTAAATTAAGTGTTATGCCTAAATCCTTGAAGCAGGCTTCTAAAAGATAGAAAACCCAATATAAAAGCCTATATAGCAGCTAAATTTATACTGTGGTAAAAAATGAGATTCCCTTAAAACAATTAAAAAAAGTCAATTCTCCAAGCCCATACAGTTAAGGTTCAGTGATTTCGCATGTTTAGATGCTACGACTTTTACTACATAAAGCTGTAAAATCTGATTTTTTTCTATATACAATTGGAGTTGTTATCATGAAATATATTTTACTTATTACATTTACCCTCTTGACAAGCTGTTCATCTACCTATTGGAATGACAGAAGAATGGATTTAACTGACTCAATACACCTAACAAGTGAAGCTTTAGGAGTAGGTATAAACGCTAATGTAAGTGCCTTGTGTGTTGGGGCATCTAATGTGTCCAGTATTTGGGGCGAACCTAAAAGAGGCAAGCTGGGTTTAGGAGGTACACAATCTACTAAAGTTGTAACAAAAACCATTATGCTTATGAGCTTACCAATACAGGAGAACCCTCCCCGTTCAAGATGGGATTACGGAGGTAAAATACCTCCATTTGCATCGGCAGGTATAAGCGCTGGCTTTTGGGTTAACTTTGGTGCCAGGGTAGACTTATTAGAAATAGTTGATTTTATCGGCGGAATATTTATGATCGATATAATGGACGATGACCTAAAAGTTGAAACTACTGACAATGAATTAACGAGTAAACATCAAGATTGGTTTCAATCCCATTTTAAGAGCATAAAAATACTTGGTGATAAAGTGGAGTTAACTCCTGACTACAGTAAAAGCTATTTAAACAAAGTAAAAGACCCAAAAATAACCTTACATTTAAATAAACCTTATAAGATAAATAACTCATTATTTACCCTCATAAAAAATGATGCTCTATCAGCAAAAATCCAATATGAGAGTAAAATAGAAATACGGAAAAACCACATACAAATGGATAGTGGCACTGTAACTCTCAATAATAAATAAGACTAAGAATAAAGTTAAGCTGCAGTTTACATTCCACTAAAATCAGAGTTCTGACACAGAAGCATCTATCTCTGTTAGAAAGTAAGTTTTGAAGTTTATTTAAAATCCTTTACGCTTTTTCGGGACATCATTGACAGTTTCGGCATTAATAGATTTGAGATAAGTTAATAGAGACTTTTTCATGTCTGCTACACGTTCCGGCATTTTGGCAGATAGGTCTGTACTTTCTGTTGCATCTTTCAATGTGTTGTACAGGTAAGCCTTTCCCGGTTTTGTCTCCTGCCAATTTAAAAGGAGTTTGTAGGCTCCCTTGGTATAGACAGAGACACGTTGACGAGGACGATGAAATACTAGTCCATCCATTCCACGCTTGACGGATTTTTCAGCATGTCCCTTAAGTAAATTCACAATGCTACCGCCATCGACTTCATTTGGCAATGACTTAGTTCCACCGGCAAGCTGGTAAAAGGTCGGCAGTAAATCATAACCTGCTACAGGTTCATGACACCATGAATTGGCTTTGATTCCAGGTCCACGTACGTAGAATGGAACGCGAATGCCGCCTTCATCGAGAGTATGTTTTGCTCCTTTCAAAGGAAAGTTGGGAGCTAAGCCTTCTTTAGCTGCCTGCGGGATTTCGCCACGTCCGCCATTATCAGTCATAAAAACGACGTATGTATTGTCAGCTATCTCCATTTCATCAAGAGCTGTCAGAATGCGACCGATAGCAGTATCCATTTCACCAAGCATTCCAGCCCAGCCTGGAGTATATTTACGATCAGGCTTGCCTTTTTCCTGGTATTTCTTCAAAGACTTTTCTTCCAGTTCAACACGTAGATGAGTCGCGTAGTAACTTATCTGAGCGTAGAAAGGTTTACCGGCTTTCTTCTGATCTTTTATAAAACTAATGGCACGATCTGTTACCGAGTTGGTTCTCTTTGGGTCATCAACTAGGTGATAATTTTTTTCTTTCTCTTTCATACCACCGGTGACATTACCTGTTTCACCATCACTTAAATCATAACCACACTCCTCTGGTGTAGAAATCATTCTTTCACCCCACTTTCCAAAGTGAGCACAGACATAATTGTTACCGGTCATTTTTAAGGCTTTGGGTATGGTCATGTGTTGATGAGGAATATAGCGACTGACAAATTCGGTCCCACTTCGGGCTGCAGAAGCTCCACAAACTATACTTCGACGGGTCGGTGTACACAAAGGTGCAGGAGAGTAACCACGGGTAAAGCGCATTCCCTCTACGGCAATTCGAGTCATGTTTGGAGTTTCCAGGTATGTCGATCTGGCTTCTTCCATGTCCGGGTGCGGAAGATGACTTACCTGACTCCAGCCCTGATCATCAGTAAGAATAAAAACAAAGTTTGGAGGAGCGGAAGAGACAGAAAATGTCATTAGAGCAAAACATAAAAGAAAGCCCTTATTGAAACTGAGTTTTTTCATTTACATAACCTATAAATTTTAATTTTTATAGACAATTGTCGCCAAAAAAGAAAAGATTACAAACTGCTTCACATTAGATCAAAAGCATCCCACCAACTAGAAAACTTAATGTCTAAAAAATGATATATCTGAATTCATCCATATTCAGAAGGTTTAGCACAATCAAAGGAATTATTAAATCAAAATCATTTTTCTGTCATTTAGAGGGGATTTACTACGATTTTTTATAAATGTGAACTTTGCTCCGAGTGACACTGAATTATTTCATTTACTTACATCGCAAAATTTTCATTGACGGACGGGAAGAACTTTTATGTGATTTTTAAAACTTTCCATAAGATCTGAACTCATCCGTACAATAGTTAGAAAAAAAGTAAGTGAATTTTTAATAGTTTGATAGGTTAAATAATGTTTAAAATGTTTTTTTACAGTGCGCTGCTTTTACTATTCTGCTCAGCATATGCAGATGAAAGTATCAAGCAAATGGCTGTTGATATTGATAATATAATTTATCAAAAACTTGAGTCTATAAAACAGCCTAAACGGAAGAGTATTGACGATTATACTTTTGCCCGCCGCCTTTATCTGGATACCATGGGGCGAATCCCTACCCTACCAGAATTAGAACAATTTATTAACAACAACTCAAAAAATAAGCGTTCTGAACTGATCAATTCACTGCTTGCTTCACGAGGTCACCAAAGTCATATGTACAATTACTGGGCGGACTTACTAAGAGTTAAGAATATCGGTGATAAGCTGATGTATGCCGGTAATCTTGCAGAAGGTATTAAATCAGCCTTGCGCGAAAATCGCCCTTACGATCAATTTGTCAGGGATATCGTAGCTTCTGAGGGGGAACTCTATAAACCGGGGAATGGCCTGGTCGGTTATAAAGCCCGAGAGGAAATGCAACTTGACCGTTTAGCCAATACCATAAAGACTTTTACTGGATTGGCAATTGAGTGTGCTCAGTGTCATGATCATCCTTTTGATGACTGGACACAAAAAGAATTTTATAAGATGGCCGCCTTTACATCAGATATCCGCTTACATGTTAATCCTCCGAAAGACATAGAAAAGAAAAAGTATGCTAAAATTCGCGCGGAACTAAAAAAGGAAAGCTTTGATAAGTGGATCGTGTATCGGGAAGCACTGCGGATGAAATATGCCCATATCATTGGTAGCGGAACCGGCTATATGCGCTTACCTCACGACTACCAATATGACGATGGCAAACCTTTTGATGTCATGTCGGCAAAACCGATGTTTGGAGTTGCACCGACAATGAATTCAAAAACACCTTTAGAGAAACTTCAAAAAGATAAGAAAAATAGGTATATCGGGGAAGACGCGGGCACTCAAAGGCAATTTGCCGAATGGATTACATCCCGTGAGAACCCTTTATTTACCAAGGCTACAGTGAATCGCCTATGGGCCTGGGTTATGGGAAGTGAACTGGTAGGGCCTGTTGCCAATTTGGAATTGGGATCAGAAGGAAAGCACCCGGAATTAACGGCCAAAGTTGTTGAAGTTATGAAGGAACTCAACTACGACACCAGAAAATTCTTTGCTGTACTCTTTAAGACGAAAGCGTATCAAAGTCAGGCTTTATCTTTAACCAGTAAAAAACCGGAGTACCTCTTAGACGGGCCCATAATGCGTAGAATAAGTTCCGAACAGACCTGGGATTCACTTCTATCTCTGCAAAACGGAGCACCGGATAAGTACTTGCCGACAAAGTTTCACTATGATGGTTTTACTCTTATTTATGATAAAACGGCAGATTGGACCGGGGAAGACTTTAAGAAATACTCAAGAGAGCTCGGTCTCGGCAGAAGAGAGTTTTATGAAGCCGTTCACAAAGAGGCCTTGGATGTCAATGAGGATATCGGGCCTCATAATGAATTGAGGGCCTCGGAATCCAGAATATTTGCCACTAAATATCAGCTTAATCTATCCTACCTGGAAGTCGCTGGCTTATTTGGTGCTTCAGACAGGAACTTAATTGATAATGCCAATAAAGAACCCAATATTCCGCAAATTCTCTATATGATGAATGGCAGTCCAGAAGATCAACTTATCAGCGGCAAGTCTTACTTAAAAAAAGCGTTGGCTCAAGTTCAGGGCTTGCAGAAGTATGAACGCCTGTGGCTGGCAGTTTTAAACCGTCCGATGAACAAGCAGGAACTTAAATTCGTCGCCTCTCTAAAGGAGGATCCTAAGGCCGTCAATAATATGCTCTGGGCTCTTTTGAACTCTAATGAATTTCGTTTTGTAAGGTAATTAAGATGATGAATAGAAGACAATTTATAGGTGGCTTAAGTGTCCTTGGAGGAAGTGTTCCCTTTCTTCAGGCAAACGAACAACAGGTTAAGTCACATGAAGCCAAAGCCAAGTCAGTTATCTACATATGGCTTCAGGGGGGGATGAGTCAGTTTGAAACCTTTAACGTCAATTTCAATAAAGACGTTCTTGGCAAATCGACACCGATTAAATCAAATGTCGATGGCATTCAGCTCAGTCACTACATGCCGAATATGGCTAAGCAGATGGACAAGGTACAGGTTTTAGCGACGGTGCAAACTAATCAGGGAGCTCACCCGGCTGGAATTTATAAGGCGTTGACCGGTTATAATCCACGCTCTTCCATAACACATCCGGAATTGGGATCCTGGGTTAGTAAGCTATTGACAAAAAAAGAAGATACTCTACCAAACTTTGTATCTATTAATTCCAGACGCAGTGGAACTTCAGGTTTCTTTCCCGGAATGTATGCGGCGCTTCCAGTACTGGATCCAAACGAAGGCATAAAATACAGTCGTATTCATAAAAATGTTTCAGAGGCAGAGTTTTCAGAACGTCATAGAATGTTGAATTTTCTAAATGATGGCTTCGGCAAAAAACATGGCAATAAAGCCTCAGAGGCTTACTCAGACATTTATCAGAACTCACTCAATTTTATGAAGAGCAAAGACATCTCTGCCTTTGACCTGTCCAAAGAAAAAGAAAGTATAAGTAAACTCTATGCCGATGATGAATTCAGTCAGGGCTGTCTGTTAGCAGCCCGCCTTGCAGAAAAAGGTGTTCGCTTTTCCAAAATAGAACTGAACGGCTGGGATTATCACAAGGATTTGTACAAAGACTTACCGGCTAATGCCAATAAGCTGGATAAAGGTCTGAGTGCTCTACTTCAACACCTGTCTCTGAAAGGATTATTGGATACGACTCTGGTTGTTGTAGCAACAGAATTTGGCCGCAAACCGGAGATCAATGTTAATGTCGGTCGTGATCATCACCCCAATGGTTTTACCTGTTTACTGGCCGGTGCCGGAGTTAAGGCTGGAGAGATCTATGGCAAGATGAGTCTGGATGGCAAAGAACCCGTAGAAAACCCAATCGACATAACCGATTTCAATGCCACTATTGGCTGGGCTTTAGGACTGGACCCAGCCGGTGAGGTTCTATCATCTACAGGTCGACCATTTACCTTTGGGAATAAAGGGAAAGCACAGAAGCAATTATTTATGGGCTCTTAATACCAATCTGAAAAATTACGCATGAGAAAAAAATTATTAATTAGTCTCATAACTATTATATCGGCATGTAACGCGTTTGCAGCGGAAAGGCCCAATGTCATTTTAATCTATACTGATGATCATGGTTATACCGACCTGGGAATCCATGGTATCGATAAAAACGTTGATACGCCAGTCATGGATAAACTCGCACGCAATGGAGCATTGATGACCACCGGCTACAGTTCAGCTCCGCAGTGCCAGCCATCGCGAGCCGGACTAATGACAGGACGTATTCAAAACGAATTCGCTTTCCCGCATAATGGTGCAAACGCAGGTGAAGGTAGTGGTAAGCTGCCAACTGTATACGGCAAAGGAACAGATAAAGCCGGGCAGCCTCTTCTGACAATTGCTGAGCGAATGAAGAAGCACGGTTATCTAACCGGATTTTCTGGAAAGTGGCACCTTGGAACACCGAAATCTTCAAAGCACTTACCTCAAAATCGAGGTTTCGACTATTACTGGAATGGAACCATGACAAGTGGATTAACCAATCTTTCTCTTGATGGCAAAAGTATAAAACCTAAGCCACAAAGAGGTTTGCCTGATGGAGTGGCAAACCGTGTCATTCTACAGGGGAAATATGGAGAGTCTTTCATTGACTTTACTCAGACTAAAAACAGGCCGTTTTTTCTCTACCTATCGCTCTATGGCCCGCACATTCCGCTAATTAAAACCTCAGATCCTTATTATAAAAAATACCCCAAGCTTGATTATCCGAATTACGATGATTGGCGGGATGATCGTCGACGCATGGGCCTGGCTCTGATTAAATCCATTGACGACGCCGTTGGCGGAGTAATAGCAAAACTGAGAGAGCACGGT
>Ga0075479_10000057_pt1 | contig 35408 bp, 24 predicted proteins | sample DEB08_DNA_8_FD_76341 | JGI IMG/M metagenome (GOLD analysis project Ga0075479, IMG submission 76341) | Aqueous microbial communities from the Delaware River and Bay under freshwater to marine salinity gradient to study organic matter... | ecosystem: Environmental > Aquatic > Marine > Coastal ... | reverse complement strand
CCAGAACCGGCCAATTTCCGCAAAAAAAGACAACCGTGAAGAACGGTTTGAGCGATCCGCGCAGGTTCCGACGCCTTGAGAAAACTCTCGCTCACTTCCTGCCTTCGAGAAAAGGATTTGGCTGTCCTGGCACCACCTTGTCAGTCCGAAACACCAGAGACAGAATCCTTTGATCGTATGTCGGATTTTGCTGGATTTTCCCGTGCCCTCACTCGTCTTTGGGCGTCCGACAGACCGCACAAAATTCGCAAAGTTGATCCCCGAGATCGCTGGCAGGTTCAGAATGTCCGATTCCAAGCCATCCACAAACGAAATCCTCGCGAAGATTCGTGCTCAAAAAGCTGCCGCCGCCGGTGACGCTGATGAAGCCCCTGCTGCAGCCGCACCGGCTCCTGAGGAAACGCCTGCTGCACCAGCGGCCGCTCCAGCGCCCGCCGGCACCGCAGACATTCTCGCGTCCATTCGCGGTGGTGGTGCTGGCACAAAGCCCGCAGCCGCCAAACCGGCCGCAGCACCGGGTGGCACCGCAGACATTTTGGCGTCGATTCGCGGTGGTGGTGCTGGCGCAAAGCCCGCAGCGGCCAAGCCGGCCGCAGCACCGGCCGGCACCGCAGACATTTTGGCGTCGATTCGCGGTGGTGGAGCTGGCGCAAAGCCCGCAGCGGCCAAACCGGCCGCAGCAAAGGGAAACCCAGCGGCAGCAGCCAAGGCCGACACAACTGCTGCCGCCGGGATGTCGCCTGCCGAAATGATCCGTGCTGCCCGCTCGGCGAAGGATGGCACAGCTGCGAAACCGGCGGTGGTTTTGCCATCACGCCCCCTGCCTGGCAAGTTACCCGCAGCACCAAAAGCTGCTGTGCAACGGCGATCATTTCTGTCGGCTGTCACCGCAACCATCTGTACGCCGATTATCATCGCATGGACATCATTCGCTGCCACTGCTGCGGCTTCCGGGCTGGCACTCGCACGATTCATGATGCCGAATGTCCTGGTAGAACCACCCACAAAATTCAAGATTGGGCCGCCTACTGACTACGCCCCGGGCATGGTATCCACAAAGTGGCAGGCCCAGTTCAACATCTGGGTCGTCAACGACACCGTGGACGGCGTCAGCTGCATCTACGCACTCAGCACCGTTTGCACCCACCTTGGCTGCACACCGAACTGGCTGGAAGGCGAACAGAAGTTCAAATGTCCTTGCCATGGCTCCGGTTTCTACAAGACCGGCATCAACTTCGAGGGCCCTGCTCCACGGCCGCTGGAACGTGTTGGTCTCAGGCTTTCTGAAGACGGCATGCTGGAAGTGGACAAGAGCGTCAAGTTCCAGCGTGAGCTTGGACAGTGGGCGAATCCATCAAGCTTTGTGGGTGTTGGCTAAAGCCCGAGGGCTACGCCGGACCTAAATGTCACCGAATTGAAACTACACAAACTCACGACCATCTGAGAGGTTCCCGTGTCAGTCGGCGATTACATCAGAAACTCACAAGTCTGGAAAAGCGTGTTTCGTCATCCAGCACCTACCGACCGGCGAAACCGTGTCGTGGTGATGCTGACGAACTTTTTCCTGCATCTTCATCCCGTGTCCATCAAACAACAGGGTATCGCCCTGTCATATACGTGGTGCATGGGTGGAATCACGTTCTTCCTGTTCCTCGTGGAAGCCATTACAGGCATTCTGCTGATGTTCTACTACCGCCCGACTCTGGAGTGGGCGTTTTACGACATTCAGGCACTCCGCGATGTCCAGACGCTGGGAATTATGCGTGAGATTCACCGCTGGGGTGCTCATGCGATGGTGATCACGGTTTGGTTGCATATGTACCGTGTCTTCCTGACGGGCAGCTACAAGCCGCCCCGGGAATTCAACTGGGTCATCGGGGTTCTGCTTCTGGTACTCACCTTACTGCTTTCGTTTACCGGCTATCTGCTCCCGTGGGACCAGTTGGCGATCTGGGCCATCACCGTGGGCTCCAACATGGCCAAGGCAACACCGTTCCTTGGTGTAGAGGGTCCCGGTTTTCAGGTCTTCAACACCAGTGGATACGAACTGATCACGAACGCTTCTGACGCAAAATTCCTTCTGCTTGGCGGTCGGTTCGTTGGGGAAGCGACTTTGAACCGTTTCTATATTCTGCACTGTGTTGCAATCCCGGTTGTTGTGAGCGGATTGATCGCGATCCACTTCTGGAGAGTTCGCAAGGATGGTGGTATCAGCCAGCCGTTGTGATTCGTCACTCCGGCCGTTGTGGCTGAAGAACACTCGACCGCGTGATTCGTCGGGGCCCTCGTCGTCCTGAAGCCGAACTTCCGGACGATGTTCCGGCGACAGACAAAATCGGACAGTCACTCAATCTTCCAGAATAACATCAGAACTCAGGTTTCCGTCCATGCTGAATGCACACCCGGATCTCACAGCGAGCGTACTTGTCGGACTCGGCTGGTACTACCTCGTCATGCTGTTGATGAATCTGTATTGGACTGTTCAGGCCTTTCATCATGATGGGGAGTACGCCAACGGATTGCCTCGGGCAACACCCTGGGCGATCTACTCATCCATCCTCGGAATGGTCTGTTTTTATCACTTTACGTATCCGCCGGACGGCTTCCTGATCTACATGCCAGAAGTCTTCAAGGTGAATTTTGACCGGTACTTTTCCAACCCGGTTTTGTATTTCGCCCTTTCCATCGCTGGTTTCTGGGCCTTGATTGCCCTGCGTGAATGGTGGACCAAGCCCAAAGTGTCGTGGGTTCTGCTGAACCTGTCCCTGTTATTCATGGGGCTGAGCATGACAGACTACGACTTCCGGCAGATTGTTGGTAAGCCGGACAATGTCCCCATTGTTGCAATGCTCTTTATCGTTGCATTTTGCACGTGGATCTACTTTCGCCGTGCGGTTGACAACGACCGTCGTATGGCTGAAGGGCGACCGCTGTTCGAAGAGGAGAACAACGAGAAGGTTCTGGTGTGGCCAGACCTCGTCTACACCGAGTTGATCTGCATGGTTCTGTTGACTGCTCTGCTGATCTTCTGGGGAATCGCACTGAAGGCGCCTCTGGAAGAGCCCGGCTCGGCTGTGAAGACTCCTAATCCATCAAAAGCACCGTGGTACTTCCTCGGACTGCAGGAGATGCTGGTTTACTTCGACCCATGGCTTGCCGGCGTTGTGCTGCCCAGCATCATTCTGGGGGGGTTAATGGCCATTCCCTACATTGACTTCAACAAAGTCGGCAACGGTTACTATTGCTTCAAAGAGCGAGCTTTTGCCGTTTCAACCTTCCTCTTCGGGTTCCTGCCGCTGTGGGTTGCGTTAATCGTTCTCGGGACATTCCTGCGTGGTCCTAACTGGAACTTCTTCGGGATCTACGAGTACTGGGATGTCCACAAGGTCGAAGCGGCCAACAACGTCAACCTGAGTGAATTCTTCTGGGATTGGTTAGGGGGCATCCCCAAAGGCTCGGACCTGCTGACAATTTTGCTGCGGGAGTCTCCCGGCATCATTCTGATCATTGGTTACTTCGCAGTACTGCCACCCCTGATGGGACTGACGATTCTGCGTAGCTACTTCATAAGAATGGGGCTGATCAGGTTCCTCGTGTTCTCCAATCTGATCCTCTGGATGGCGATCCTGCCGATCAAGATGCTGCTTCGCTGGGCTTTTTCACTGAAGTACATCGTGGGTATCCCGGAGTGGTTTTTCAATATCTAAGACAAAGACAGGTCGGCAGTTATCCCTGCCCCCCCTGCTCGGTTAAACACTCAGGTGTTGTCGTTAGGTTTCTCAATCTTTCTACCGTTGAGGACAGCCTTCGGGCTTAATCAGACTTATGCCAGCAACAGACGACTATCGTTGGAATCAAAAGTCACTCCACGCGGTTTTCGCGGCCAGCAGCCTCATTATGCTGTTGTCTGTGTTCCTGATGCTCAAACAGGATCAGGATGACGAGTGGCGTTCCTATCAACGCACCGCGTTTGACATTGACGCCAGCATGCGCTCCCAGGATCTCGAGAATCTGCAAACGAAGCAGTATCAGAATGAGGTCAACAGGCTCGACGCGGAACTCGCCGAGGCTCAGAGCGAACTGACGGAAGCCAAACTGGACGACGCAGGGCTGTTTGAGTCGCTCGATTCCCAAATCCGGCTGGTTGAGGGATTGGAACTGGAACTGAAATTCCAAAACTCGGATCGTGATGAAGCCCGAGCCAACTACGACCTCGCAGTTCGCGATGCCATGCCTGATGAAGTGCTGCGGAGTGCGCTACTCGCGTACGAAGAACGGCAGAAGATTTGCGACGACAAGCAAATCGTGATCGATATGGAGCAGGACAAGCTTGCTGAATTGCAAACGAAGGTAAAGCAACTGACATCGCGAGTCGCTGATCTTGAAGCAGAAAAGACGAAAGTCACTGCTGAGGCAGACCGTGTCCTGGCTTCACTGGAAAACATTGCCCCGTCGTCAACGGTCAGCAGCTTAAAACGCTCGCTGATGGAACTGCCAATTATCGATGGGTTCAACTCCCACCTGAAAGTGGTTCAGGACTGGGTCCCAGGCCTTGATATCACGCTTGGAATGGCAACCATCGCTCGCTTTGACAGGTGTCGCACCTGCCACTTGAACATCGATAAGACGGCTTCAGGTGGGGTCCCGGCATATCCGGCCGGACATCCGGAAACCGAGGACCTGCAGGACTGGGTCAAGGCGGGTGAGTTTCCCCAGCCGTTCTCCACCCATCCCAACACCGATCTGTACTGTTCAGCATCCTCCCCGCACCCGGTTGGCAAATTCGGCTGTACGATTTGCCATGATGGGCAGGGCTCAGGGACCAGTTTCGGAAACGCCGAACACTCTCCAAACGATCCTCAGATCGCAGACGAATGGCACCACGAATATGGGTTCCACCCAAACCACTTCTGGGAGTACCCGATGCAGCCGGAGCGGTTCATCGAGTCAGGATGCATCAAGTGTCATCACAGCGTCCAGGAGCTGGGAGTTCATCCCGAGTACGGGGCGTCGGCTCCCAAAGTCGTACGCGGCTGGCAGTTGATCCAGAAGTATGGCTGCTATGGCTGTCATGAGATCCACGGATACGATGGCGGCGAAGCGATCGGGCCGGATTTGCGTGTTGAGCCACAGACTGCTGAGGAAGCTGCTGCAGTTGCGGCGGACCCAAGCCAGGTAGCAGGCAAGTTGAGAAAGGTGGGCCCAAGTCTTCGTCACATCGCTCAGAAAACCACTTCGGAATTCATCCAGTACTGGACGGAGATTCCGCAGAGATATCGTCCGTCGACAAAGATGCCTCAATTCTTTGCTCTGCATGATCACCTCCCGGATGCTGAAGCATCCCACACCGCGGGGTTAGAGGCTGCCGAGCTGGCTGGTATTGCCACCGTACTGATGACGGGTTCTGAGGAAATGGAACTGCTGGTTCCGGCAGATGGCTACGCCCCGGATGTTTCGCGCGGCGAGACGCTCTTCACAGAGCGTGGCTGCGTGGCCTGTCATCAGCACTCCGCGGTACCGGAGTCCAAAGCAGACTTTGGCCCGAACATCAGCGATATTCATCGCAAACTGAAGCGTAACTCAGATGATCCGTCGTTCAGCGACTGGCTTTACACATGGCTCCGCGAGCCGGAGCGATACCACACAAAGACTCGGATGCCGAACCTGTACCTGGATGCCTATCCGGACACCGACGGCGAAACAATGATCGATCCCGCCGCCGACATCACGGCATTCCTGTTGGCTCAGGGTGATGCGGAAACATTCCCGGCATCGCAGTACACCGATTCGGAACTTGACGAACTGGTTGTCCTGTATCTCTCCAAGGGCCGGTTTGGACTGGAAGCTGCTCAGGAAATCGCGGCTTCCGGCAACTTTCCGCAGGCACGGGACAGTGTGATCGGCGATGAAATCGTACTGGCCACTGAAGATGGCAGTCCTGCTGATGCGGAAGCCTGGAAGCAGATGAAGCTACAGTACGTAGGAAAGAAGACAATCTCTCGATATGGCTGCTACGCCTGCCACGAAGTTCCAGGTTATGAAGATGCCCGACCAATCGGCGTGGCACTTCAGGACTGGGGTCGAAAAGACACCAGCAAACTGGGTTTCGAACATATTGAAGAGTACCTGCACCACCATGGTGAACCTGCCTCCTCAGAATTCGATTCCACGCATGAACGGATCCTGACTGCTCGCAAGAAGGCGAAGGCTGGCGGATTGGAACAGGGACAATTTGACGAGAACGAAGCTGAGAGCGAACTGTCTGCCTCCTACTTCTTTGACAGCCTGCAACGGCATGGGCGAGCCGGATTCCTGTGGCAGAAGCTTCGGGGACCTCGCAGCTATGACTACAAAAAGGCTGATACAAAGGGTTATGCAGACCGATTGCGAATGCCGAAGTTCCCATTGCAGGAAGACGAGATCGAGGCAATCGCCACGTTTGTGCTTGGGCTGGTTGCTGAGCCACCACCCACGGAGTACGTCTACAAACCGGATGTGCGAGAGAAAACGCGCATCGAGGGCGAGTTCCTCCTCGCAAAGTACAACTGTACGGGTTGCCATGTTGTCGAGTTGCCGAAAATCACCTTCGCTGGTGACTTGACCGAGCTTGAGTCGACTCCGTTGACAGCAGGTGATCACCAGGTCGCCCTCGAGCAGTTGTTGAAGATTCGTCCACCGAGTAACGGGCGAACCGGCCAAACGCACAGCATGGAACTTTTCGGTGACAAGGTGGATCTTGACGTTGCCAGCTTCCATGGAATGGTGACGCTGAAGCCCGATCCCGAGGAAGAAGATCCCGAATTCCGCGAGTATGGTTTTGAAGTTTGGGAACCCGTTGAGTTCGGCGATGCCGAACAAAGCCGCCTGCTGCTTCCGGGGTCCCCGGTGACGTTCCTTGAGTCACAATTGCTGGACTACCAGGATGCTCGCGGCGGTCGCTTTGCTGAACTGCTGGTTGACAAACTGCTCAGTTGGAGAAAGGTTGATCAGCGTAAACTGGCATGGCAGGCCGCACCGCCACCGCTTTACCAGGAGGGAATTAAGGTTCAGCCGGACTGGTTGTATTCCTTCCTGCTGGAGCCAGGAAAAATTCGATACACCACTGTGCTGAGAATGCCGCGGTTCAACATGACGCCTCAGGAGGCTCGGACGCTGGCAAATTATTTTGCTGCAGTGGATGGTGCTGAATTCCCCTACGAAGAACAACTGCCTCGGGACAAGGATTACCTGACCGAGCGTGAGCAGCAGCTTGTATCTGCCGGGCACATGCAGACCGGGCAGGACTACCTCGGCGACTCATGGGCGTTGTTGAACGGTCCCCTTTGCATCAAGTGTCACTCAGTTGGCTCGAGGAAGTTCAAAGCTTCTGACCCGGCGAAAGACATTCAGGGACCAAACCTGAACGAGGTGCAGAATCGTCTGCGTTCGGACTGGGTGAAGCTTTGGCTGTACAGACCATCATGGATCACACCGTACACCTCAATGCCTGTGAACTTCGCGAAGAACGCCGAACAGTTCCCGGACAAGTTCTCCGGTGATCCGGATGCCCATGTCATCGCAGTTCGTGATGCACTCATGAATTATTCCACACTTCTGGAAGATGTTGGACCTGTTGTCTACGAGCCTCCAGCGGCAAAGGGAACTGAGGCGGCAGCAGGAGGAGAAGACTGAGATGTTGATGAAAAATGCGATATTGACCGCGGTTGCGGCTTCTCTGTCACTGGTGGCAGCAACTGGCTGTTCTGAGTACGGCGGTGGAGCGGTTACGGTTCCTGAGGTGACCTTTATTCTCGACGCAAGTTCCGAGACCAGCGGCGCGGCGGACACTGGTGACACAATACTGCCTGTTGGTAATCTGCGTGGTCGGGTCGTCATGACAAACGCGCCCCAGTTGCCATTGCTGGTGTCATCCGGGGCAGCCATCAAAGACGCTGAAGTATGTGCGGCCGTCGACGTTCCCGACGAGCGTCTGATGGTCGGCGCGAATGGCGGCGTTTCGAATGTGTTTGTCTATCTGCCGAAGAAGCCCAAAGGCAGCCGTCCTGCGGAGGCAGCCGGTGAGACGATGATTTTTGACCAGAAGAACTGTCGTTTCTACCCTCACACCATGATCGTGCCTGTCAACCGGACGGTTCGAGTACTCAGTGGGGACGCGGTGGCGCACAACACGCACACGTATCCATCGAAGAACAATGCAGTCAACTCGGGGGTTGCTCCGAATGACCGCGAGGGCAAGCTGGAAATTGTCTACGGCAAGTCGGAATCCGTTCCGCTCGCCGTGAAATGTGACTATCACGCCTGGATGAACGCATGGCACTTGCCGCTGGATCACCAGTTCGGGGCAGTGACAAGCGAGGCCGGTGAATTTGAGATTGCCGATCTTCCGGTTGGAACGCACAGCTTCATCGTCTGGCACGAAGCGGCCAGGGGTAACTTTGTGGAGCGAAAGCTGGAAGTAGAGATTAAAGAGGGCGAGACCACGGAGCTGCAGATTGATTTTGCGGCTGCCAGCCTTCAGGAACTGTGATTGGTTTTGAGACTCCAGCGAGAGGTTCCCGAACTTTCCGTTGGAGTGCGGCTTTGCGAACGGTTCAACCCGTAGCGAGTCAGCTCCTTTTGACGCGTTTTCTGATGCGATTCTTCGCTGTTCACACTGCGGTGTCGCGGAGGAGAATTCTCAGAGGGGCCGGCAGCGGAAGCCTCGGTGAGAACGGTTTCCTGCCGTTTTTCTTTGGCGGAACAGTTGTCGAGACAGACCCTGGAACAAGTCAGGATTGCGGTGCCATGCTTCCTTGCGTTGCAGTGCTTGCCTGATACGAAGACGTTGACTTTTGTTGAACACCGCTGATACCTGTCGCTGGGATCCAACAGCAGGCATCTCGGTAAGCGGTGAATTTCGCGGCTTGAAATCGTGACAACGAAGAGCGTGACAATGAATACCCAAATACGGAAGAGCCTGAATAGGTATCACATGATCTCGAAGAAGGACTTCGCGACAAGCGGCTCCATACAGCAAACCGCCTGGTTATGCCTTGCAATGTTGGCGACTGTGGGATGTTCAGACTTTGAGGCATCCTTCTCAATCAGTGAGAACACCCGTTCGCTGGCGGCGGAGGCGCAAAACGGTACCGGCGAATCACCCGGAGTGATCGCTCTGACGGAAGAGAAATTCGGCAACCCTCAGTCTCTGAAGGCATGGACAAAACTGCCCGTGAACTGGGGGGGAACTTCGGTTTCAGTCGCTGCGGTTGGTTCAGACGGGGATGCGGGAACTTCTGGCGAGTCGGCAGAGGTTGAAACTGCAGATGCTACTGAGACACCGGAAAGCGGCGATAACAAGGTCACACTGCAGGTTCCGGACGAGTCAATTTCTCTTCCGAACACTGTCAGCAGTCTGCTCGTTTCTTCCGGCGAATCAGCCGGTCAGAGTGTGGCTGTGACAAGCTGGGACGCGTCAACCGGAGAAGCGATTCTTGCAACAAAGCTGGTTCTGAGTGCGGGTGACCAGTGCACCCTGGATGCAGGCAAGGGGCTTCAGGAGGGGCGTGTGCTTTACATGCGTCACTGCAGCCACTGCCACGGCACAGCAGGCGACGGCAATGGTCCGACTGCCCAGTACCTGAATCCGAGACCCCGTGACTATCGTCATGGAGTGTTCAAGTTCACCTCCACCAACGACATGTCTCGAGCCAGCCGAAATGACCTGACTCGGGTGCTGCGTTATGGAATTCCCGGTACCTATATGCCTTCCTTCCTGCTGATGGAAGATGACGAGCTTGAGGCGATTGTGGAGTACGTCCGCTTCCTCGCGATGCGTGGCGAGTTTGAGCGAAAACTGGTTGTTGAGTTGTCATCCGACTACAGCAAGGATGCGATGGTAAGTCGCATCGAGGGCGGCGAGACACGGGATGAGATTGTTGAGGAGCTTGCTGAGTTTTTGGAATTGGACATGCCGGAGTCGGTTGATTACGTCGGCAATGATCTGCAGGAAATCTGGACAGCCGCCGAAACCGAAGAGGCACGCGTGATCCCGACCGTGGCTCGCGTTCCGGATACTGCAGAATCGCGGCGCCGTGGACGCGAGCTTTACCTGAGCAAGACACTGAACTGCGCCGATTGTCACGGCATCGACGGGGCGGGTAACGGACCGCAAACGATGGCGTTTGAGAAGAACCCGATTACGAACGAGAAGTACAACGAGCCCGGCCTTCATGATGTTTGGGACAACTTGAATCAGCCTCGAAATCTGCAGGCTGGCATTTTTCGTGGCGGGCGCAGACCAATCGACATCTTCTGCCGCGTTTATTCCGGCATCAAGGGCTCGCGAATGCCGTCGTTCAAGAATACACCGCACGAAGACATCTGGCACATTGTGAACTACGTGCTCAGTCTGCCGTTCGAGTCTGACCCGGGCGCTACAGGCAGTCTTGCGTCTTCAGAAGTTGCGGGCGGTGCAGAAGCCGGTGATTGAGTCCTTTGCACTTTCGTTGTCCAGTCAGGTCACCTGATACGGGGCTCATCGGAATTCAGAGAAAGTAACAGATGAATCTTTCAACACTTCTCATTTGGTTCTTGCGTCTGCTGTCAACCGGTCTCGCGCTATACGAGCTTGTTGTTGGCCCGCTGGTTAACAGCGTTCTGGCCGATGTCTCTCTGCCGCTGCTGTCTGATCAGGTTGCAGGCACAAAGTGGTTCGCGCTGATCTTCGCGGTCACAACGTGGGCCAGTAGCGAGAAACGCTTTTGGGCCTTGTTCTTTTGGTACTGGCCGTTGGTTGCCCTGTGGGCTTGCGTGATTGCCCCAGGAAACAACTGGTGGTTTCCCAGCGAACCGCTGTCTCGAGCAGGACATCAAATCGATGGTCTGTTCTATATGATCCTGATCATCGTGGCAGTGACATTCATTGGAACCGAATTCGCTTTGGGTTATGCACTCTGGAAAAGTGCCGTGCGTGGCAAGGACGACAAAGTCTGGTTCTCCCATGGCAGCCATCGACTGGAAATCGTCTGGACAATCGTTCCTGCGTTTATTCTGGTCTTCATCTCAATGGCCCAGTTGGACGTCGTCGCCGACATTCGAGTATTGAATCGCTTTCCGGACGAAGTTCAGAGCGGTCCTGTCGCAGAGGTCATGGCGAGGCAGTTTGAGTGGCGTATCCGCTACCCCAAGCCGGGTACAGAATTGATGACCACTCCGCAACCCGGTGACCTGTACTATGTCAACGAACTTCACATTGCAGCCACGGTCCCGACCATGGTGAATTTGCGAACTCAGGACGTCCAGCATTCATTTTTTGTACCCCGCATGCGTGTGAAGCAGGACGCAGTTCCGGGGCTCATTATCCCCATCTGGTTTGACGCCGAGAAAGCCGGGGAGTACGAGCTGCTGTGCACGGAATTGTGTGGGTGGGGTCACTACAAGATGAAAGCCCGAATCATTGCAGAAACCCCCCAACAGGTTTCCGAGTACCTGACTGGCCTGCAGGCGGACCAGGAAGAGGATGGAGTCGCCGACGAAGAGTGATCTGATCGGCATCGGCTTCCTGAGCTGAGGAACGCACACTTAATACAGTGAAAGCCGGCTTGTAAGGGCCGGAAACTGTTTCGATACGAAAACAGGTGGAAGAAGACTATGGCAACAATTACACCGGCAGTTGATTCCGCGGATCACGCCCACGATCACGGACATGATCATGGACATCACGAGCAGACCTTCATTCAGAAGTATGTCTTCTCAACCGACCACAAGGTGATTGGGATTCAGTTTCTGATCACAACCATTCTGATGTTGATGGTTGGGGGAGCACTGGCGCTTGCCGTTCGCTGGCAACTGGCGTTTCCGTGGGAAAGCATGCCGATCGTAGGAAAGCTGTTTGGGGTGTTTGCCGGTGAAGGCGGACAGATCAGCCCTGAGTTCTACACCATGCTTTTCACGATGCATGCGTCAGTGATGATCTTCCTTGTCATCATCCCGGTACTTGCCGGAGCGTTTGGGAACTTCCTGATTCCGCTCCAGATCGGTGCGGATGACATGGCCTTTCCTATTTTGAACATGTTGAGTTACTGGTTCATGTGGCCGGCGATTGCGTGCTTTGGTTACAGCTTTGTCGCAGGTGGTGCTACCGCGGGTCCCGCAAACGGCTGGACCAGTTATCCTGTTCTGTCGGACATTGCGTCAGCGTCCCCCGCTTCAGGCAACGCCCAGACATGGTGGTTATTCGGGCTGACTCTCGTGGGTGTTTCATCCATGATGGGTTCGGTCAACTATATGACCACGATCATCAACATGCGTGCTCCTGGCATGACTCTGTTTCGCATGCCGCTCACCATCTGGTCGATGTTCATCACGGCGATTCTGCAGGCCTTTGCACTCCCAGTGCTGACGGCTGCCGGCTTCATGCTCGTCTTCGATCGCCTCGGCCTGCTGCTGCCGACTTCCATCCAGTCCGTATTCTTTGTACCGGCCGGGTTGATCGTCAATAACTCTGCCCCGACGGTGGGTGGCGGGCAACCACTGCTGTGGCAGCACCTGTTCTGGTTCTATTCGCATCCAGCCGTCTACATCATGCTGCTGCCAGCGATGGGGATGGTCTCAGATATGCTTGCGTGCACATGCAGAAAGCCTGTGTTTGGTTACAAGCCCATGGTCTACTCCATGGCCGCCATTGCCGGTCTTGGATTCATCGTCTGGGGGCACCACATGTTTACCAGTGGAATGAACCCCGCTCTCGGCATGACCTTTATGACCTCAACGATGATGATTGCATTGCCATCAGCAATCAAAGTGTTCAACTGGATCGGGACCATCTGGAACGGTGACATTCAGTTCACCGGAGTGTTTCTGAACTGTGCCGCCTTCGTCGCCTTGTTTATCGTTGGCGGTTTAAGCGGGATCTTCATGGCTGCCGTGCCCGTGGATATCTACTTCCACGACACGTACTTCATCGTCGCTCACTTCCACTACGTTCTCTTCGGTGCAACTCTGTTTGGCGTGTTCGCAGCAATCCAGTTCTGGTTCCCGAAGATGTTCGGTCGTGAGATGAACGACGGCGTTCAGAAGATTCACTTCGTTTTGACCTTTATCGGCATGAATGGCACATTCTTCCCGATGCACCTGCTGGGGATTGCGGGAATGCCACGTCGGTATGCAGATCCTTACCTGCACGGATATCTCGAGCATCTGTTGCCAATGAACAAGCTGATGACAATGTCAGCGATCCTGATGGGCTTCTCCCAGTTCCTGCTGCTTGGAAACTTCTTTTACAGCATGTTTTATGGTCGGAAAGTAGGACGTAACCCATGGAACGCGAACGGGTTGGAGTGGTCTGCTCCATCTCCTCCGGGACACGGCAACTTTGATGTTCCTCCGGTCTGCTATCGCGGGCCATACGAATACTCATCTCCGGAGGCTGAAGCACTGGGACAGGACTTCATTCTCCAGACCGATCCACCGCGAAGAGCTGCGACTACCGAACCGGCAACAGCCTGATACAACAGGGCTTCAACTTCGGCGAAGGGGACTGGATTGGCATACTCACCCACCAGCATGAAATCACTCAGGACGATGGCCACAGCAACATGCGTTGTTGCTTTGTTGCCCATCGGCCTTGGTGCGCTGGTTACGACGCTGAAAGCGGGGATGGCGTTTGCCGACTGGCCATCATCAGACGGTCAGAACATGCTGCTCTATCCGTTTCTGAAGGATTTCAGCACCCGGCCTGATAAGTTTGTGGAACACGGCCATCGCCTCGCTGGTGTGGTCATTGGCTTAACCGCAGTTGCATTGGCATTCAAATGCTGGCCGATGCGAGGCTGGGTCCGCAACTTCGGTCTGGGGATCCTGATCGCTGTGATCTTGCAGGGACTGCTCGGCGGTGCAAGGGTTTTGCTGGATGCCGGCACACTGGCGATGACCCACAGCATAACAGGAGCGTTGTTCTTCTCGTTCTGTGTGGTATTCCGCATGTTGCTTTCAGAGCAGTCTGCTCAGTGGCTTGCAACGCGAGAGCGGCATTTGGGGGCCGTCGGCTTTGCCGCAGGCTGCGTGATGCCAGCCATCGTACTGCTGCAGTACTTCCTTGGCGGAATGCTGCGGCACCTGCACATGCTTCGCAACGAGCACATAATCGGTGCAATAGTCACATTGATGGTGTGTTGTTGGGCCGGGGTTTCGCTGATCCGAGGATCAAATCCGGCATTGCGGCGATGTGGTGTTGCTGTTGTTGGTGCCGTCTTCCTGCAATTCTCACTGGGGCTGGGCGCTCTCGTGACTCGGTTTGGTTTCCGGCAGCTGGGTTATGTATCGGTGACAGGTTCGTTGGAACAGGCCGTCCTTTGCAGCCTGCACACTGTCGTGGGGATTTTTCTGGTCGCGTCCTCCGTCTCCAGCTGCGTCTGGCTGGTGATGCTGTCGCGTCGGGGACTCATCGCCTCAACATCCCTGGAAATGCCGGTCGACACAATTCCGGGAGGTGCTTCATGAGCAGTGCAGCGCCGCAGGTTGTGGTTGATACCCCGCAGTACTCGTTATCCGTTCGACTCAGCGACTACGGGCAGATGCTGCGACTCCGAATTATCGTGATGTCTGCGGTCGCTGTGGCCGCTGGTTTTACGCTGGCATCTCAGGTAAGTGTCAACTTTGCGCTGTTGGGGCAGGCGGTCTTTGGAATCTGTTGTCTGGTCGCGGCTTCGAGCGTGCTGAATCAGGTCATCGAAGCCAGTTCCGACCAACGAATGTCTCGAACCGAGGCACGTCCGCTGGCGAGCGGTCGTATTTCCGCTGTTGAGGGCTCCTTGTTGGGAGTACTGCTTGCCACGGCTGGCACGATTGTGCTCTGGCTACAGGTCAACCAGCTGACGGCTGTTGCATCGCTTCTGACGATGCTTTCTTACGTGCTGATCTATACTCCGCTGAAACGGCTGACTGTGTTCTGCACGACGGCGGGAGCAGTTCCGGGAGCAATGCCGGCAGTGCTGGGCTGGTTTGCAGCCGGCGGTGCCCTCGGCACGGAAGCTTTCGCACTCTTTGCGATTTTCTTCGTCTGGCAGTTCCCTCACTTCCTCGCGATTGGCTGGTTGCACAGGAGAGATTACGAACAGGCTGGCCTGCTGATGTTGCCGTCCTTTTCAGACGGTGGTTTTCGGGCCGGAATGCTGGCTCTCTTGTACGCGGTTGCATTCATCCCGGTGACTCAGGTGCCGCGTTACTGCGGTCTTGCCGGGGATGGGTATTCGATCGCTGCTTTTGTTCTGTCGACCGGTTATCTCTGGCTGACATTGCGATTTTCGCGTTCCCGCACCGACGGGAATGCTCGCAAGCTCATGGCGGGCTCATTAATTTGCCTGCCGGTTCTGCTTTTTTGCCTCGTCTTTGATTACCTTCGCCTGACTGCCTGAACGCATCAAGCGGACTGGACTCTTCCAATAACGGTTGTGGAATTATGTCTGACTCTTCAAACACTCCTGCCCTCAGAATGGGGATCCCAATTCCGAACTCAAAACTCGGAATGTGGCTCTTCCTTGGTACGGAGATCATGTTCTTCACAGCCTTCATCGGGTCCTACATTGTACTGCGTCTGGGTTCACCGGGCTGGCCGACTGATCCTGAAGACACACACATCAACGTCCTGTTTGGTGGTGTAAATACGTTTGTCCTGATCGTCTCAAGTTACCTCGTTGTTGTTGCTCATGAAGCGATGGCGAAGAAGGACTTCAAACGAGCTCGCACATATCTGACGGGCACCCTGCTGCTGGCTGTCCTGTTCCTTGGGATCAAGGCCGCTGAATACAAAGGCAAGATTGATCATGACATCCTCCCGGGGCACATTGCAGAGACAAGTACTCAGGCAATCAGCAAGGTCGACCGCGAGTTTGAGGCTGTTGTCCGACAGCGTTTTGCCGTCTACATCGACGAAGGTGTGATTGAGACAGAGCAACCGGATGACATCGTCACACTTTCACTTGATGTCACAGCGTTAGGCGAAGGTGATGTTGAGCGACCGGACAGCATGACTGCGGATGAGTTTGCGGTGTTCCAGGAATCTGCAAAAGTCGACACGGACTTGTACAGGGAATGGATCAATCTGCGGCAGCATGTGATTGCCAATGTCAGCCTCTCAGAACCCGCACTCGCTGCCGGCTACCTTGAATCACGGGCACAGCTGTCCGAAGGCGAGGCGATGCCTGAACTGACAATTGATGAAGTTCAGGAGTGGCTCAATGGATTACGTGCCGAAGAACATCAGCTGTCCGCGCTGGTCAATGCAAACATTTTCGATCCGCATCCGATTGTGTTCGGAAACATCTTTGCATCCTGCTACTTTATCATGACGGGCTTCCACGCCATTCACGTGATTGTTGGAATGATCCTGTTCATCGTTGTGCTCAAGCAGGGTTCAGCACTCGACGAGAAATGGACAGACTTTGTCGAAAACAGCGGTCTGTACTGGCACTTTGTTGACCTTGTCTGGATCTTTTTGTTCCCGATGCTCTACATCATCTAGGTTCGGGTTTCGCTGTTTTCCGGTACCTGTCCCTGTGCCCTTCCCACTCCGTTTTGGCTGTATGGCGATTGACTATGTCTGACGAGCACCACGATACCCACCATGTCAACTATCTGACCATCTTCTTCGTGCTCTGTGGATGCACGGCACTGTCGGTTGCCTTCGACCTGGTGGACATGCCGAAAGCAGTCACGATGGTTTTGGTGCTGGCAGTAGCCTGTGCGAAAGCCATGTGCGTCATGATGTTCTTCATGCATCTGAAGTTCGAGGGAAACTGGAAGTACGTGCTGTTAGCACCAACGACGATTCTTGCCATTGGGCTGCCAATCGCGCTCTTCCCGGACATTGGCTCATCCTACTACATCAACATGGCCCCGCAGGTCGGTGAGTGGGCTGACGAGGTCGCGGAATATCGCGACTCGCGTGTGGAGGGGGAGCATACCGAAGGGCACTAAGACAGGGCCTGCCAAATCAATCGCATTACGCCGGGGAGAGGTCTGAACCTCTCCCTTTTTTCGTTTCCATTTCGGTCATGGATCGCCAGCGCGGCGAATCTGAATCGTCAACAAAGGCATCCAGTACCTGACAGGGTCGAAAGCGATTCTTGTAGCTCATCGAACTGCAGTCGCGAATGAAGTAGCCGAGGTAAAGCCACTTTTGACCGTTGGCGGAACCATGACACAATTCCTGCAGGATCGACCACGTCCCAAAGCCTTCCGCGCGCAGTTCCGGCGAGAAGTAAAAGTAGATGCTGGACATGACATTAGGGGTCACATCGACCAGCCCAACGCCAACAAGGCTGGAATTCAGGCGATACTCAAACTGTCGGGCAAACGGAAACTCTCCCGCAATAAAGCCACTGTGATAGTCTTCCGGGGTCATTGGTTGCCACGCCCATCCTTTTCTGGCATTCATATCGGCGTGATATTCATCATACAGTTGAATGTGCTCTTCAGTGACGCGTGGCATCTGCACGTCGATCTCAAAGTCACCACGAGCAGCAATGCGTTTGCTGCAGCGGCGCTGGCTTTTTGATGGGGAGAACGCCCCAATTTCGACTCGCAGAGGCTGGCAGCTTTGGCAGCCTCTGCAGACCGGGCGGAACAGCGTCCTTCCAAACCTTCTCCACCCCCGCTCAAGCAGGGATTCATACCGTTCTGCGGTGAGAGTCCTCGCAACACGGTAAGTCATGGTACTCGTTTGTTGCGGAAGATAGGCGCATGGGGAATCATCCCCTTCAACCTCGAGTTCGGAGATCTGCTGTAGTGTGAACTCTGACTCAAACATTCTATTATCCGGGGTAGGGCACTCTCTGTCGCTCTCCGTCGCTGCGATACAACAGATTCGATCGAAGCCAGTAGGCAGTTGATTCTGTGCAGCCTCGTCTTCCGCGTCTATCTCGTCTTCCATGGAATTTGAGATTGCCAGACCCTCCCTGAATGATTCATCGAGCCAAAGGAACGAAATGCACGAAATAATTCGAAAATCGGTCCTTCAGCTGATCGACGGCAGAAGTCTGACAGCTGATGAGAGTGCCAGCGCCGTTGGTGCAATCATGGACGGCGAGTGCGAAGGGGTGGATATCGCTTCGTTTCTTACAGCGATTGCTGTACGTGGCGCAGTCTCCGCGGAACTGGTTGGCGCTGCACGTGCGATGCGGGATCGAGTAATCAGAATCCCTGTCGCAAACGGCGAGTTACTGGACACCTGCGGAACCGGTGGCGACTGCCTGCAGACATTCAATATCAGCACGGCCGCCGCCATCGTATGTTCGGCAAGTGGCATGCCCGTAGCGAAGCATGGTAATCGCAGTGTGTCCAGCAGCAGTGGGTCTGCCGATGTTCTCGAAGCGCTGGGAGTTCATATCGGATTGACAGCCGAACAGGCGGGAGACTGTCTGCAGGCTACAGGAATTGCATTCTGTTTTGCGCCGTTGTTTCACGGTGCAATGAAGCACGCTGCACCCATCCGTCGCCAGCTGGGAATCCCCACGATCTTCAATCTCCTCGGACCGCTGACAAATCCTGCTGGTGCGGGCTACCAGCTCCTGGGTGCGTCTTCGTGCAAACGCGCAGCACTGCTCGCTGACGCACTTTCTCAACTGGCCACAAAACGCAGCCTCGTCGTCTGCGGTAACGACGAACTGGATGAGGTTTCACTGTGGGGTGAGACCACTGTATTCAGAGTAGAGCATGGACATGTTGAGCGTCAAACCTGGTCCGCGGCAAGTTTCGAGCTGGAAGGCTGTCGGGCTGAGGAGTTACGGGTCGGTGGCCCGCAGGAGAGTGCTGAACGGATCACAGCGGTGCTGCAGGGCGAAGCGGGACCTGCCGCTCGCATCGTTACAGCCAATGCCGCTGCCGGATTGCTTGCAGCCGGACGTGCGGGCTCACCGGCAGAGGCAGCAGCAATCGCAGCGAACACCATTTCATCGGGTGCGGCGCTCAAGCAGTTGCAGAGGCTGACGGAGTGGACGCAGGCCGTATCGAAGTAGCATTCGCAGGTTCGGGCGTCTCGTCCTGCCTTCCCATGATCCCCATACCGCTCACAGAGCAGGAATCAAGAGGTCCATTTGTGTCCCATCCCGCTGAGACAGATCTGAAAGCTCTGCTTTCTTCGGCCTATCCCGACCCTCGGGATCTCGCCCGAGCAATCGCCGGGCTGCGCGGACTTGGTCTGGAGAAGACGACAGCAGTTGCCGCAGCTCGGAACGCCGACACAGATGTTGATCTGCTGCGGCGTGATCGTTGCGGCTTTGCCGAAGTCATCTACGGCGAGGGAAAATCCGCAGAACAGATCCTGCGTATCATGCAGCAATTGCAAACTGCCGGCCAGGACATTTTGGCAACGCGAATCAACAGGGATACTGCCAACAGGATTGTGCGCACCTTTCCGAAAGCGGAATACAGCAACGCAGGTCGAACAATCCGGTTGATGGCAGAGAACGACCGAAAGCAGCGTGACTGCGGAACGGTTGTCGTTCTGACCGCCGGAAGCACTGACCTGCCGGTTGCGGCAGAATCACTGGAAACCCTGCGGTGGATGCGTGTTCCCAGCGTACTGCTGCAGGACGCTGGCGTGGCCGGCCCCCATCGACTGCAGCAGCATCTTCCTCAACTGCAAAGCGCCGCCGCGATTGTCTGTGTTGCGGGGATGGAGGCAGCTCTGCCATCGGTTGTGGGCGGCTATGTCTCCTGTCCGGTTATTGGCGTTCCCACATCTGTTGGTTATGGCGCCTCGCTGGGTGGGATCACAGCCATGCTTTCGATGCTCACCTGCTGTGCCTCGAATGTGGTGTGTGTCAACATTGATGCTGGCTTCAAGGGTGGTTACACGGCCGGATTGATCGCGTCCCGAACACAACACAAGGGAACCGCACCATGAAACCGTATCAGCTGCGCAACTCGGTGGCGCGGGGCTTTCTGCTGCTGGTAATCATGAACCTGCAGCCCGGGGTCAGTCCAACCTTTGCAGAGGAATCCTCCACCAGTCGGGATTTGGTCCCGGTGGTGATCATGGCCCCCAACGGTCCGGTGATTCTGCACCTCGATGTTCAGGTCAGCGGTGTTTCCTGGCGGTTCTGGATAGCAGACTATCTGGCCAGTGTTCTGGATCAGGATCGGGATAATCAGCTTTCGGAAGCGGAGCAGAAGTTGCTGCCGGATGAAATCCGTGTACTGCTGTCACCGGAAACCGAAGTTACGAGCGACGGGATTATAGCGAGGGCCGAATTTGCAAAGCGGCTGCAGCAAAGTCTTCCGCAGATTCCTCAGTTGATTGCTCCGTTGGAAACAGCAGATCAGTCGTTACAGTTGTTTTCCATCCTCGACGCTGATTTCAGTGGAACTCTGACACCGGAAGAATTGCAGAATGCCCCTTACAGTCTGCGTTTTCGGGATCTGGATGACGACGAGACATTCTCTGCCTCAGAACTTTCAACCTACCGAGATCCACTCAGTAGTGCAGACCGGATTTCACCGGAAGCGTTGAATCTCCCGTTCCACCATTTGATTGATCATGACTCTCGGCGTGACGCTGCAAAGCGAATTGTCAGTCGATATGGCGACGGTAAGACTGTGGACGCGTCCGTTTTCAGAATGCCGCCGCCGGACGTTGATGATGGAGACCTCAACACTGCACAACTGGCCGAGCGATTCGCGACGATTCCCCCCCACATTGAGGCTGAGATCCAAATTTCAGACCTCGCTTCCCGCAGTTCGGTCACTGCGACAGTCAGACCGACAGCAGCAGCGTTCTGCAGAATCGCGGACTCGGAGTCTGATGCTGTGCTGTTGCTCCGAACCGACGGCATGCAATTGCAATTGCAGGCTCGCGGTGGTGGTTCGAACAATCGCATGATCACTCGCGGGTTTCTGGGTCAGGAATTCATGATGAATGACGGCGACCGCAGCCAAACGCTCAACCAGGTTGAGTTTGCAGCGATGCAGGGGGCACTCACCAGGGCCGGCTTGCCTGCATCATTCGGCAGTGCCGATACCGATGCAGACACGCAGATTTCTCGCAACGAGTTGTTTGGATTCGCAGATCGCCAGATGGCCGTGGTTGCCGGACGTCTGGAATTCAGTGTCGAACAAAGCGGGCGAACGCTGTTCGGCTTACTGGACACGAACCCCGACTTTCGTCTGAGCAGAAGAGAACTCCAGTCAGCAGCAAAGGCTCTGAAAAAGATTGACGAAAACGGGGACAATGTCATTTCCGATGCGGAAATGGGTACCGAGTACGTCGTCACAATTGGCCTTGGCCGCAGCGAATTAAGGCGGCAGCAGCCATCTGAAAGCATGATGTCGATGTCCGGCCCCGGTGAAGCGATTGTTCCGGATGCGAGTGAGTTGCGTGGACCTGACTGGTTTCGGGCGATGGACCGCAACAGAGACGGCGATGTTTCCCCTCGCGAGTTCCCTGGCAGCGAAGCGTTATTCAACAAAATCGATCACGATCGAAACGGGTTGCTGGACTCTGAAGAGGCTGACTTGCTGGAGTTTCCGGAGTAGTTTTTGACAATCTGTTCGAATTTTAGCGCTTCACAACTTTCTTCGCTGACATCACCTCAAGGGCTTGTATTTTTGGGAAACAGCTTGCTAGCTGGCGCTGTGGAGGTGCCTCCAATGGCTGTGCACGGACAATGGAGATACTTCGAGTACTTCTCAGTTAAAAAGTCAAAGAATCCCCCGTGAAAACAGTAATGATCGGAACAGGTTACGTCGGGCTCGTAACCGGAACATGCTTTGCGGACAGCGGTAACGAGGTAATCTGCCTCGATATCGACCAGGCAAAAGTTGATCGTCTGAACGCCGGTGAAATTCCCATTTACGAACCGGGGCTGGAAGAGTTGGTCGCGAGGAATCGCAAAGCCGGGCGTCTGACATTCACCACTTCGTACGAACAGGCCATTCCAGGTGCTGCCTGTGTCTTTATCTGCGTTGGTACTCCCCAGGACGAAACTGGCGCAGCCAATCTGGCTTACGTGCAAGCCGCAGCAGAGAATATGGCCCCGTATCTGTCTGCTGGAACGATCGTTGTCTGTAAAAGTACGGTTCCTGTGGGCACCAACCGAATGGTTGCCGATTGCATCTCTGCGATCACGGACACGCAGTTCTACAGCGCTTCAAACCCGGAGTTCCTCAAAGAGGGCGCCGCGATCGACGATTTCACCCGACCGGACAGAGTCGTGGTCGGGGTAGACGATCAGCATGCATCGGAGCGTCTCCATGAGCTTTACGCTCCGTTTCTGCGTACGGAGAAACCGTTTCTTTCCGTGGGGATCGAGAGTGCTGAAATGATCAAATACGTTGCGAACTGCATGTTGGCGACCAAGATCAGCTTCATCAATGAAATGGCCAACGTCTGCGAAATGGTTGGGGCGGACATCAATGATGTCCGCAAGGGAATTGGCCATGATTCACGAATTGGGTTCTCATTTCTGTTCCCCGGGGCGGGATACGGGGGCTCCTGTTTCCCGAAGGACGTCAGGGCACTGGCATCGCTGGCCGAACAGCATGGAGTCCCCGCCGGTCTGATGAGAACAGTCGATGAAGTGAATACAAGACAGAAGAACGTCATCTTCAACAAACTGCAGGACTACTACGGAGATCGTCTGGCGGGGAGAACCATTGCAGTCTGGGGACTGGCATTCAAACCGCGAACAGACGACATTCGAGAAGCTCCTGCGCTGACACTAATCCAGCAGTTACTGGACTGTGGGTGTCATGTTCAGGCCCATGACCCGGTTGCGGCAGAAAACGTAAAGTCCGTCTTTGGCGACAGGATCAATTACTATTCGCATCACTACGACGCCTGCGAAAACGCTGACGCAGTTTGCATCCTGACGGAGTGGAATGAATTTCGAAATCCCGACTTCGATTATCTCAAAGCAAAATTACGGGCACCGGTTATTTTTGATGGTCGCAATCTGTACTCACCTCAACGAATGGCTGACATGGGCTTCCATTACGACGGCATCGGACTGCGTCCTCGATGTATCATACCGGTGGAGTGATACAGTCCGACATCGCTCCGGTTTCTGTGAACCCCGATATTTCGATCGCTCCGCGATGCCTCTGGTAAGCCTGCAATGATTGTTTGCAGTAGTGCTCTTCACGGTACCCCCGCCTCTTGTATTTTCACCAGAAAGAAAGCTCGATGAACTCTAAGTACACAACTTTGCTGCTTGGTCTTCAATTGCTGTTCTTTGCTGTTGGCTGTGAAGAACAGCAGGCACCCGGGGGACTTCCTGCAGGCCTTGTCGAACAGGCAATCTACGAACGACAGACGCCGCCGCCGCAGGCCTCCGCATCCGAACCCGCCGTTGGAGATCTGCCACTGGCTCTGGGCGAGAATCCGCTCAAAAAAAGCAAAGTTCCGCCAACAGGAATTTTTCGCGTGAAGTTCGAATCCTCGAAGGGTGATTTTGTCATGGAAGTGAACCGCGAATGGGCGCCGATCGGTGCTCACCGGTTCTACGAACTTGTGAAAGACCGCTTCTACGACGACTGTCGATTCTTCCGCGTGATTCCCGGCTTTGTCGTTCAGTTTGGAATCGCCGGCTCACCCAGTCAAAACGCAAAATGGGACGTCAATATTGAAGATGACCCGGTCCTGAAGAGCAATAAGCGAGGCTATGTCAGCTTTGCCACGGCAGGACCAGGCACAAGGACCAGCCAGCTCTTCATCAACTTCGCAGACAACCCAAATCTTGACAGCAGCGGGTTTGCACCCTTTGGCAGAATTGTGGAGGGCATGCCGAATGTCGATGCCATCAATCCGGAATACGGAGAGTCTCCCAATCAGCAGATGATCGAGGTCAAAGGAAATGGATATCTCATTCCGACGTTTCCAAATCTCGATTACATCACTAAGGCTCGCCTGATACTGGACGACCAGCCAGCTGAGGCGGAGAGCGAGCCGGAAGAAACGTCTGCAGACGAAGCAACGTCTGCAGACGAAGACAGCGGGGCTGGTGTTCCATCCGAGAACACCGCAGCAGGCGATCAGGAATCCATCGAAGCGGAGTGACCCGACTGCCCCACGATCCACGAGCCGGGAGGGGTGACCGGATCGACGCGGTCACCCGCAAGATGTCATGCGAAACCCGCAGCGGTTTTCATCCCTCAGACGCTGACTGCCCGACTGCCTCGCCAGCAATCTTTCAGCAAGCACCACTGTCAGTAATCACCGGGGAATTGGCCGCCGGAATGGCTTACAAATGAGGCGGCTTGCTGAGACTGGCCGCAGACAGCGGTGCTCGGGCTGGTCGTCAGTGCCGCCGGGGCTCAGCTCAGGATCTGATGGACCACTCGCCCATAAACATCCGTCGGGCGAAACTGTCGCCCGGCATGCTGGAACGTCAGCTGTTCATGGTCAAGTCCCAGCAAATGCAGCACTGTCGCATGCAGATCATGCATATGAACACGCCCCTCGACGGCATGGTGACCAATTTCGTCAGTACTGCCCCACGTCATTCCGGGGCGGACACCACCGCCGGCAAGAAACACAGAGAACCCTCGTGGGTTGTGATCCCGACCATTATTGCTCTGCGAAAATGGGGTGCGACCGAATTCCCCGCCCCACCAGACCAAAGTGTCCTCCAGCAGGCCGCGCTGCTTCAGATCACGAATTAAGCCTGCAACAGGCTTGTCTGTCGCCTGAGCATGTTGTTTGTGGCGAGGCATATTGGAATGCTGATCCCAGCGTGGATTCGCAGAATTGTCGGCGTAATTCACTTGAATGAAACGAACACCGGACTCGGAAAGTCTGCGGGCCAGCAGGCACTGTCTGCCGAACGCATCTGTCTCATCCTGACCAATGCCGTACATGTCCGCTGTGGCGGCAGTTTCCTGACTCAGGTCAAAGATCGGCGGAGCCTTTGACTGCATCTGCCAGGCAAGTTCATAAGATCTCAGCACGGCATCGGCCGCGTCTTTCGTAGCCACGGCACGTGACGCCTGAAGTTCGTTCAGTTTGCGGGTCAGATCGTATCGCTCGGCAAGCTCATCTTCGGCAAGCTTTGAATTCCTGATGTGCTGGATATTCATCCGGCTTGCCGGCTGCGAAGCTCGACTGACCGGAGTTCCCTGAAACCGAGCTGGCAGGAAGGCCTGTCCAAAATTTCGCGGACCTCCATTGGCATCCGATGGTTGCAGCGAGATGAATCCTGGCAGATTCCGATTTTCGGATCCCAACCCATACAGTACCCAGGAACCGAGAGAAGGCCGCACCTGAACCGTGGACCCGGTATGCAGGAACAGAGTCGCCGGTCCGTGAGCAACGCCCTCCGTATGCATTCCCTGCAGCACGCACATTTCGTCAGTCAGTTCGCGCAGGTGCGGGAACAGATCGGAAACATAGTGCCCGCATTCTCCTCCGGGCCGAAACTTCCACAACGGCTTCATCAGCGTTCGCTGCGAGACTTTTCCAAACGTGCCAAAGCGGACGCCAGTAAAGTCAATCGTCTGCTCATGGCGTTTGTGAAGTTCAGGTTTCCAGTCGAAGGAATCAACATGACTGGGCCCCCCCTGCATGAACACAAAGATGATTCGTTTCGCGCGGGGGACAACATGCCGCATTGCATCTGCAACGGACGGCAAGGATGTTTCTTTTGCAGCCAGTGCATCCATCGCCAGCGATGCGAAACCGCAGCCGGCGGTCCGCAGCAGATCTCGCCGAGTGGAGCACGGCAGGGGTGTCGCGGAGGTCACTGATGCTGTGGGGAGTTGAGGGATCACGGTCAGACCAATCGCTGAAAAAACGTGAAACAGAACAGGAACGCGAAGCGACCTTCGGCAGGGCACTCATCCGCAGCGGGACTCCATTGTCCGGACCGGTGACAGGATATCGAGCCAGCCGGGATTATTCCAGAAGAACATGAACTTCGCCGCCAGCTCTCTAATCGACCAGCAGGCGCAACCACGCCGTGCAGGCTTCAGGGAAGCACGGAATGCCACCTGTGAACCGAGATTGGAGCCTTGCAGACTCCGAAATACCGGTGCCATCCCAACTGTTTTCCAGGAACTGACTTCTCCCAAACCGGTATGACGATTAGATTAAACACTGGGTTGGACGCAGTGACCGGGCATTGTTCAGCATCGCGTCAACCGGCCCACATCCCACACCAGTGATCTGCCTGCCACATCCTCTGTGTATTCTCAGGCACGATCCACCGCTGCAAGCACCAGAAGGATGATCTGATGGCCGTTTTCCCTGTCAGTCACAGCGTGAATTCCACCATGGTCGCCTCGCTTCTGTCGGTCCTGATCAGCCTGTTCCCCGCCGCTCCACTTCACGGGCAGGAAACTCAGGTGGTTGAGCAGCAGTCGGCCACGGAGGCACCGCTGTTTTTCGAAAGCCGTGTTCGAGGAATCCTGAAGGAGCATTGCTGGCATTGTCATGGTGAAGAAGCCGACTTGCGAGGGAATCTGGATACGCGACTTGTTCGACAGATGCTGACCGGCGGCGATTCCGGGGCTGCAATTGAACCCGGCAACCATGAGGAAAGCCTGCTGTACCAGCGGATGCAGGACGGTGAAATGCCGCCCGGTGACTCCCACTTATCACCTGCAGAACTGCAGGCTGTCGCTGACTGGATTAACGCCGGTGCCAAAACGCAGACCACCGAACCGGAATCGGCGGAGCCTGGTCTGCTGATTTCCGACGCAGATCGACTTCACTGGTCCTTTCGACCGATTCAACGGCCACCGGTTCCTGAGACATCTGACAGCCACCAGCAACGCGGGCCGGTAGATGCGTTTATTGCTCGCCGTCTTGACGACGCGGGACTGTCATTCAGTCCGCGAGCAGATCGAACGACGCTGCTTCGACGGGTGTGGCTGGACCTTGCCGGGCTGCCGCCTTCCCCGGAAGAGATCGATCGCTTTCTGTCGGACGAATCACCGGAAGCATGGAACACCGTGATCGACGACTTGCTGAAGTCACCGGCATACGGTGAACGCTGGGCTCGCCACTGGCTGGACATCGTCGGCTATGCAGACAGCGACGGCTATACTCAGAAAGATCCGGAACGCCCATGGAGCTGGAAGTACAGAGACTACATCATTCGCTCACTTAATGCCGACAAGCCACTGGATCAATTCATCACCGAACAACTCGCGGGGGACGAACTGCTGCCCCAACCGTTGCAGAATCTGACCACGGAACAGGCTGACCAGTTGATTGCCACCGGGTTTCTGCGGATGACCCCCGATGGCACAGGCGATGGCGCTGCGGACCAGCCGCTGGCTCGCAATGACGCGATTTCGGCAAGTCTCAGAACCGCATCGGAATCGCTGCTGGGGCTCACCGTAGGCTGCGCTCAGTGCCATGAACATCGTTATGACCCCATCTCGCAGGAAGACTACTATCGGCTGCGAGCGATCATGGAACCGGCATGGAACACCGAGGCATGGCGTGCTCCCAATGCTCGGCTGATCTCCATGTGGTCTGCAGAAACAAAGGCGACCGCCGATTCCGTGAAGAAGGAGCTGGCCGTAGTCACCGAACAACGCAATTCCGAGCTGGATGATCTGGTGGAGCAGACATTCGAGCGAGAATTGAAGAAGCTGCCGGAGCAACGTCACGAAGCTGCTCGGGAAGCTCGCCGGACGCCAGCCAAAGAGCGGACGGAACCTCAGCTCGCGCTGATTCGCGAGTTTCCGTTTCTGAATGTCAGCCGAGGATCTGTCTATCTCTATCTGCCTGATCGACTGCGCGGATTTAACAAGAAATGGGACGACCTTACGGCGGAGGTCAAAGCGAAGCTCCCCGCCGATGACTACGTAATGTGCCTGACAGAAATTCCCGGCAAAGTGCCTCCAACTCACCTGTTCGCTCGTGGGGATCACCTGCAGCCGCGTCAGCAGATCCCTCCCGGTGTACCCACCGTGCTGAATCCCGATGGCTTTGAAATCGCCCCTGACAATCCCGATTTGCCCACTAGTGGTCGTCGACTCGCCTGGGCAAAGCGACTGACCGGAGGCAGCCATCCGTTGCTGGCTCGCGTTCTTGTCAATCGCATCTGGATGCATCACTTCGGACAGGGGCTTGTACGGACGCCGTCTGACTTCGGGTTACAGGGAGACCGTCCATCCCACCCGGAATTACTGGACTGGCTGGCGTCGGAATTGATGGAGAACGGCTGGTCGCTGAAACATATTCACAGGCTGATTCTGAAATCTGCTGTCTGGCAGCAGCAGTCGATCCGCACAGCAGAGCAGGAACAGACTGACCCTGAAAACAGGCTGCTGGCACGAATGAACATCAGGCGGCTGGAAGCAGAAGTTGTGCGAGACGCTGTCTTAAGCCTCAGCGGATCATTGAATCGTGAAATGTATGGCAAACCGATTCCAGTTGCCCCGGATGACGTGGGTCAGATCGTCCTTGGCAAGGACAATCGGGACTCAGCCGGGCGTCCCAAAGGAAATATTGGCTCGCTTGGAGAGTCAGAAAACCGCCGCAGTATTTATGTCCAGGTCCGACGTTCGATGCCGTTGGGAGTCCTCGAACCGTTCGATCTGCCTCGGATGGAGCCCAGCTGTCAGCGGCGAGATTCGTCGACGACGGCCCCTCAGTCGCTGCTGATGCTGAATCACCCGTTCATTTCTCAGCAGGCCGCATTACTTGCCGAACGACTGAAAGCTCATTCCACAGAACAGTCGGAGCAGATGCAACTGGGATGGAAACTGGTCTTTGGTCGGCAGATGACTGCTGCTGAACAGGAATCAGCAAACGAGTTTCTCAATTCACCGGAATCAGATGAGAGTGCAATGACGCTCTGGTGCCACGCTTTGCTGTGCTCCAGTGAATTCCTGTACGTACTCTAGGAATTTCATTCCGGCGATCAGTGGATCACCTGACACAACGGCATGTCAATCATCCGGAAATAACAAAGGCAGCTCTATGAACCACTATGTTCGTCGTCACATGCTGGCGCAATCCTGTTTCGGATTTTCCGGACTCGCTGCAGCACTGTCAGCTCAGCAGACCGTTGCTGCACCGCCGCGCCCCGAATTGATTCCCACCGTCTGGGACATGAAGCCCAAACGCCCAGCCGGGGAGCCACAGGCTCGAGCAATGATCTCACTGTTTATGCAGGGAGGTCCCAGTCACATTGACCTGTTTGATCCCAAGCCGGAATTGACGCGACTGCATATGCAGACTTACGGAGGCAAGATCAAGTACGACAACGCCGGTGAAGCCAGCAGTAAACTGTTTGGCACACCGTGGCGATTTCGCCGCTATGGCGAATGCGGGATGGACCTCAGTGAGCCGGCATCCGCACTCGGAACAGTCGCTGACGAGATCTGCATGATGCGATCCATGCACACGGGCGTCAATAACCACGGTGAATCCATCAAAGCGATGAATACAGGTCGGCAGTTACCGGGGCGACCTTCTCTTGGCGCGTGGTTGACCTTCGGCCTTGGCAGTTACAACCCGAGACTGCCGGGATTCATGGTTCTGATTGATCCGTCCGGCCTGCCTGTGCTGGGAGTAGAAAACTGGCAGAACGGCTGGCTTCCGGCGGTCTACCAGGGAACTGTTGTGCGTTCTCAGGAACCGCGAATCCTCAATCTGGACCCACCACCAGCCCTGGTTGGTAAACCACAGAAACGACTGCTGGGATATCTGCGAGAACTCAACCAGGACCTGCAGCAGCGGTTCCCGGCCGAATCCGACTTGAATGCCAGGATGCAAAGTTATGAACTGGCAGAAGGCATGCAGCACGCTGCCCGTGAAGCACTGAACATCAGTGAGGAGACGCAGGCCACACAGAAACGTTACGGACTTGAAGATGATGCGACGCGGGAATACGGCACTCGCTGCCTGATTGCTCGTCGTCTGGTGGAACGCGGCGTACGTTTTGTCCAGCTGCACACCGGCAACCAGCAGTGGGACCATCACGGTGGGATTGTGAAATCGCTTCCCAACATCTGCCGTCGCACCATCCCAACAGCGGCAGCTCTCGTAAACGATCTCAGAGAACGAGGCCTGCTGGACAGCACAATTGTCCACTGGGGTGGCGAAATGGGACGACTCCCGGTCATCCAGAATGAAAAGAATATCGGACGTGACCATAACACCTATGGATTCAGCCAGTGGGTTGCTGGTGGCGGATTCCGGGGGGGCTGTATCCACGGAGCAACGGATGAAATCGGCCATCATGCGGTGGAAGACATCGTCAATCACTACGACTGGCACGCCACGCTGCTGTATCTTCTGGGTCTCGCGGAAGAACAGATCACATTTACACGCCCCGGCGGAAACAGCAGTCTGATCGACGGTCAGCCCGGCAAGGTGGTCTCGGCAGTGCTGCAGCGCCCGCCTGCGATCGAAACTGCTGAAAGCTGAATCATCGATATCCCCGGCTGAACCAGTACCAGCACAGAACTGCGGAGAATTCCCCATGCCTCCAATCAACGGACTTCATCGACGCCATGCCCTGCAGCACGCCGGCTGTGGAGCAGGATTGCTTGGTCTCGCAGGACTGCTGCATGACGAAGGCCTGCTTGCCGCGGACAGTGAAGCGAAGAACCTGAATCCTCTTGCTGCAAAACAGCCGCATTTTCCAGCCCGCGCGAAGAGGATGATCTGGATTTTCGTGAACGGCGGCCCAAGCCCGGTGGACACATGGAATTACCGTCCGGAACTTGATCGCTGGAACGGGAAATCCATTAAGGAATTTGACACGGCGTTCGAAAACACGACCGGTTTCTTTCGCAATGCTGTCGGCAATCTGATGCAGTCCCCATTCCAGTTTGAGCCGCAGGGTGAATGTGGACTGATGGTGCCGGAGATTTTCCCGCATCTCGGTCGTCATGCAGACCGAATGGCTGTCATTCGCAGCGGTTACACGGAATCCAACAACCATTCTCCGGCACTCTTCGCGATGAACACCGGGATGCCACGGATGGGCTTTCCCTGCGTTGGATCGTGGGTCTCTTACGGGCTCGGAAGTGAGTCAGAAAACTTGCCGGCGTTTGTTGTGATGAGCGACCCCAAAGGTCGCGGACTTCCGAAAGGGCATGCCGCCAACTGGAGCGCCGGATATCTGCCCGGAGTCTATCAGGGTACGTGGCTGAAGCCGGATGGTCCTCCAATTTCCAATTTGCAACGACCTTCACAGCAGACTGACAAGGCACAGCGAAACAGTCTCGACCTTCTGCGGGAACTCAATGGTATTCATCTTCAGCAGCACCCGCAGGACACGGAACTGGCAGCTCGCATCGAGAGTTTTGAACTGGCATGGCGGATGCAGTCTGCGGCACCGGAAGCACTGGACCTGACCAAAGAGCCGCAACACATTCACGACCTGTACGGAATTGGTGACGCTCAATGTGATCACTTTGCAAAGCAGTGTCTGACAGCCAGAAGACTGGTCGAACGGGGCGTGCGATTTGTTCAGATCTATTCCGGAGGCATGGAGAATCAACGTTCGTGGGACGGCCACAGCGATATTGAGGGCAATCACCGGCAATTTGCCGGAGAAACAGACAAGCCGGTTGCAGGATTACTCGGTGATCTCGCTGAAAGCGGATTGCTGGAAGATACGCTGGTTGTCTGGTGCGGAGAATTCGGTCGTCTCCCCATCGCGCAGACAGGTAACAAGCCGGGGCGCGACCACAACCCACACCATTTGGTCGCATGGCTTGCTGGTGGCGGTGTCCGTGGCGGCATGACCTGGGGGAATTCTGACGAGATTGGATACAAGTCTGCGGAAGACCCGGTGCATCTGAACGATTTGCACGCGACGATCCTGCATTTACTGGGACTTGATCACGAGCAGTTGACGTATCGCTATAATGGCCGGCGATTTCGTCTGACAGACGTGGCGGGTAAAGTGATTCACAATTTGTTGTCATGACATCCCTGTCCACCGAATCATCAACACAATGGGTTTTTGCATATGAGCCGCTCACATCTCAGCATCCTGCTGTTCGCTTTGACCTGTGTGGTGCTTCCACAGACCCACACACAGGCCGACGTCATCATCCTGAAGTCCGGCCAGCGTCTGGAAGGAGAAGTCCTGAAGGTGCAACCCGACAGGATTTACGTCGATGTTGGCGTTGACGTCATTCGCATTCCGGTCGATCAGATCGCAGAGCGTCAAAGCAGCAAACCGGTTGTGGTGGAACAGGAAGATACCGACGCCTTATTCATGACCGCAGACCTTCCCGTGCGCACGGTCAAGGAACTGGTTACGGAATTTGGTGAAGGTGTTGTTCTGATTCAGACTCCGGGTGGACTCGGCTCCGGTTTCATCATTAATCAGCGCGGTTACTGCGTTACCAACTACCACGTGGTGGAAACGGAAACTCGTGTGGCGGCGACAATTTTCCATCGCAGCGGCAATGGCGACTTTGAACGCCGGCAGATTCGTGACGTCAAGATTCTTGCGCTGAACCCGTGGTTTGATCTTGCCCTGCTGGAGATTCCTCTGCAGGACGATCTGGAATTCCGTCCGGTTGCGCTGGCTGATGAAGATGCACAACGAGAAGGCGATGCGGTATTCGCCATCGGCAGTCCTCTGGGGCTGGAGCGATCTGTTTCAGAGGGAATCATCAGCACGCGGAACCGAAACATGAATGGGATTGTCTATATCCAGACAACCACTCAGATCAATCCGGGCAACAGCGGGGGACCGTTATTTAATGATCGCGGTCAGGTCGCAGGGGTAATCAATATGAAACTGCAATTTGGTGAAGGCCTTGGCTTTGCGATTCCGGTGACCTATCTGCGTCACTTCCTCCGCAACCGAGAAGCTTTTGCATACGACAGGACAAATCCCAACACCGGGTATCACTATTTACTCCCGCCCGGTCGACAGAATCCGCGTTCTCCTGGCAGCAGTGAGTCCGATCCTGCTCCTGCCAGGCCGGCCGAATAGGACCAGTCTGTCCGGCCACGCCTCAGTGCAAAGGAATACCATGCGGCGGCTCACACCGACTGAGTTCAAGTTCTGGCAAAGCACACTCCTGTATTTCCTGCCGGTCGTAGTACAGTCAATCCTGCTGAACTCACTGCAAGGGCAGGTTACCTCCCAGGCGAAATTTCAACAGACATCGACGGAAGGACCAGCAGCGCCGCAGGAACCCCGCTGGGAACTGATCTCCAGTACCCCCGGATGGCAACCAAGAGACTCTGCCGGAGAGATCGTATTTCGCGATCGCATGTGGCTGATGGGGGGCTGGTTCGACTCTTACTCAGCACCTCCGCGGGACGTCTGGTCTTCCACCAATGGAACGACCTGGGAACTGGTCACACAGCAGGCCCCGTGGGTGCACAGTGACTTGCCGATGACCATGGTGCACCACGATCGGATGTGGCTGATGGGGGGCTGGTACAATGGTCGGCTCGAAGGACATTCAGCCAGTAATCAGGTGTGGTATTCGGAAGATGGAAAAAAATGGCATCAAACCGCAGCGGGTCAGAGGTGGAGTCCTCGACTGGCTGCCGGAGCTGCCGTCCATCAGGGCAAAATGTGGATCGCCGGAGGAACGGAAAACTACTACTTCGGCGACGAATCCAGCCTGAAGAATGACGTCTGGTCGACAGTGGACGGGGAACAGTGGACCCAAGAAACGCCATCCGCCCCATGGGCTGCTCGGGCCTATCACCAGCTGGTGACACACAACGATCGGTTGTGGATTCTGGGGGGCGGTAATTACGTTCCGGAGCATCACGCCCGCAGCGACGTCTGGAGTTCTGCCGACGGACGCGAATGGAGACTGGAGGCAGATCCAGCTCCATGGCCACCGCGACTGTGGTTTTCCGCCGTGTCGTGGCGCGGACATTTGTGGGTGTGCGGAGGCTGGTCAGGCGACCCATCAAAGAATCACGGAGATGTCTGGTACACAAAAAACGGCAGGGACTGGAAACAGTTGCAGGCCAGGCCGACATGGAAGGCAAGACACGAACACAGCATGTTCGTGTTTGAGGACAAACTCTGGATCATGGCCGGTCACGCGCAACCGCTCAGCAGTGAAGTCTGGAGTCTTTCCCTGCCCGCTGACTTTCTCCGCTGACCATCACAACCGCGATGTTTACTTCCCGACTTCACACATCGCTCGTGAATCGGCCTGAACTGCAACAGACCAGCTTTTCAGGATTCTGACGCGTCCTTATACTTGCGACATTGGGCCGTCGACCGGGACCCGCAACCGGATCCGGCTGGCCCAGGCTGCGGTTCCGCGGCTTACGACCGCAATCACATCAGGACAATCAGCGATACAAAGCAAAAGAGATATGGCAGACGCAAACGATCTCAGCAAAATGGAACTCGTCAAGGAATCATCGCAGCAGCTTCGCGGTACGATCGCGGAAGAGCTTCTCAACGACGACCCCAACTTTTCCGCAGACGCGGGCGGATTGCTGAAACATCACGGCTCTTACATGCAGGATGATCGCGATCTTCGCAAGGCGAAGGACGCTGAGGGACGTCCGCTGGGTAAACAGTACAGTTGTATGGTGCGAACCAGTATCCCGGGTGGTCGTGTCTCGGCCGAACAAATGCTCGCCGAATTGGAACTTTGCGATCAACTGGCCAATGGAACGCTGCGAATCACATCGCGACAGGGGCTGCAGTTGCACGGTGTCCTGAAAAGCAACCTGCGGGAGTCAATCCGTGAAATCAATCGAATCAAGCTGACGACATTTGCGGCCTGTGGGGATGTCAACCGTAATGTGATGGCCTGCCCCGCCCCGATTCGCAACAATTCGGTGCGCGATCAGATTCAGGAAACAGCACTGCAACTGGCGCTGCATTTTCGTCCACGAACAACAGCCTATTTCGACATCTGGCTGACAGATGAAGAAGGCAACAAGACCTCGGCGGCAGACTTCACGGCAGTGGACGAACCAATCTACGGCAAGTACTACCTGCCTCGAAAATTCAAGATGGCCATTGCCCTGCCGGAAGACAACTGTGTGGACATTTACACGCAGGATCTTGGAATCCTGGCGATTGTCGAAAACGATCAGATCGTGGGATTCAATCTGATCGCCGGTGGTGGCATGGGGCGCACCCCATCAGCGGAAAAAACCTTTCCGGCAATTGGACAGAAGCTGGCGTTCGTCACACCGGACAAATTGATCGAAACATGCGAAGCCGTTGTGGCCGTCCAGCGTGATTTTGGCAATCGCGGCGATCGCAAACGAGCCCGCCTGAAGTACCTGATCTTTGACTGGGGAATGCCAAAATTTCGCGCCCAGGTCGAAGAATACCTCGGCCACAGGCTGGACGATCCACGCCCGATTGATGTGACAGGTGTTGAAGACCACATTGGCTGGCACGATCAGGGAGACGGTCGCCTGTTCCTTGGCATCAATGTGGAAAATGGCCGCATCAAGGACGCAGGCACACTGCGAATGAAGACAGGCCTGAAAGCCATCATCAGCA